>JAEEGH010005830.1_pt1 | contig 30620 bp, 18 predicted proteins | sample 9134181 | NCBI WGS metagenome assembly JAEEGH01 (sample SAMN16246544, study PRJNA631951) | gut metagenome | biome: gut microbiome; feature: rumen; material: DP-attached | host: Bos | place: Iran: Karaj | collected 2018-10
CCTCCCAATCCATCCGTAGTCCTCCCAATGATAAGGGCAAAGAACAATCGACCATCGGCGATACCTCTTTACGGGCGAAGCAGAACGGTTCGACCCGAAGGTTGCGACCCATAGGGAGCAACCGACCCGACGAGGAAAAGGATGGAGAAGCCCTAAAGCTTCCCCACCTCATGATAACTGTAATAAGCCCCATCGGTCACTATCACATGGTCGAGGAAATGAATGCGCATCACCTCACATGCCTTCTTGATGGCCATCGTCAGCGTATCGTCGCACTTGCTCGGAGTCAGGCAACCCGACGGGTGGTTATGCACAGCTGCGAGAATCGTGGCATTCGACAGCACCGCCTCGCGCATCATCACGCGGATGTCGGCACACGTTTCGGTAATACCTCCCTGGCTGATACGTACCGACTTTATCAGCCGGTAGTTCTGATTCATCAGCAGGATATGAAACTCCTCCGTCTGTAGGTCGCGCATCCTTGGAAACATATAGTTGTAAATCCTCACTGCCGTACCCATGTCGGGCTTCGGCTCCGCTGCCGCCATCTGCCTGCGCCTGCCGAGTTCCACCGCTGCCATAATCTTACAAGCCGTCTGCACGCCCACGCCCTCGATGTCCTCCAACTCGTCGAAACGAGCCTTGCCGAGCGCATTGAGATTATTGCCGAATTTGCGCAGGATGTTGTTGGCCACGTCAACGGCACTCTGCTGAGCCGTGCCGCATCCCACCAGCAGGGAAATCAGCTCTGCATCGCTCATTTGCTCTGCGCCGAGGTTCTGTAGTTTGTCACTTGGGCGGTCTTGTGGTGCCCACTGCTTAATGCTAAGTCTTAATGCTGCATTCATAATCAGTTATAATATTGTTTGGTTCTACGATAACTCTTTGTCTTGGCGAGGAAGAGCGTCATGCGCACGTCTGCCCCTGCTGCCTGCATCTGCTCGATGAAAGCGTTGGCGGTCTGACAGAAACGAAAATGCCGCCGATAGTCACGAGGGATTATCAGCGGCAAATGATGTTGAGGGGTTATTTGATGGTAATCCAGACAGCTTCACCTTTTTCTTTGGCCTCGACGATTTTCTGTTTCAGGCGGTGAACCCAGATGCGGCTGTCGAGGACTTTGCCGACCTCACGGTTCTTGCCTACGAGGATGCAGCCTTCAGTGTCTTCTGAGCAGTTACCCGCATGGATGCGGATGCCCTCGAATTTCGGTACGCCGAGCAAGATGGGAAGCCACTGCTCGAACTTCGGACTCCACGAGATGACCACTGCATAACGGCCTTCGGGGATGGCCGAGCGGCCTTTCACCTTGTAGGCCCCGTGTTCATAATCCCGCCAAGTGGGTTCCAGTGTGTCGCAGAAATATAGGTCTTCTGTGCCGGGCAGGTATTCGTCCATCACTTGGCGGCGAATGTAGAGCCTACCTATCGTGTAGGTCTTGCGTTTTGCTATACGTTCTAATATCAGTTCCATAATCTTGAATGTGCTTATTGTTACATTGTTACAAAGTTACTTTGTGACGTTCTTCTTTTGCCAATGGTGGCGGTCGGTCTTGCTTATCCAGCCGTCGCGCATCCATCGTGAGATAATCATGCGCATAGCCGTTTCTGAGCAATAGCCTCGCTTCAAGGCTCGGAGGTCATCAATGGTGAAGGTTGGTGCAAGCTGGTCGAAGACGGAGTGATTGGCTCCATATCGCTGACACTCTTCACTGGCATCCACATACTGATTTTGCAGGGCCTCACCGAAAGTCTTAATCTGTTCCATCAGGCAGTAGTCGGCCATCATTAGGGCGAAGTCCAGACATTGTTTCGACTCCTTGTCCTTGCCCGAAAGCAGGTGAAAGATGACCCCACAACGGAAACCAATCACGGCAGCACGCTTACGATAGGTGTCCTTCACATGGTCGATGTCTTTTGCTGCTTCTACTCGTTTCTGTTCTACCCATTCCTCGATGGCTTTCCTCAAACGAGGGGTGTTAACGAGGCCAGAGAAAGAACGCAGACGGGTAACAGCCTCTTGAATCTTAGCCTCATCCTCCGCCGAACGACGGCCAAACTTGGGCATCTTTGAGAAGCTGGAGTCCGGCATTTCGGCCACCAATATTCGAGAAGAAAGGCCGTTCTCTATGTTGTCCGACTTGAAGCACTTCCTCATGGCCCCGTTGGTTCCGAGCATCGTCCAGTTATAGGCGACTTTCACCACTCCCGACTCAGCGGCATCAGAGTTGTAATCCTGACCCCACTCTCCCAAGTCAAACGAGAGACGATAGATGTCATACTTTGAACTCCATGAGCCAGCACCATTCGTTTTTCTGAGGGTATCAAGTTCCTCACCGAACGAGTAGATGGTATGCCCTTGGGCATTCTTGAAACGCTTCAAAAGGGTTGAACATGAAACCGTGACTGGCACCATTCTTATCAAAACGTGCGGGTCTTCGGGAGCCTTTTCATTAGCCTTACGACCTTTCTTGCGCTCCTTCCATTCCTCTTCACGCTTGCGGGCAAGGGCGTCCTCTTCGTCAAACTGACGCTTCCAGACATCAACGGCATTCTTCACCACCGATTTGTTAGAAGCCTGCTCCCCACGGATAATCGACATCAACCCCAAGTGCTGTAAATTGCCGTCGCAATACTCAATCTGAACTTGGTCGGCGTATGCCGCTGCTATCGGCAGAACACCACATAATACAGGCATGTGCATCGTTACAGGCACCCCAGCCAAAGACTCTTTGAGTCCGATGGGTAAGGCCTTGACATTCACCTTCACTCCAGTCTCAGCAGCCACAGCCTCAGCATCCTCAATTTCATCTGAAGAGATACCCATTTCGATCGCATTGACAATCTGATCAATCAGACGTGAACCTTTGGTTGGCTCCTTGCAGGCTGAGTGAATAATACTCTTCATTTCCTGAACGGATAGGCCATATCGTGGCATCACTTCCAGCAACCAATCCTCGGAATTATCACAGATGGCACGAAGATTTGCCGCCAACTGATGGAGTCGCTTGTTACGTTCACCCTCTGAAGGCTCGCCACCAGTTCTGCGCCAGTACTCACATATAATAGAGGTATAAGGCACGCCTTTGAATTCCTGCGGAAACTTGGTTTCAACTTTCTCTGCAGGAGCATCGGGAGCCACGGCAGGTGCTACGGGCGCAGGTGTTGGTGCATCACCATCATCGCCTGGATCATAGTAAGAACCATCCTCTGTGCGACCATCAATGCTCAAACCTCTGTCAGTATAAGCCTTACGACGCTGAACCACCTCTTCCTCTGGAAGTTGCTGATACCAACCATTGGTACGATAGATTTCAAAATCGGCGGGCGAAATATAAATGAACCTCTCAGGGGTAAAGCATGATGTATCGCAAGCAACACCAAGCGCCTTGCAATATTCACGCTGTGCTTCGGGCACCGTCATTCCTATCGGCAGACGAATATCGATGTGCAGTTTGCGACGGATGGAATAATCCTTGTGAAGCATCAGCCCCTGCCACTTGCCACCTATCTCAATATCGAGCTTTTCAGACATCTCGTTGGCCTTCTCCACCAACTCAGGGTCATCAATATCTATGCACGTCTGCCAAGTAAAACTCTCAGCCACGATGTGTTCACGATCGCGGTAATCATCACGATACTTGGTATAATGCGGACAGCGGAACGGCAACCACGATTTCAACTTTCTCTGTTGCTCATCATCGGCAGTCGAATTAATACGCTCTGCCATTTGTTTCAGTCGAGGTGACTGAGTAAGTGTATCGTAGTCTTGGAGCGGGCATTCTTTTACGAATGCCCTGGTTTGCTCCTTGGTCTGACGTGCGTTGAGTGCTATCAACTGCTTCAATTCTACTTCCATATCGTTTCCTCCTTTCTGGTTTTAAAGTAAGACATAATCTCGTCGGCCTCCTCCTGATAGAGGGCCTTGGTCAAAGCCAGCCCGTATTTCTTGGGGAACTTGAAGGTGACGTACACGAACTCTTGATCCATTCGTCTCTCACCGGCTCTGTGACCGCAGCTGTCACTCTTACGATAGATGGGACGTGTTATCTTCACTGCTCCGTGAGCCGTCTCATAAAGGGTTTCGTGGAGTGGCCCCTTGCTGCCATCTCTGTAACGCTTCACTCTGGTGCGGCCGTCAGCATCTACCTCGATACCACCACGATAACGTACACGCTCACCGTTAGTCACCTCTTTCTCATCCTCCCACGGACACGGCACTATCAGCATGTTGCCGTTCAACTGGAAGTTAACACTTGCGTCCATCTGGACTGCGTTGTTCAAAATCTGTTCTTGGAATTTCTGTGGATTCATTTTTCTGAAACTTTAGCGAGATTCGGCAAGTGCTGAAATTGGATCCTTTTCACTCGCGAGACTTCCCGCATCCTGCTTTCGTCTCAGATTAAACCTTTGTTTTTTTAGCGATTAAGAAATTGTACATAGAAAGGCTGGTTCGCTACTCCTTTGCCTCCTTGTTTGTGCATTCTACAACGATTCATCAATGCCAGTTGCTGGCGGGCTTGATTCTTCATTCTGTCGTAGATACGCTTACCTTGCATTAAATCTCGTGCCATTTTCTTTTGTTACCGCTCCTTAGGCGGGGTCTTAAAGTTGTTCGATGGAAGTGCTCTTTTCGAGTCAACCTCCGTAATACCCGAACAACCCCGCTTATTTCAGGGGAATCTTTAGGGAAAACGTTAGGGAAAGGCCATGCCAGCCCCCACAGGCCAACAAAAATTAAAAACGGAACCCCTTGTATTTCAAAGAGATTCCGTTATAAACGAAAAATATTCAAAAAAAGTTTTGTTTTCCCTAAGGGATTCCCTAATCGAGTTATCAGCCTTTATGATACTGCAAATCTTGATGGTCGTATGGGTCGTATTCTGACTTAAAGTCCTCATCTTCTTCGTAGTTGCCATAAATCAGTTGATCGGGTTTGGCCTTCAACAGTTTCACACATTCCTGAATAATGGGCAGAGCCTTGTCATTGGCACTATTACCTTTGTCAAGACCTGTAAGCCATTGACCCTCGGTATTCTTGAAATGCCCTTCGAGGATAGAAGGAAGTGTATATCCAGTGGAAACCGTTATTAGCCCTTCAGCTACAAACTGTTTGAACAACTCCACAAGCGTACCTTTGCCAAAAATGCCTTTCCACGTCAACTGACAGTCTTCGTCTCTTTTGCAAGAAAAGAGTGCCTTGAAGTCGGCTTCGTTACCCTCAATCCAGCCTTCCTCTGTCAGTTTCTGATAGAGCAGAACAAGATGCCCCTCCGTTACTCCACTCTTCCGACCAAAGGTCATCGTTTCACGTGGCTTCTTTGGTTTTGCAGTGGCCGCCTTCTTAGGTTTTCTTGAAGTGCCCTTTTTCTGAGGAACGGGGACAGTGGCATCTTCTGTCACCTCCTCCACAATCTCTGCATCCTCTGCACCATCCTTAAAGAAAGCACTTATCAGCTTTTCGATGTCACCGCTACCGACACTTTCAATATGGAGCACTTTCTTGTGGTCATAGTGCTTGGCTCCGTCTTCATAATGATAATTATCACTCATTGGTCAGTCGTTTTAATGGTACGAGCTTTTCTTTTTCTTCACCAAACACCAGTTGATTGCGTTTGTCATCGTGAGTGGAGCCTGCCTCATAATTATAGGTAGGCCGATTAACACCTTCCTTGATAGCCTCGTTCAGTTCCTTCTGCTGGTTCATACTGTCCACCAAGCGGTCACGATATTTCTTAAGCAATGCCGGATAAGCATTGTGCCAGGCCTCGAAAGCATTCAAAATGGGACTCTCGTTCAGTTTCAGCAGTAATTCCCACGACATAGCAGGAGGATATTGCTCCAGTTCCACATCAACATCCTTAATCGGTATTGACGACAGAATCATTTGTTCCAACACCTCTTTAGTCGCATCCAAATCGCTTTTCAGCTGTTTGTTCTGCTTCTGAATCTGCTTGATGAGTTCATCCTTACGGTGGCTCTCATCCTCCACCTCCTTATAACTCTTTGGTCTGTTCTCACGGAGCATGCGTTGAAAGTCCTCAGGGAATAGCGCATCACACAGATCATAAAGCAATTCTGAGTGATCCTTTATACGGTTGAGTTCCTCTTGCATCTGAAGACAAATCTTATCCATTTCCCGACGATGCTTCTTATCAAGGTTCAACTCATCCACGCAGTCCATCAGCCCACAATAGTAGATGTGCATGTGGGGCTTGAACGCCTGGCTCGCCGTCATCACCGTCTCAGTAACCTTTGAAAATTTCGTCCACTTCACACCGATGATATGTCGCGTCATCACCGAATAATAGTGCTTCAGGAACAGCCAGTGCTGGTGGAGTAGATGAAACTGCTCCTGCTTTTTCTCCTTCGTCCACTCTTGCTGCATAATCATGGTGAACGCATGCAGCACACACAGCACCTCGTCAGTTTTATAGTCATAACACACCTCTGCCTTGAAAAGCATTTCCTTCAATTCCCCAGACAAACTTTTCCAATCTTGTAGGCAATCGTATTGCAACAAAAGCTCCAGCACATGAAAGAACCGGTAAATGCGCTTTGACTCTTTCTCAAAGTGCTTCATGTTGTCACCCCAGTTTTCCGCAGCTAAAATCAGTTTTTGTTCCGATGCCCAACTACCAAACTGGTCATCATCCGCAATAACGTGTGCCATCTCGCGCCCTATGCTCTCCAGCCGACTACCAATACAACAAAGCTTAGTGTCGCCATTGAGATACATCTTGTAGTAAGGCACCATCATGGCATGCAACACGCTTCTGTAAACAGAGTCCTTCATGGGGGTAAGACCTTTCGAACCATATTTCTCCCAAAGATTAACATCATCTACCTCATCGTTTCCCATCAAACGCTCTAAGCGATTAATGATGCTATCCTGAATATATTCTTTGTAACTATCTATGTTGTTCATCTTATACCTTTTCTTTTATCGGAGCACAAAGGTACAAAAAATCCCGCTCAATTTGACATGAGCGGGAAAATATTTGTAGTTAAAGATTCTAAAGAATCGATAGGGTGAAACGTTGATGTAAAGATTGTTAGGAACAAATTTACTGTAAAAATTATTTCTAAAGCCCGATTTACTCTCACCCAGAGCAACATCTTGCAATCAAACAATTGTCAAATCTCTATCACCCGATTTATTTCATCCATAATTTCCATCTGCCTTTGCAACGCTACTACTATCTTTTGATAGTGTATCACCTCATCGTTAGTTAGTTGTTTCCCTTGTCGGTCTTTTAGCCATTTGTCGAGGGGTTGATAGCCTGAAACGATGAGTTGCCAAACTCCTACAGGAACCCTGTCAAAATACTGTTGTTTGTTTATCCATACCTGTCCATAGCCCTCTTCTGTATCTACGAAATTTCTTTCTGTAACGACATTGTTGTCCTTAGGAAGTCTGATGGGATAATCCGTTATCAGGTCATTACGACTGATATTCTTGAGGAGATGTAATTCTCTAATCTGCTTTCCAAAGTCTGCCATCTGGAAGAAGTAGTCTGCTGAATAAGGATATGGAATTGTGGGGAAACCATCTTGTAGACACTCATGATAAGTCTCACGATAGATAGTGGAATGTAGAACGGCATAAACATAGTCGAAAAGATCTAGAGGCAAGAAACCGTCCTCATGTCGTTCTTCAGCCTCTGGCTGTTGAAGATGCTTTCCAATTCTAGATTCTATCTCTTTGAGAATATCGGTTGAGAAGTTTGTATGAATCATTCCCAATTCATCATAAACGAAAAGTGGAAACAAATATATACCGCCGCGGGGTATCAAATTCTTATCTGTTGGTAGAGTTGAAACAAATGCCAGCGACCATATAGCATCTCCTTGCGTATTGCCTTCTTTTCCAAGGCAGAGAATGATATTGTTTTTATTCAAGATATTTTTTTCAATTTCAGGACGATACCTGTCTAAAACCGTTTTGTTATAAATAGTCCATCTGTTATCAAATGGCCGATATGTCATTTCTGTGATGTGCTTAACAGGAACAATATGGGCATCATTGATATCATTTTGTATTTTGGCGTATTTATTACGTACAGATTCAATATCTGACAATGAATATTTCTGCACCACCTTTTCAAACGGTTCTTTCAAGATATCTTCTGCGAAACTTGAAACAGAATTTTTGGTAAAGTGTATCAACAAAGCATCTGCTCCAGTTGTAAAGCCTTGCTTAACGTCTTCCGTCATCAATTTAGAAATGCAGAACCCTTTATCGTATTTTTCTCTCAGATGCGGATCTCTAACCCTGAATGTGTATAATGGCTTTATCGGATCTATATCCGTGAAATCAATATCTTCAAACTTCATGCTTTCAAGGTACTCTAATTTCTCGCTACGTGTCCCATAGACATCTTTATAATGTACCTTTGCCAGTTCATTTGGGTTACCATTTTTATGCTTGATGAAAATGTTGATACTGACACCGACCAGTATCTTGAATACGCATTCATCCCTTTGCTCTTCTGTGTTTTCATGTCGTTTGGTTGAACCATGTAGATTGACAATGTATATTTCATCAAACTTTTTCATAAGTTCATAACGCATTCCTCTGAATAACCTAGTATCAAGGAAAGTATTGCCACAGATATAAGCTAAAACACCTTCTTGTGTTCGTTCCACAAACTTCTGCCCCAAACGGATGAATTTGCAATAATCGTTATTGATGCCTTTTGGATTAGGTTCTTTTAGGGTGTTTTTGTATATCCACTCACCCTTTTTCTTATCAAATCTAACCTGTACTTTCGTCATTCCTGGCTCCTGCTTGTAGTCATTCATCAAGTCCCTTATCCAATCACCATTGTTTGCAGATTTATCATTATATGGTGGGTTGCCCATTACAACCATGACAGGAGTGTCACGCTTGATCTTGCTGGCGGCATTCGATTCGTCGGTGATAAACTTGGCAAAGTCCAACTTTTGTTCAGGATGTTCCTCTTCCAACGAATTGGTGAGGAATATCTGCAAACGTTCTGGCAACTGTTCATGAATTTCATCAAGCCGCAGAGATGTGGCTACCTTGAGGTGAGCCATTGTGTAAGGAGCCATTAAATATTCAAATCCATTCAGACGAGGTATAATGTGCTTCACTACATCTTCAGGCCACAGACCCTCTTGGCCCTTGTAGCTCTCATAAATTTTTTCAGCAGTAACGGCAAGGAATGTACCTGTTCCTGTAGCTGGATCTAATATCTGAACCTTGTGCATATTGGGGTCATCTTCCACGGGTGAATTATCCGACAATCCATCGTTAATATTCAATCTGGTTTTGAGAATGGTATCAACAGAATCTACAATGAACTTTACTACCTCTCTTGGTGTGTACCATACTCCAAACTCTTCACGTATCTTGGGATTATATGCTTCAAGGAAGTCTTCATAGAAATGGACTAGCGGGTCTTTACCATAGTTTCTCAGCACCTTTTCTATGTCAGTGACTCTGAATATTGAAACCAAATCTTCCACTATCCATTTTGCACCACTATGTAGTTGTGCTAAAGCCAGCAATTTAAAGATCTTCTTTAAGAACGGATTTATGGCAGGAATTAAGTCAGCGGCCTCTTGTAAGGAGAAATCTTGGGGAGTCTTGTCGTATATTCTGGCAATAAACAGACCGTAAACGATCGTCTGAGCATAGAAGTCAGTGAATTGCTCCTGTTTCATGTCGTGGACAAGATATTTCTTGAACGACTCCATTTTGTCATGCAGCTCTTTGTCTTCGTCACTCTCATTATTATCCATTGCCTTGGTTAGCACATCGGCAATAATCTTGGCTTTCGCAGACATTGCATCTGCCAATAGGTTCGCACTTCTGATTGGCTGAATACTAGCATCCCCTAAACTTCTTACAATCTTTTCAAAGATAGATAGTTGTTCCTGGTCTTGGGTTATAACGATTTCACCATTAACAATGTCTCCAATTTGAGCCGATAACACCTCTTCACCATTTTCATAAAGCACAAAATGAAGATAGTTGGTGAAGGCAATATTGTTAACTGCTTTTTTGTAGCGGTCAAATTGTTCCTTGTGCTTCTTTACGCCTCTGACATCATCGTCGCCCAAATCCTTAGTTTCCAGAAATGCTATGGCAATATCGTTTTTACGAAATTCAAAGTCGGGCGCACCATAGTCTTTTCGTTTTGGCTCGTTGATGATAGATATCTGAGCATCCTTCCTGACACCCTCGTTCAACATCTTCGTCAAAAGATTTTGCAGCGTCCCCCTGAAAGAATGCTCGGTTGTATCCTTTGACTGGTAATCATCATTTACTTTCGACAAGTATGACTCTATATCGTAGATTGTTGCCAGGTTCATCATCGGCATAACTATGTGCTCCGACTGATACCCAAGCGCCAGAATGGTTAGAAACCTTTGTTGAACCACATACGAAAAGCGGGGTATCTACTGCTGCCCGTCCCGTGACTTTGGCCTACCACAGCCTTCTCAATAGAACGAACAGAGTCGATACCCACGCAGGTCTGTATATAGTACACCCGAAAAGTGTGCACAGAGGGTACAGGTACCCTCGGCACACCCCGGCTGCATACATATATACACCCGTAGGCGTCACCTCTGCCATTGTCTTTGATTGAGATTTGATTGTGGTAGTTCAAGTCACCAAAAACAAAGCGTACAGTGTCGCTTATTCCGCAATGCAGTTGTCCCCATCAGTCCACAGACTTAGGTTTGGACGTTGCAAAGATACAAATAAAAATCGAGATTAGTGCGTTTTCTTGCAAACTTTTGTAACATTGTAACTTTGTAACAATGTAACAATAAGGATTTTTAATTTATGCCGTTTTTACTTTAGAATATATAATAATTATAATTATTATTATTCTAATTATTATCGTCTACACTTCGGCACGGGCTTAATGTTACAAAGTTACATTGTTACAATGTGACATGGCCGAAAATGCCGATGTAGATCGTTAGCGACGAAACGTAATCTCAAAGGCTCGAAAATTACGGCTTCGAGGCCACGAAATTACGGTTCGTTGAAATTGGGCAATTTCGTGCAGAAAATCGCCCCAAATCGAGGGTCAAAATTTGGAACCGCACGAAAAATGTTGTACCTTTGCATTGTCAATCATGAGAGACACAAAAGCGGGATTCGGCCACCCGATGTAGCTGGCCGAAAATGAGTCTAATACCATGAAAAACACATTTAAACACTATGGCAAAGATTTTGTATGAAGTAAAGAGAAACCAGAACTCGTACTCGCAGGCCTATGGCAAGTGGTACGCTCAGATCAAAAGTCTGGAAACGTTGAACACCCGAAAGTTGGCTAACCACATCTCGGAGCATGGTAGCATCTACACCCCCGACGTCGTTTACGGCGTGCTGGAGAAGTTCCGCAGCTGTCTCGTTGAGATGTTGCTGGAGTCGAAGAAGGTAAAGATTGAGGGCCTCGGCACCTTCTACTGTACCCTCGAAAACCAGAAGAACGGAGCCGCCAAGAAGGAGGATTTCAACGTGAACAAGCACCTGAAGGCACTCCACATCCGTTTCCTGCCCGAGCAGACTACGGAGGAGAACATCTCCAGCCGCGAGTTCCTGAAGAAGGCCGAGTTTATCAACATCGACTCGCTCCTGAAGAGCGACGAGAGCGAGAACGGAGACGACTCTAATGGCGGTGACAGCGGCAACGGCGATTCGCAGAACAGCGGCTCACAGAGCGGCACAGGCACCATCAACGGAGGCTCTGGCAGCGGTTCGCAGAACAGTGGCAGTGGCTCGAACACAGGTGGCAACAGCGGTTCGCAGAGTGGCAACGGTGAGAGCGGTGTAGCTGGCAACTACCGTCTGGTCATCTACAAGTACGGCAGTGGCACTACGACCGTGACCGACGACAGCGAGCAGGAGATCAACAGCAACGATAACGTAGCCTCTGGCTCTAACGTGAACATCAGCGTTGTGCCTGCAGCTGGCAAGGTGCCCACGGCCAAGGTCAACGGCAACAGCATCACGCTGACCGAGAACGACGGAACCTACACTGGCTCGTTCGTGATGCCGACGAAGGGAACCGTGCTGGAGGTCAACTCTGAACCCAGCGACTTAGACTTCGGTGACGGCGATTAAGCTAACGGAGGGGGCTGAGAGCCCTCGGCTCCCTCCCAATTATTAACCCATTAAACATCTGATACCATGAAGAAAGAAACTTGGAAGACCATTATTCAGGTCATCGTGTCAATTCTCACAGCGGCTCTAACCGCCCTCGGAACGACCTCATGCATGGGCCACGGCCCAATCGCATTCTGAGAATGATATCACACTCTCTAATACCAAGGACTGACAGCATCAACAAGTGCTGTCGGTCTTTTTTTATGCTCTGATGGTCGATGATGGTATAGCCGTAGGGTTTGTCCTTGGAGCCATGAAAGACAAGATCGACACCAAACTTCTGCTTCATCAGCTGGCGAAGCTCTTCTTTGTCGGCAGTCATATCGCGGTACTTCAGGAGGATGGCACGGAGCTGTTTCCTTCTGCGCTCATCGGGTTCGAGGGTCTGCAGGTGCTGCTGGATGGTGGTCAGCGGCAGGGTGTCGATGACGTGACCATCGCGCTTGATGCAGAGATTGCCGTCTTTCTCATAGCATTCGTAGCCGCTGGATTCGAGGATGGCACGGAACTGATTGAGGGTCGCAAACTTGTAGTCGAAGGCATTCTTGACGGCCTCGGATGCCCGTTGCTGCTGATTCTCGCCCATGATGTGGTTGATGACTTCCTGAGAGCGGATGCGCTCCTGGTTGTGGTCTATCTTGTGGCCATCGGGGGCAATGCGGCTGGTGACGATGTGAAGATGATTGTTGTCGGTGTCGTGGTGGGAATAGATGAGCACGGGCTGGCCTTCTTCACCATAGCCCATTTCTTTGAGGTACTGATGGGCGATGTCCAGAAGTTGCTCCTGGGTGTACTCGTCACCCCGGCAGGATATGGCGAGGTGGAACTGCGGTTTCTTAATGTACTCGTTGCGCTGGGTGTAGTCGATGAGATACTGTTTGAGTTCATCGGGGGTATAGGGGTCGATCTTGCCGATGGAACCGAAGTTCTTCATCTCCAGTAGTTCGGCCACGCCCTCGGAAACCTTGCGCTCGTTGTAATCGACGGCGTGGAAGGTGGTGCTCGACGGAAGGATAGTTGCAATCATTGGAATTACTATAATGTAGTTTTGTAGTATTACAGTAATTCAGTAAAACTGCAAAATATTAAAGAAACAGATTAAAGGGGCGTTTCCTGAATTAAAAGTGTGTCAGCTGTTTGGCAATCTGATGTTGTTCCCGCTTGATGTCGTGCAGGAGGGCTTGGATTTGCTCGACCTGCGGATAGAGCACTTGCTCGAAGAACTGCGGGGTGAGCTGCTGACCGATGGCGAGTTCATTGGCACGTTTGATGGTCTGGTTGAAGTTGCCACCAAGCCAGCTGAGTTCCTGCTGATGCTTCAGATAGAGGTCGGTCATGCGGTTAATGGCATCGATTTTGCCGCGAGTGGCGGTGTCGTCGAACTGACGGACGGCATCGCGAACCATTGCCGAGACGGTCTTGTAACGGGCAGCCTTTCGTCGGAAGAGGGTTTCTTCGTCGGGCGAGAGGCGAATCCAGAGGCGTTTTGTCTTTTGTTCCATAATGGGTTTCTTTCTTTGATATGTTACCGAGTTGCGAGGTGACATGCCCCCAGCTTCTTTGAAGGTGGCAAGGTGACTTTGGGGTGGGCGAACGGAGTTTGTCCGCACAAAAGTACAACTTGCTATTCCGCTTTGGAAGGAATCGCCTTGCGGCCAGGCTTCGCATCGCTTCGGTGGGCTGTCCTCGCTGATACAAAGGTACTGCTTTTCGTGGACATGGGCAAATAATCGAGCCGGAAATGCCGACGGAATCGGTGGTTACTGCAATACTTAATTGTGGTTTTGCTGCTTTGACGTATTATCGCATTGGTGTATTGTGCTATTATAGTTTTGTGGTATTGCTATAAAATGGTATTGCAGTATTGCCGTTTTGTCGTTTTGGTATATTGCTATATTGCAGTAATACTGCATTAGGGTTTTACGATATTACTGCATTGGAGTTTTGAGATAATGCCATAATAGTTCATTAGTGCTTTGGCGTAATAGCGTTTTGAAGCGTTGATGTATTGGCGCATTATAGTTTTGAGGCATTGCCCTAATATGGCATTACATCAAAGGGAAATGAATGACTGAGGGGATGCGCGACAGGGCTGGAGAAAGAGGGCTGGAGGCTTGGCGGTCTCGCGGATTTTGCGTATCTTTGAAGAAAAGAAACGAAGTCGTATGAAGATATTTGCATTGTTCTTTATGCTCGGCTACGGTTTGGTGGTCGGGGCGTTCAAGATAATCAGCGGCATCGCCAGGCTGGCATGGCTCATGGTGATGTTTCTGAGCCGCGTTGTGAGCGAGTTGGCCAGCGGAGGCCACTGCTAAAGGGGGGTGGTCATCATCAGCGGAGAGGCCGGATTTCAGTCTTTGAGGATTGGAGTCTGGCTAAAAGTCGTGTGCCTGAATGTGACGAAACCGTCTTAAAACGGGGGCTATGCTGACACTGACAAACATCGGCACTTGATGGCGTCGAGTCGATTTTCCCTCAAGAAACGCATCATCCGATGGTCACAACTTTGAGGGAAAAGAATGTGGGCGGCATATCATAGAGTTACACAAAATGTCAAAGATAGGAGAAAATGCGCTGAACGGCTGAATGTCTCTTTTTCCCTTTGGTTCTCAATCGTATCATAGACTGTCATCTTTTTCCCTTAAAGTCCATCCGCTTCTCGTGTGCGCGATAAAGCTTTATTTATTGTTTATTTATAATAGCTTTATTTAAATGGGGCTGGAATATCAGTGTTTACAGGGGTTGCGAGCGTTATTTCAGGAGAAAATGCGCTGAACTTAGGAGGTTTTGCGTCAGTAGTTAGGAGATTATGCGCTGAACTTAGGAGAAAATGCGCTGAATGTGGGCATGGGACAATGATAGACTATGACACTCGAAAACGAACTTAGGAGAAAATGCGCTACTTGATGGCTTGGAATGGCAGCAAATTTAACAGTCGGTCATTTATCAGTTCTGATAAATTGCATTAACTTTGTGTCGCCGAAAGGCATCATGTCAAACATAAAATGAGCTTTAAAATGAAACACAAGATACAGAAGGAAACCAGTTGCCTGGATATGTCGGCAGAGTCGCTTGTGGCTCTGAGGCATCCACAGGTGAACAAAGTGACCCATGAGCAGATTCGCTGGAGCAATGCTATCGTCAACTCGCCCGTCATGTACGGTCTGATTGAGCGTCGGACGCTGTATTTCATCACTGGCGAGGTGAAGCATAAGTTCACGGAGAAGAACCTCGGTGTGCCTGAGAACTGGAAAGATCTCTATTTCCACCTGACGGATGAAGACCTCGGACTGATTGGCGGTCAGAAAAACGTGCCGCGAACCTACGAGGCTCTGAGCAAGCTGGGTGAGAAGTTCCTGCCTGTCAGTTTCAGGAACGAGAAAGGAGAGCTAATAGTGGGTAAGGTGCATTGGGTGGACTCGTTCTTCTATAATACTGAAACGGGGCTGTATGACGTGCGCGTGTCACCTGAGATTATGCCGTATCTGATAGACATCAGCCGGAGCTTCACCACGTTCGACCTCGGCACGGCCATGCTGCTGCGCTCGAAGTATTCCCAGAAGATGTATGAGTTGTGTAGCCAGTTCTGCGGCGATTTCCGCTTCTTCGACAGGGGCGAACAGGCCGTTGGCAATGTGTTCAAGAAACGGGTGGTTCCTATTAAGATGGAGGACTTTCGCCGTATCTTCAACCTCGACGAGATACGTGATCCTCGCACAAAGAGGGTCATAACTCCAGCCATCTATACCAGCTTCAGGGAAGTACGCTCGTATATCCTCGAAGCCACTCAGATGGAGCTATATGAACTCTATACGGCCAATCACTCTAATCTCTGGTTCGACTTCCAAGAAGGGCCTCGGAAGGGGCGTGGTGGCAAAGTATCGTCCGTTTTCATCTTCATCTACACAAAGGAGTTTCCCAAGGAGGGTGATGGAAAGCCGTGGCAGAAGGGCGACGAACCTCTGTCGCCATTTGAGGATTACGTGGAGCCTACAGAGCACCTGACACCATACGAACGTCTCAAACAGAATCTGTGGTATAACCAATCAAAGGAAGTCCAGGAACAAGCGTTAGAAGCCCTGCTGAGCCATTATCTGCATGACGATGAGGTGAAGCACTATATGCGCCAGATTTGCTTGAAAGCCGGGCGTAGCTATGACAGTTATGTTCAGGTGATACAAGTGATCCGGGAAAAAGAGCATCAGCCGAAGTTCAAGAACGGCACCGATGCCTACCGCCGGAAGAGCATCATCAACTATGCCCTGAAGGAAAACCTAAAGGAGTTTGGTTGGTCACTGGAGCCGATGGCCAAAGCCCAGAAGACTCGCAAACCAAAGGAACAAGACTTGTTCAACATGTAACAAAAAGCCATTTCTACCTACTATAATAGGGAAGGAGAAGCACCCGTCACGCTCGAAAGTCGACCACTTATGGCATACTTTGAAAGTTCGAGGTCAGTTGGCGGGCTTCTTTATGCCCAAATGAGAGACTTACAAAGCCCATTTAGGTTCGTTTCCAACAGGCAAATGATGATAGTTTATGATATTAATGATATGGAGTGTTAGAATGACTGGAGGGAGTGCTATATGCTTCAAAAACGCGATAAACGCTTGTAACTAACTGAAAATCAGTACACATCAAAACTTTAACACTTTTAACATATCGTCTATTAAAGGTACTCAAAAAAGTGGGTGTAAAATAACACCCAGATTCACCAAAAGTGGGTGTAAATCTGGGTGTAAGTTTGTAACTTGCTGATTTTCAGCGATGTTGGCGGAGAGAGAGGGATTCGAACCCCCGGTACCTCTCGGTACGGTAGTTTTCAAGACTACTGTAATCGACCACTCTACCATCTCTCCTGAGGGTGACAAAATCAGTGCAAGCCGAATGCAGAAAACTTGTTTTTTGCTGAGGCGAAGCCTGATTTCGCAGGCGATTCCTTGAAATCGGCTGCAAAGGTACGAAGATTAATTAAGAATTAAGAATTAAGAATTAAGAAAAACACCTAACTTAACAAAAATTAACCCATGAGGGCTTAAAAACTCTTAACTATTCATGTATAACTCCTTTTTTCTTCGTAATTTTGCAGCATGATTTATCCGCAGAACTACGAACAGAAGATAGGATTCGACGAAATACGTCGCATGCTGAAGGAGCACTGCCAGAGCTCGTTGGGTCAGGAGAAGGTAGACGAAATAGCCTTCTCGGCCGATGCCGACGTGGTGAACGAACAGCTGGAGCAGGTGCGCGAATTCCGTCGGCTGATGCAAGCCCAGGAGAAGCCCGAGATGAACTATTTCTTCGATGTGCGCGAGTCGGTGACCCGTATCCGGCTGGAGAACACACACCTGGAGGAGGACGAACTGTGGGACCTGCGCCGTTCGTTGGAGACGATCGGGAAAATCGTGGATTTTTTGAATCGTCCTGAGGATGCGGAGAGAGAGGGATTCGAACCCCGATACCTTTATCCTGCGCTGCATCGGTTGGCTGAGGACGTGCTGACGTTCCCGGCGATGATTCGTCGCATAGACTCCATTCTGGACAAGTTCGGACGCATCAAGGACTCGGCAACGATGACGCTGGCGGGCATCCGTCACGACATGGAGCAGACGGCAGGGTCCATCTCGCGTACCTTATATACCATACTGCATGCGGCCCAGAAAGACGGCTTGGTGGCACAGGACACGGCACCGACACTGCGCGACGGGCGACTCATGATACCTGTAGCTCCAGGATTAAAACGAAAGATCAACGGTATCGTGCACGACGAGTCGGCCACGGGTAAGACGGTATTCATTGAGCCTGCTGAAGTGGTGGAGGCGAACAACAAGGTGCGCGAGCTGGAGGCTGCCGAACGCAGGGAGATTGTCCGCATTCTGACGGTGTTCTCGGACGAGCTGCGCCCCCATGTGCAGGACGTGCTGGACTCGTACCGTTTCCTGGCTCAGATAGACCTGATTCGTGCCAAGGCAGAGATGGCCGAGCAGATGCAGGCCTTTGAACCTGAGGTGAAAGCCGAACCCACGATGGACTGGATTCGCGCCATCCATCCGTTGCTGCAGCGGTCGCTGGCGAAACAGGAAAAGAAAGTGGTGCCGCTGGAGATTAGATTAGAAACAACGGATTTTAAAGGAACCACGAATTTCACGAATTACACGAATTCAAACAGTGACAAGAACATAGGGAGATTACTAATAATTAGCGGACCGAATGCGGGTGGTAAGTCGGTGTGTCTGAAGACGGTGGGACTGTTGCAGTATATGTTGCAATGCGGACTGCCGGTTCCCATTGGCGACCGCTCGACGGTGGGTGTGTTCCGCAACATCATGATCGACATCGGCGACGAGCAGTCGATAGCCGACGATTTGTCGACGTATTCGAGTCACCTGCTGAACATGAAGAACATGATGAAGCAGGCCGACGCGCATACCCTATTGTTAATTGATGAGTTTGGCGGCGGTACGGAGCCTGCCATCGGTGGAGCGATAGCAGAGGCCGTGCTGAAGCAGTTTTGGAAGAAGCAGGCCTTTGGCGTCATCACCACCCACTATCAGAATCTGAAACACTTTGCCGAAGACCACCCCGGCGTGGTGAACGGCGCAATGCTTTACGATCGTCATCAGATGCAGGCGCTGTTCCAATTGTCGATTGGTCAGCCGGGTTCGAGTTTTGCCATAGAGATAGCCCGTAAAACCGGTATCCCTGAGGAAGTTATCAACGAAGCATCAGAGATTGTCGGTTCGGATTATATCCAGAGCGATAAGTACCTGCAGGACATTGTCCGCGACAAGCGCTACTGGGAAGGCAAGCGTCAGACCATTCACCAGCATGAAAAGAGGTTAGAGGCCACTGGCGAGAAGCTGGATGCCAGTCTGGAAGAGATAGAACGCGAGCGCAAGGCCATTCTGAACCGTGCCAAAGCGCAGGCTGAAGAATTGTTAGCCGAGGCGAACCGAAAGATAGAAAATGCCATCCGAGAAATCAAAGAGGCACAGGCCGAGAAGGAACAGACCAGACTGATTCGTGAAGAGTTGCAGGAGTTCCGTGAGCAGGTGCAAAACGACGATACACGCGGACTGATGAGCGAGGAGGACTTTGCCCGTAAGCTGCAACAGATGCAGGAGCGCAAGGCCCGCAAGGAAAAGCGCAAAAGCGAGAAGGGTGAGCAGCAGAAGGCCGTCAGCGAGAAATTGGCCGAGCGCGCCAAAGCCAGCAAGGACGATGCCAATCGGCCATTGGCGAAGGGTGACACCGTCCGCATCAAGGGTACGAACAGCGTCGGCGAGATAGAAGCCATTCAGGGCAAGCAAGTCACCGTTATCTTTGGTGGTTTGCGCAGCAAGGTCAAGTTGGAACAATTGGAAAGGAGTGAAAAAGTAAAAGTGAATAGTGAAAAAATTGCTACCGCCACTGACAAGTACGCCCATCTGGCCATTCAGACGTCGCATGTGACGCGTGCCACGATGGAAGACCGTCGTCAGAATTTCCATCAGGACTTGGACGTCAGGGGCATGCGTGGCGACGAGGCCATTGACACCGTGATGCACTTCATTGACGACGCCATTCTGATTGGACTGAGCCGCGTGCGTATCCTGCACGGCACGGGTTCAGGCATTCTGCGCCAGCTGATCCGCCAGTATCTGCATACCGTACCGAACGTGAAAAATGCCCGCGACGAACATGTGCAGTTCGGTGGCGCAGGCATTACCGTAGTCGATTTGGATTAAAATGGTGTGTTGGCGTTCACCGTCAACGCCGGCTGCGCTGAATCATCGTATGAATCTTACTGTTATATTTCGTTGCAGCCACGAGTTCCTCGATGGTCAGATGCATGCGATACTGCCAGCGGTTGTACGGGTCGCTGGGCACGTTGATGCGCTCGTCCTGCGGATTCTTGCTGCGCAGCTCGCTGTCCATCGCCAGCCAGTCTTGCAACGACAGCAGGCACAGCATCGAGGGACAATACAGATGGCGGGCAATGATTTCCTCGGCCAGATGGGCGGGCAGCTGTTCCGGTGCACGGCCTTCCTTCTGCAACATGGTAACATAGAACCGCTGACGGCGCTCGGGACTTTCCTGCCACCAGAGGCGCAACGGAGCCATGTCGTGCGTTGAAATGGTACATACCGAGCGGATGGGGTTGGCGTCGAGGTGTGCAAACTCGAAACCTTGCTGCTTGGGCATCTGCTGGATTTCCAACGTGAGGATGCGCAACTGGTCGAGCACGGGCTCTACGCAGTCGGGCAACATGCCGAGGTCCTCGCCACAAACCAACATGCGCGTCTCCTTCAGGATTTCCGGCAGGCGCTTCAGAGCCTGCTGACCCCAGAAGAACGAGTGGCGCTGGTAGAAATAGTTGTTGTAGAGTCGCAGGAAGGCATCCTTCTCCTCGCCAGTCAGCACGTCGAACACGGGTTCGTTGACGATGCCGATGCGCGGATGATACATGTCGGCTTCGTAGGGGTCTTCGACGAAGAGCACGTCGCAAACGAGGCGCATCAGTCCGTCGCGAATCCAGAGGCTGTTCTCGTCGCGTCGTTCGGCAAAGTAGTCGCTAATCTTGCGCTGCGACGAGAACTCATCGCGCAGGTCGTACAGATTATAGGCCTTGCGGACGAGGAAGTTTTCACGAACGTATTGCGCATGAATGCCGAAGAGCTTGTCGATGAGACGGTCGTTGATGAACGGTCGCGTGTAGAGCTCTTTGCGGAACGGCAGTCCGAAGTATTCAATCTCGGCAACGGTCAGTGGCAGCGAGGGCGAGAAATGTCCCAGCACGCCGTCGACGGCATCGGCAGGAATCTCCCAGATGCGGAAGAAACCCAGCACGTGGTCGATGCGAAGGGCGTCGAAATACTGCTCCATGTGGTGCAGTCGGCGACGGAACCATTTGACCAGTTCCGGTCCCCAATGGTAGGTGGGGAATCCCCAGTTCTGACCTTGCCGTGAGAAAACGTCGGGTGGGGCACCGGTCGTCGTCTCCATGTTGAACAGCTCCGGATGCTGGCGCGTCTCTACGCTGTCGCGACTGACACCGATGGGCAGATCGCCTTTCAGCACGACACCCTTCGAACGGGCATAGTCGGCAGCAGCCTTCAGCTGCGTGTGCAGCAGATATTGCACGAAATAGGTGTAATCCGCTGTAATCGTCGTCATCTGATTATGCTCGATAATCTTGGCTTTGCGCCATTCGGCGTAAGGCTTCAGCCAGTCTTCATTGTCTGCGACAAATGATTTATAATCAGCGGATTCCAACGTTTTCTTGCCATGTTCCTCGAAGAGCACCATGAGGTATTCGTTCTTCACACGGTCAACAGCTTCATAGTCGCTATAGGGCAGGGCGTTGAGTTCCTGACGGCGACGCTTGAACTGCGTCATAGCCGTCTTCGAACGCAAGGCACCTGCGGCCTCCAAGTCCACATAATGTGGATGAAGCGCGCAGGTGCTGATGATGTTGTATGGGTAGGAATCGTGCCAGTGGCCGTCGGTCGTGGTGTCGTTGACGGGCAGCAGTTGTATGACCTTCATACCCGTCTCTGCGGCCCAATCGACCATTCGTCGCAAATCGCCGAAGTCGCCAACGCCATACGACTGTTTGCTGCGTAGCGAGAAGACGGGAATGACCACGCCTGCCGCTCGCCACGTTTCTTCGGCCAGTCGCAGATGGCCTCCGTGCAGTACCAGCACTTGTCCTTCGGGAATCTCCTGTGACAAGCCATCAGGTGAACAGACGGGTACTGTGCGGTTGTCGCCTTCCTCCCACTGCAGTAATTCGTGGGTCTTGGAGTCTACCACTACATATTTATACTCTATCGGCAGCATCCACCCCTGGGCATTCACGGTGAGCAGCCATTCGCCCTCGCCGGCATATTCCATCTTCAGATAGCGGCTGGGACTCCACGAACCGATGGCAGGATGACTGCCGCATACGGCCACGCATTGGCCCTGCTTCAGCTGTGGTGCCGAGACGCGGAACATGATGGTGCGACGGAACAAGGGCAGGGGTTTGGCTTCTGTCCGCTCGTCGTGCTGACGGCCCATCGTAGTGAGATAGGCTGCGGAATAGAGGTGCAGGGGCAAAGGACGGTCGCGCCATTGGTCGGGGAAAATGTAGTCCTTCGAGGCATCGAACGGGTAGATGCGCGGCACCATGTCCCATTCGCGGCGCAGCACGTCGCCATCGCCGTTCTCCACCTGGTAGGCATAGCTGATGTGCGACAGGGGATGGTGGCGGCTCATGAGAGCGGCCGTTTCCAGCGTCCACAGCTCACCGTCGTCGGTCTGCATGAGCAGGTTCTGGTGACGTACGGTGCCATCCTGACAGTGGTAGTCGATGGCGACATGCAGGCTTTCGCCCCATGCGGTGTTGTAATGTATGGTAAACTTCAGTTTCATCTTATTTGTTAGTCTTGCAGTGCTACGGCGAAGTATGCTTTCTTACCGGTAGGCATCATGCCCTGGATGTAAAGCACGGGCTCCTTCGACGTCGAAGCAGTCTTCACGGCTTCCTGCAGGTCTTCGATGGTCTTGATGGCCTCGTCGTTCACACGCTGGATGATGAATCCCTGGGGCACGCCGGCTTCCTTCAGTTTACCGCCGCTCACCTTGGTGACTTGCAGACCATAGCCGATGTTCAGCTGTTCCTTCTGCGAATCGGTGATGGCACGGAACTGAGCACCCAGCACGTCGAGGTCGGCGTTCTTCACCACCTTCGTGTTGCCCTGTTCGTTCTTCAGCGTCAGTGTGGCGGTCTTCTCCTTTTTATTACGCATGAAGGTTACCTTTACCTGTTCGCCGGGACGCTTCTGGGCCAGAATACCCTGCAGGTCACCCATGGTCTTTACCTTCTGTCCGTCGACGGCGGTGATAACGTCTTCCTTCTCCAGTCCGGCATCAGAGGCAGCACCGTCTTCAACAACCTTGTCGATGCGCACACCTTCCATCGTACCATAGTCCTTCACTTCCTTCTCCTGATCCTTCATGGCGTCTACGTAGTCCTTCACGCTGCCGCCCTGAATGCCAATCATGGCGCGCTGGTAAGTACCGTACTTCTTGAAGTCGTCGACAGCCTTCTTCACGATAGTCGTGGGAATGGCAAATCCGTAACCGATATTCGAACCGGTGGGCGAAGCCAGCATGGCGTTGATACCAATCAGTTCACCACGCGTATTGACCAATGCACCGCCCGAGTTACCTTGGTTGATGGCAGCATCGGTCTGAATCATCGAGGTAATACCACCTGTGGCCATTGAACGGGCCTTGGCCGATACGATACCGGCAGTCACCGTATTGTTCAGTCCGAGGGGGTTACCTACGGCCAGCACCCATTCGCCGACCTTCACGTCGTCCGAGTTGGCAATGACGATGGCGGGCAGATTCTTGGCGTCAATCTTGATGAGTGCCAGGTCGGTGGCCTTGTCGGCACCGATGATGCGGGCTGAATATTCCTTCGAGTTCTCGTTCAGCGTTACCGTCAGCTCGTCGGCACCGTCGACCACGTGGTTGTTGGTGACGATGTAACCGTCGGCAGAGATAATGACACCCGAGCCTGCTGCGGCACGCTTCGGAGTCTGCACCTGGCGCTTGCGGCTGTTGCCTTGTCCGTTGCCCTGTCCGCGTCCGAAGAATCCGCCGAATGGATCTGAGAAGAAGTCCTCAAAGGGGTCGCTGTATTCTACGGTCTGCACCTTCGAATTAATGACAGACTTGATGTAAACCACTGCGGGCAGCGACTTCTCGGCTGCGTAAGTCAAATCAACGGGTTGTCCTGGTGCTGACGTGGCTGCTGCGGGAGCGGCCTGAGTCTGGTTGCACGATGCTGTTGAGAATGCGATGACCAAGAGATACATGGCCGGCATCAAACTCTTTACAATCTTTTTCATGTTACTTTTCTTTATTAATTATATGTGTTAAATGTTTGCGTTCGTTGTTTCGCGATGCAAATATAGGGTCAAAAATTGAAATACTGACAATCTGTCACGAATTTTTGTCGCAATTTAACACTTTGTCCCCAGTAGTTAACGGCCGTTAGAAATTAACGCTTGAAATGTGAAAAGACTGACAAAATTAACTATTCTGTATCATTTAGATTAAAAATATATCACTATTATGCATATTAACGTCTTGTTCGCCAATTATTGATAAAAAAAAAGGAGTTCAGCCTAACGACCGATTGGGGCTTATTTCTCTGTGAGCCAGTATTCCGACAGACCATTGACGGCGCGGTGCTTGAAATTGAACTTATAGCTGCTCATAGCCCTGCCAAGCTTGTTGGCTGAACAGTTTGCCGTGTCGAAATAGGCATATTTCGATGCAAACAGGTTCAGAATCTCGCCCGTTCCCCACCATCGGCCCTCGCCGTCTTTGGGTTTGCGGAAGGTCTCGGCAATCATCTCCTCCAGCGGTACGGTACGCTGATACGCCTCGTTCTCCTTCATCAGCTCGGCAATCTCTTCGTCGTTGAGCCAGAATCGCTCATCATGATTAATAAGGTGTAACACCTGGGCAAACAACTGCTCGTGGTCAATCGTGTCCGAATAGTCGATATTCTTCCCCTTGGGAATGCCCACGCAGACGAAGCGACGCGAGCCCGTCGGGTCTACCAGCGGCTGCATCTGATTGGTGGTGCCGATGAACGACGTGTAGCGCCTGTACTGCTTGATGGTTTTGCCGTAAGGTGGGCGGAACTTGACGTCGCTCGACGACAGCAGGTATTTCAGCACAATCTGCTGCGAGTTGGTGGTCTTGTCGAACTCGTCGATATTGATGAGCGCAAACGAAGTCAACGCGATGTTCAGGTCGAACTCGTTCTTGAAGTTCAGCTTGTCGTTATAGTAGTCGCGTAACTCTGGGGGCAACAGAATCTTGCAGAAACGCGTCTTTCCACAGCCCTGACGACCTATCAACAGCGGCGTTAACGCATTGCCAGTCAGCTGTTTATCGCTCTCGCGCCACTGACGGACCATGCCGATGAGCCAGTACTTCAGGTATTTCTCCCAATGGGGCTGGTCGGTGGGGACTCGTTCTGCCAGTTCCTTGATGCGGTCCTTGCCGTCCCATTTGGGCAAATGGTCGAGCCATGTGTTCACGGGGTCGTATTGTTCGATGCGGGTGGAGTCGATGAATCGGTTTACGTCCTGGTCCCACGACTTCAGTCCCTGCTCGCGGGCCTGGATGGTCATGTCGTTGCGGACTTCTTCGGTCAGTGGCCTGAACGTCTGGTCCTCTGCATATTTATAGCGGTATTCGGCCACGCCCGTCATCAGGTTCTTGCGCATGTCGAAGTTGGCATTCAGGAAAATCTCCGTTCGCATGGTCTGCAGCGTCTCGTCGGGCACACTCTTCAGCGGCTTCACCTTGTGCTTTTTCAGGTAGTCCTCTTGTAGCGACACGTCGTAGACTGCCGAAAAGACATTCTTCACCAGCTGCGGATCGGTGTTCAGAATGGGGTGCTCCAGCGTCATTCCCTGTGCATGGACCAGAGGGATGCCCTGTTCCAGCGACAGACTGGCAATGCGCATCAGCAACTGCATCTGGCGGTCCTCGTCGCTGACGTCCTCCAGCTTATAATAGTCGCCCAACACCTGTTTCACAATGAACAGCCAGTTAAAGTGATAGGTACGCGTAATGGTGCGGCCAGGCATCAGCAAGTCGCTCTCCCACGATATTGCGGCCTTCTCGGGCTGGTCGTGCTTCTCCGTATCGGCCTTGAAGGGACGCGCCTCCGGATTGAAGTACATCTCAGGATCGGCACTCAGATAGACAGTACGCTCCAGCGTAGGCTCCAGATACTCGATGTCCAGGCCAAACTGGTTCTTGTAGGCCCTCCAGGCGGTGTCGTACAGATTCTTGTGAAACTGTCGGAAGTCCGACTCGTTCATAGGTAACGACTGGCTCCCAAACAATTCCCCACGGCACACAATCTTCACACTCTTGCCCGATGCTCCCAGAAAGGCCATCACGGTCTCGTCCATGCGGGCCGCCTGATTCCTGATGACGACAGCATCTTCGTACTTCTTCAGGTTGTTCACCTCGACGACCACCAATCCGTTGTACTTCAGGCCCTTCTGCATGTCCTTGTAGTTCATGCACTCGACGGCAAAGAGTATGCGGGGCAGGTTCAGCGTGTGCTGCTGCTTGTCGACAACAATCTGTCCGTCGGACATCCGCTGGGGTTGCATAAACTGGTAGTTCAGACGCACATTGAAAATCTGACTCTCAATCGGACTCTGACGGATCATGTCTGCCAAAGCCTCTAACTCAAGGCGGTTGATCACCTCCTTCTTACGCGAAATTTTTAATAAACTGACTTTCATAGACTGCAAAGTTACGATATTTTTCTGTTTCCTGCAAGTTTTTTCAGAAGATTTTTTTAAATCGTTTCATTATTCCTACTAAAACTCATTTAACTTGTTTATTTCCAGTAGGTTATTCATATTTTATATTCCTACAAATATTCTACTTTATTCCTACTTTATTCCTACTTTATTCCTACTATATTCCTACCATATTGCTACTAGGTAGTTGTATAGTCTCTGTTTTATTGTTTCATTGTCCCTGCAGGGTACTCCGCAGGGACCTGGCGGAACCTAACATTAGGCCTCGCAGCTTTTTGTCTTAATAGTTCTTATGAAATTCTCTAGAGAATTTTCTGCTTAGTGCCCGTCTCTCATTTGCTAACCAGTAATGTAAGCGACAAATTCTCTAGAGAATTTCTTTTCAACCATTCGTGCTAAAACTTCTTAGCCAGTATCTTTGACCCTGCCAGCTCCCTGTTGAGACTTTGCAAGCCCTAACTAAACGGGCTGGCAACATCGTATTTGTGTAATAGTTGGCGTTAGGTAGAGATATGGTAGTGATATAGTAGGATTATTGTAGCAATAATGTAGGATATTAGTAGGATTATATTTTTATGCAAACGTCTAATATACAGATGTTTATCTAATATTTGGTAGGATTAATACAGACTTTTTGAAATTTGTATCATTTTATTTTTTTTGAAACTTAAATAACTTGTTCGGTTTTGTGATTTATGTGGACGAATGGCAGCTTTTTATTTTTCCGTTAAGAATAATTAAAAGATTGCGAGTTACCAAGCATAATACAAAATAAAATGCTATCTTTGTAACGTTTCAATATATTATTACTAACCAATTTTTAAAAACATGAGAAAATTTTCTAAAAGTCTGTTAGCTTTGGCATTGGCTTTTGCCGGAGTGTTGGGGGCAAATTCTAAAGAGTCAATTGCTTTACCTGGATCTTGGGGAGATGGATGTACGATAGAAGGTAGTACTCTTACCTATAGTGCATCGTGGAAAGGTGCAGCATCTTGGATTGGAGCGGACTGGTCTGCTTACGATTATGTATGGGTGAAGTATTCTGGTTTAACAGGCCAAATTCGTATTGGACTTGAATATGATGAGTGGGTCGAGCAACAATCATGGGGACCAGTTTTTTATGCAGATTATATATATATTGATGATGCTGAGGGAATTGCGGCTATTCCTATTGAGAAGATTAAAACATTCGTCAAAGGTAGTGCAGAGACTGACGGAGAGCATATTGGTGAAATTTATGCAAAGCATGTTCGTCAATTAGTATTTCAGAATCCTGTGACACCATCAACTATTACTATTGATGAAATATGGGTAGGTACGGAAACTGAGTATTTTACAGCGATTGGTTATGATTTCTCTAAGAACCATGTATTGAAAATAACAAACAGCGCTGCCAAAGAGAATATTTGGGACAATTCTGTGTCTTACACATTCCCAACCGCTTTGACAGAAGGCACTAAATATACCGTTACAGCAAAGATATGTGCTGCTGATGTCATTGACGGAACCAGGATAAAATTTGTATTGAAAGGAAGTACAGCCAAATATGGAGATGAGTTGGCTGTCCTGGCTAATACTTTCACTCAAGTTTCTCAAGAATTTACTGCAGGGGCAGATAATACAGGTTTAGAGTTTGAATTCGGTTTTGCTAGCGGAGCAGTTTATATCGACGACGTGTCGGTTGTTGCCGAAGGGTCGTCAACTAATCTTGTTGCTAATAGCGATTTCGAAGAGCCACTTAGCACTGAAGGCTGGTCAGTGCCCGGTTGGACAGGTCAGACTTTAGGTCATGCTGAACAGGCTCAGGGCGAAGTGGCATTAGGTGCCCAGGAAGTCACTATTGGAATTGATGGCTGGGCTACGATGGTTGCCTTTAGACCCTTGAGTGTTCCTACTGGTGTGGATGCATATTTTGCAAAATACGACAGTGACAATGGAAATGTAAAATTGACACCTGTTACAAATATGTACCAGTGGGGTCGTGCTGTCATCAATGGTGATCCTGGAGTGTATTATTTTGCAGGCATTGATGCTGGTGCTGTTACTGCTGACGGTGATGCAAATGGCATGGAGATTTCGTGGGGGTCAGTCAAAGGTGATGGAAGCACCATCTATGCATTGGCCAACAAGACAAATGGTATAGGCTTCTATTTGGTGGCTACAACTGTGACTATTCCTTCAGGCAAGCCTTACTTGGTGGTTCCGGCTTCTGCTCCTGAGTATTTGAGCTTTACCGATGATGTAACTGGCATCAATATGGTTCATGGTTCAGAGTTAAAGGTAAACGGTGAGTACTTCAACCTTGCAGGTCAGCGTGTGGCTAACCCCACTAAGGGTCTGTATATTGTGAATGGAAAGAAAGTTATCATTAAATAATAAGGAGGACACAAATTATGAAGAAAAGATATTTTGCACCCGAAATGGAAGTAGTAGACCTGAACATGCAGCAGGTGTTGTTGACAGGATCGACAGTATCATTGGACATACATGAAGAAGAAGTAACAGATCCTGGGGACATCCTCTCTTCTGAATTTAATGATATCTTCCTGTTCTGAAACAATAATAATCAGCACGAAGAATTAACAATAAGGAAACCGCTGCACATTCCGTGCAGCGGTTTTCGTCTGCCATCCATCACGTCCTACGCTTACATCGACTAGTTGTTCACATAGCCCGAAGTCCGGGTGGGATTAATAACCATCACCCTCGTGGACAAGAGTCGCTTCATCGTGCAGATACATATTTGTGCAGCGTCTTGCGGACGGCACCAGGACCGGCGAAGAGCTCTTTCACCATACCTTCAATCTGTTCGCCAAGACCGGCCTCGTAGAGGTCGAGTGCGAAGATATCCTTGCGGCTGTAGAGTTTCTTCAGGGGACTCCAATCCTGATCGGGCTTGCCGATTTCCAGCGGCGCCACGATGGCCTGCAGTTCGTCGAGCATCGGGTCGGGAGAGCAGTCGAAGGGCGTTCCGTCGTCCTTGATACCCTTCAGGTAGCGGGCATAGCCGGCCAGCGTCAGGGGAATGAGTACGAGGTTCGACTTGTCGAGACCACGGGCCACATACTTCTTCAGCGTTTCGCCAAAGCGGATGGGCAGCTTCTGCGAGGTGTCCATCGCAATGCGCTGGGGAGCGTCGGGCATGAAGGGATTGGGCAGACGGCGGTTGATGACGGCACCGATGAACTCGTAGGGATTGAGCACACCAGGATCGACTACCACGGGCATGGCTTCCATGTAGCCAATCTTCTGGATGAAGGCACGCAGGTCGTCGTCGGCCATCTCGGCAGAGATGAGCGTGTAGCCCAGCATGCAGCCATAGATGGACATAGCGGTGTGGAGGGGGTTGAGACAGGTGGTGACCTTCATGGTTTCAACCTTGTCGACAGTGTCGCGGGTGGTGTAGAGGGCACCGCCAAGATTGAGTGGCGGACGACCGTTGGTGTAGTTGTCCTCAATGACGAGGTACTGTACTTCCTCTGCATTGACGAAGGGAGCCGTGAAGGTGTGCTTCTCGGTCTCGATGTAGTCGTTGTCCTCAAAGCCGTCGGCAGCCAACAGCTCCTTTACCTTCTCATGGGGACGAGGCGTGATCTTGTCGATCATAGACCAGGGGAAGGTGATCTTCGTCTCATCTTTCAGATAGTCGAGGAAGGCTTTCTCTACCAGTCCGTCCTTTACCCAGCGCTCAGCGTAGGCGAAGACACCGGCCTTGACCTTGTCGCCGTTATGCGAGCAGTTGTCCATCGACTGCACGGTGAGGGGCAACTGTCCTGCCTTCCAGCGCTCATAGAGCAGGGCGCAGACCTTGCCCATGGCGAAGAGGGGCTTCAGTCCGCGAGCCAGGTCGGCCTCGTTGTAGGTGTAACCCTTCTCGGTGATGGTGAATGAGATCATCTGCAATGAGGGGTTCTTGAAGATCTCCACCAGACGGTTCCAGTCGGGGAACTGAGGATCGGCCTTGAGGGCCTCGGTAACGCTGGCGATGACCTTCTTCTCGATAGAACCGTCTGAGCAGAGGTTCACGCAGAGCGAGAGGTTGTTGTAAGGGGCGTAGGCCTTGTCGATGACCTCGAAGTCGAAGGTCTCGGCTACGATTACACCGCGATCGTACTTGCCTGTGTTCAGGGCGTC
>JAEEGH010005834.1_pt1 | contig 30611 bp, 19 predicted proteins | sample 9134181 | NCBI WGS metagenome assembly JAEEGH01 (sample SAMN16246544, study PRJNA631951) | gut metagenome | biome: gut microbiome; feature: rumen; material: DP-attached | host: Bos | place: Iran: Karaj | collected 2018-10
GTGTGTTGATGACGAGTATCTGGCTGGGACTGAGAACCAGTATTTTTGCGACACGCTGGAGCCCACTTGGCGCGACTATGCTCACGGGGCGTACAAGGTGAAAGGGCGCTCGGCCATTCCCGAAGGGCGTTACGCCGTGGTGATCTCGTGGAGTCCGAAATTCAAGCAATGGTTGCCGATACTGCTTGGCGGCCCCGTGTTCAACAAGCAATGGCAGGGTGTGCGCATCCATGCGGGCAACACCGTCAAGGACACCGAAGGCTGCATACTGGTAGGCAAGAACCGCGAAGTGGGCAAAGTCCTTGACAGTCGCATCTGGCTGCACCGCCTCAAGCAGAAAATCGTCGAAGCCAAGGACAAAGGTGAGAGCGTCTGGCTGACAGTCAAGTAAACTTTTCAGGGGTTAGTGGTTCTGCCCGGAGTTCGTCTTTCAGGAACTGTGGCGTGAAGCCTTTGTCGCTTCTGATGACTTCTTCGGGCGTTCCTGTGGAGAGGATGGTGCCGCCGTTGCGGCCCCCCTCTGGCCCCATGTCTATAATATGGTCGGCGAGCTTGATGACGTCGAGGTTGTGCTCAATGACGATGACGGTATTGCCGCGGTCTACCAGCCGCTGCAGCACGTCCATCAGTATGCGGATGTCCTCGAAGTGGAGTCCCGTGGTGGGTTCGTCAAGGATGTAGAGGGTCTTGCCCGTGTCTTTCTTCGACAGTTCCGTAGCCAGTTTGATGCGCTGGCTTTCGCCGCCAGAGAGCGTCGTGGAGGGCTGTCCCAGTTTGATGTACCCCAGTCCGACGTCTTGTATGGTCTTGATTTTCCGAAGTATTTCCGGCACGTTCTCAAAGAACTCCACAGCCTGGTTGATGGTCATGTCGAGCACGTCGGCTATCGACTTGCCCTTGTAGCGCACTTCCAGGGTTTCGCGGTTGTAGCGCTTGCCGTGACAGGTCTCGCAAGGCACCTGAATGTCGGGCAGGAAGTTCATCTCAATGGTTTTGTAGCCGTTGCCGCCGCAAGTCTCGCAGCGTCCACCCTTGACGTTGAACGAGAAGCGGCCGGGCTTGTAGCCGCGGATGCGCGCTTCGGGCAGTCCCACAAACAGCGAGCGGATGTCAGAGAACACGCCTGTGTAGGTGGCAGGGTTGGAGCGCGGCGTGCGTCCGATGGGCGACTGGTCAACATTCACCACCTTGTCGATATGCTCGAGTCCCTCTATGCTGTCATAGGGCATAGGCTGTCGCAGCGAGCGGTAGAAGTGCTTCGAGAGTATGGGGTACAGCGTCTCGTTGATGAGCGTCGACTTGCCGGAGCCGCTGACGCCGGTGACCAGTATGAGCTTGCCCAGCGGGAACGTGGCATCGATATTCTTCAGGTTGTTGCCGCGACAGCCATGGAGGGTCAGCACATGGCCATTGCCAGGACGCCGCACGGCAGGGACAGGGATGGCAGCCTTGCCGTTGAGGTACTGGGCGGTAATGGTGTCGGTCTTCAGCATGTCTTTGACAGTGCCCTGAAACACCACCTCGCCGCCCTTCCGTCCGGCACGAGGGCCGATGTCGACGATGTAGTCGGCATGCAGCATCATGTCGCGGTCGTGCTCGACGACGATGACCGTATTGCCGATGTCGCGCAACTCCTTGAGGGAGCGGATAAGCCTGTCGTTGTCGCGCTGGTGCAGTCCGATGCTGGGTTCGTCGAGGATGTAGAGCACGTTGACCAGCTGCGAACCGATTTGCGTAGCCAGTCGGATGCGCTGGCTTTCGCCACCTGACAGCGATGCCGACTGGCGGTTCAGCGACAGGTAGTCCAGTCCGACATCCAGCAGGAAGTCCAGACGCGTGCGTATCTCTTTCAGTATCTCGGCAGCAATCTGGCGCTGGGAGCCCTCCAGGGAGTCCTCCACGTCGTCTAACCACTGGCGCAGCTCCTTCAGGTCCATGTTGGCGAGCTCGGAGATGTTCTTGTCCCAGATCTTATAAGAGAGGGCTTCGCGGTTCAGCCGCTGTCCGTGACATTCAGGGCATTCGCATTCAGCCATAAACTGGTCTGCCCACTTCTGTCCGCTGGTGCTATCGTCGTTGCCGATGACGGAACGCAGATATTTCACCACGCCGTCGAAGTCGACAAAATAGTCGCTGCTGGTATGAATCACTTCCTTGTCGATGCGCACGCTCTCCAAGGAGCCGTAGAGTATCTCGTTGAGGGCTTCCTCAGGCATGTCGTCAATGGTGGTTTTCAGGTCGCAGTCGTACTTGTGCAGGATGGCGTCAATCTGCCAGAAAATCATTTCGTTCTTGTACTTGCCAAGGGGTACGATGGCGCCGTCGCGGATGCTTTTCTTCTTATTAGGGATGACTTTCTCGAGGTCAATTTCATTGATGTAGCCTAAGCCCTTACAACGCGGGCAGGCGCCTTGGGGAGAGTTGAACGAGAAAGTGTTAGGCGCTGGTTCACTGTACGATATGCCCGTCGTCGGACACATCAGCCGCTTGGAGAAATGCTTGATGGCGCCCGTCTCGTAGTCCATAATCATCAGGAGCCCCTCGCCCTGCTTCATGGCCATCTGGACGGTTTTCTTCAGGCGGTCGTCGGGCGTAAGCGGTTGTGTGGGGTCTGCCGGTGCCTTGACAGCCAGCCGGTCAATGACCACCTCGATGTCATGGTTCTTGTAGCGGTCCACCTTCATGCCGAGGGTAATCTCTTTCAGTTCACCGTCGACACGGACATGCAGGTAGCCCTTGTGTCGCAGGCTCTCAAAGAGTTCGCGGTAGTGACCCTTGCGGCTGTGAACCAACGGTGCCAGTATCAGGATTTTCCTGCCGGCATAGTCGTGGAGAATCATGTCGATGACCTTCTCCTCGGTGTATTTCACCATCGGCTCGCCCGTCACGTAGCTGTACGCCTTGCCAGCCCTGGCAAACAACAGGCGCAGATAGTCGTAGACCTCCGTCGTGGTGCCTACGGTAGAGCGGGGATTCTTGTTGGTGGTCTTCTGCTCGATGCTGATGACGGGCGACAGTCCTGTAATCTTGTCAACGTCAGGGCGCTCCATGCCGCCAAGGAAGTTGCGGGCGTATGCCGAGAAGGTCTCAATGTAGCGCCGCTGACCCTCGGCAAAGATGGTGTCGAAGGCCAAACTGGACTTCCCGCTGCCGCTGAGTCCCGTAATAACGGTCAGCGAGTCGCGGGGTATCTGCACGTCAATGTCCTTGAGGTTGTGTACCCTGGCACCCCAGACCTCTATCTTGCTGTCACTATTCATCCTTCAATCCTTCCATCCTTCAATCCTTCCATCCTTCAATCCTTATTCGTCGCCTCCCGTACTGCTGCCGGTTTCCAAATTGTATTTGCGTATCAGGTTGACGTCGCGGCGGATGTTATATTCCACGCCGTCAGCACCCAGGGCTTTGACAAGCACAAAATAGACACCGTCCTTCACGGGACTGCCGTTGAACTTGCCGTCCCAGCCCTTGGTGATGTCCGTCCATTCAAAGAGCTTCTGTCCCCAGCGGTTGAAAATCCAGGCATGGAAACTGACGATGCTCTTATAGCGGTTGGCTTCAGGGCATTCAGGACTGATGCCCTTGGCACCATAGATGTCGTTGATGCCGTCGTCGTTGGGCGAGAAGGCGTTGGGCATCTCCAAATGGCTCTCGCTGACGGTGATTTCAATCTTGGTGGAGTCGATGATGTCGTTGTCTTCACGCAGATAGAGCACTACGTCGTTGATGCCTGACTGTACGAAGTCGTACTCGAAATCCTCTTCATAGCGCGTCACTTTGGTGCCCGATGTGCGGTGGGTGATGCGCCATTCTATGGAATTATTGGGTTCAAGGTCTGTGGCACCGGCGGTGAAGCTGACATGCAGCGGTGCTTCGCCCGAAAAGTTCTTCCATACCGTTTCCTCCACATCCTTGTTCATATAAGTGGCTTGCGGGTCAATGCCTGCCCTTACTCCCAGCGTCAGTATCAATGCTACTGACATGATGATGATTCTTTTCTGCATTGTTTGTAGTAATTTTAGTCTGCAAAGATAACAATAATAATTCATAATTTTCGCCAAATCCTCATTTTTTTTAATTTCAATTCTTCAATTCTTTAATTCTTCAATTTTTTTCGTACCTTTGCAGGCGCAAAAAACAAAGAGACCATCATACGAAAACAGCAATTTTATGCTACGGCAACTGTATATCAAGAACTTTACGCTGATTGATGAGCTTGACATCAAGCTGCATCGCGGCTTCTCGGTCATTACTGGCGAGACGGGAGCGGGCAAGAGCATCATCCTTGGTGCCATCGGTCTGCTGCTGGGACAACGTGCCGACTCGAAGACCCTCAAGCAGGGTGCTGACCGCTGCATCATTGAGGCGCACTTCGACCTGTCGCGCTACAACCTGCAGCCATTCTTCGACGACAACGACATCGACTATGATGCCGACGATACCATCATACGCCGCGAACTGACCAGCGCAGGCAAGAGCCGCGCCTTCATCAACGATACGCCTGTGGCACTGAGCATGCTGAAAGAGCTGGGCGAGCAGTTGGTGGACGTTCACTCACAGCACCAGAACCTGCTGCTCAGCAAGCAGGACTTCCAACTGAGTGTCATCGACATCCTGGCCAACGACGGCAGCGAGCTGGCAGCCTACCAGCAGAGCTACGGCGACTACCAGAGGAAGAAACAGGAACTGGAAGCGCTGGAAGAGGACATCGAGCGCAACCGCCAGAACATCGACTTCCTGCAGTTCCAATACGACGAACTCTCGCATGCCAACCTCGCAGCTGGCGAACAGGAAGAGCTGGAACAGCAGGCTGAGACGATGAACCATGCCGAGGACATCAAGACGGCACTCTACGAGGCCGACCATGCCCTGTCAGGCGAGAGTCAAGGGGTGGTAGCACAGGTCAAGACGGCCTGCAGCGCCCTGAGCGGCATCAGCAGCGTCATGCCCAAGACCACAGAGTTGGCAGAGCGTTTAGACAGTTGCCGCATCGAGCTGAAGGACATTGCCGACGAGGTGAGCCAGATGCTGGAGAACACCGACTTCGACCCTGCCGAGCTGGACAGCATCAACAACCGACTGGACAAGCTCTACGACTTGGAGAAGAAATACCATGCCACCACCGTTGAGGAGCTGATAGCGCAGCGCGACGCGCTGGCCCGCCAGCTCAGCAACATCGAGAACAGCGACGACGCGCTGAACGAACTCAGGCAGCAGGTGAAACAGGCAGAGCAGCAATGCCGCCAACAGGCCGACGCGCTGACGACGCTGCGTTGCCAGTCAGCCAAGGCCATCGAACAGCAGATGCGCACCCGTCTGGCACCCTTGGGTATGCCTAACGTGCGCTTCGAGGTGGCTGTCAGCAAGGACCAGTTAGGCAAGAACGGACAGGACAAGGTGTCATTCCTCTTCTCAGCCAACACCTCTACCCCACTCCAGCCTGTGGCTCAGGTGGCCAGCGGCGGTGAGATAGCCCGCGTTATGCTGTCCCTGAAGGCCATGATCAGCGGTGCCGTCAAATTGCCTACCATCATCTTCGACGAGATTGATACGGGCGTCAGCGGCAAGATGGCAGAGAAGATGGCGGAAATCATGCAGGAGATGGGTGCCAGCGACCGTCAGGTCATTGCTATTACCCACCTGCCCCAGATAGCAGCCCTGGGCAGTACGCACTACCGCGTGTCGAAAGAAGAGACTGACAGCGGTACAGTCAGTCGCATGCAGGAACTGGACAGCGACGAGCGCATCCGCGAAATTGCGCAGATGCTGAGCGGCAGCGCCGTCACCGATGCCGCCATCGCCAATGCCAAACAGCTGCTGAAAATTTAAAAATTAAACAATTATAAAATTGAAGAATTAAAAGCTATCAATATGAAAAAAAGAATAACAAGGTTGGTGATTGGCATTTTACCCCTTTGCCTTTTTACCTTTTTACCTTTGTCTGCCCAGGCGCAGTCGTGGTCCAAGAAGGCCGCACAGGCTGTATTTACACTCAAAACCTTTGGGGCTGACGGCTCGCTGCTGGGTAGCAGCAATGGTTTCTTCGTCGGCGAGAACGGCGAGGCCCTGAGCAGCTTCACGCCTTTCAAGGGTGCCAGCCGTGCCGTCGTCATCGACGCACAGGGCAAGGAGTGGCCCGTAGAGTGCCTGATGGGTGCTAACGACATGTATGACGTAGCCAAGTTCATGGTCACCGTCAAGAAGCCCACGACGCTGACGCTGGCTGCCTCAGCCGCCAACGGCACGACGGCATGGATGCTGCCATACACCGTGAAGAAGGCTCCTGAGTGCATCCAAGGCACGGTCAGCAGTTCAGAGTCATTCCAAGGCAACTATGCCTACTACACCCTGGCTATGCAGGTGCCGGAACAGCATGCCGGCAGCCCTGTGCTCAACGACAATGGCGAGGTGCTGGGACTGCTACAGCCCGCAGCCGGTGGTGCTGCAGCGACGACCAGCTATGCCGTGAGTGCCAACTTTGCCAACGACCTGCGCATCAGCGGCCTCAGCCTGAACGACCCCGCATTGCGCTCGACGAACATTGCCAAGGCGCTGCCCGACCAGTTGGACGAAGCCTTGCTGACCATCTATATGGCTGGGACGGTCATGGAGCAAGCGCAGTATGAAGAGCTGTTGAACCGCTTCATCCAGAAGTTCCCCAATGCTGCCGACGGCTATATCTATCGCGCCCGCATTGCTGCTGCCAAAGGCGACTTCGCCGCTGCCAATGCTGACATGAAGCAGGCGCTGAGCGTGGGCGACAAAAAGGACGACACGCACTACCAGTTCGCCCAGATGATCTATCAGAAGGAAGTCTACCAGCACGACCAGCCTTTCAGCGAGTGGAACCTTGACCTGGCTTTGGAAGAGTCGCGCAAGGCCAACAGCCTCAACCCGCAGCCCGTCTACCTGAAACAGCAGGCACAGATATTGTATGTACAGAAGAAATACGACGAGTCATTTAAGCTCTTCGAACAGCTGACACAAACGCCGTTGCGCGATGCCGACATCTTCTATTCTGCTGCCCAATGCAAGCTGCAGCTGGGCGAACGCGAACAGATGCTGGCCCTGTTAGACAGCGCCGTCAACACCTTCACCAAACCTTATGTCAAGACGGCTGCACCCTACCTGCTGGCGCGTGCCAATGCGCTCTTCGATGCCGGCAAATATCGCCCTGCCGTCAACGACTACAACGACTACGAGGCACTGATGGCCTCGCAGCTGACAGCAGAATTCTACTACCAGCGCGAACAGGCTGAGATGGCTGGCCACCTGTATAAGCAGGCGCTTGAGGACATCGTGCGGGCTACGGAGATGGCACCTGCAGAACCCATCTTCTTTGCCGAGAAAGCCAACGTGGAGCTGCGTGTAGGAAAAACCGATGAAGCCATTGCCACAGCCCAGCAGAGCATCCGCATCTCGCCCGACAACAGCGACGGCTACCTGATACTCGGTCTGGCACAGTGTGTGAAAGGACAAAAGAGTGAGGGCATTCAGAACCTCAACAAAGCAAAAGAGCTTGGCAACAGCCAAGCCCAGACGCTGATAGAGAAGTTTTCCAAGTAACGGGAACGGGCAACGAGCTTCGCTCGCTCATACCTTTAGGTGTGAGAACGATAACGGGAACGGGAATTTTTTAGAAAGGCAGTGGTGAATCTGTCTGGTCTAAACCTGCAAACGGTGACTCGCCTGTATCAGGCTGGTCGCCGTTTAATTTGCTGCCTAAAATCAGACCGCCACCATCATCAGAGTGTTGCGATTTAGGACCGAGACGGCGGTCCTCAGGATTCTCGAAGCGCGTAAACTCACCACGGAAGGTCAGCAGCACATCGCCAGTGGCACCCTTACGATGCTTGGCAATGATAATCTGTGCCATGCCGTGCAAGTCTCGGCCATTATCGTCCTGGTAGATGTGATAGTATTCTGGACGGTGAACGAAGAGCACCATATCGGCATCCTGCTCGATGGCTCCCGACTCACGCAGGTCGCTCAGCTGCGGACGCTTACCCTCAAGACCCTCGCGGCTCTCCACACCACGGTTCAGCTGCGACAGGGCAATGATGGGGATGTTCAGCTCCTTGGCCAGTCCCTTCAGCGAACGCGAGATGGTCGACACCTCCTCCTGACGCGACGAGAAGCGCATGCCGTTGGCATTCATCAGCTGCAGATAGTCTATCATGATAATCTTCACATCGTGCTCACGCACCAGACGGCGGGCTTTCGTGCGCAACTCAAACACCGAAAGTCCTGGCGTATCGTCCACATAGAGCGGTGCACCCAAAAGATTGTTGAGTCGCTTGTCCAGACGGTCCCACTCGTCAGGATGCAGCTGACCGTTGAGGATTTTCGAACCTTGTATCTCACAGACATTCGACAGCAGGCGGTTCACCAACTGCGTGTTCGACATTTCCAACGAGAAGAAAGCCATCGGCACCTTGTAGTCAGCAGCAATGTTCTTGGCCATCGACAGCGCAAACGACGTCTTACCCATAGCCGGACGACCGGCAATAATCACCAAGTCGCTGGCCTGCCATCCGCTGGTGATGTCGTCCAGCTTGTGATAGCCCGTAGGCACACCCGTCAGTCCGTCCTTATTAGCGGCAGCCTTCTGGATGACGTCAATGGCATTCCTGATAACAGGGTCAATCTGCGTGTAGTCCTTCTTCATGTTGCGCTGTCCCAATTCAAACAGCGAGCCCTCAGCCTCCTGCATCAAGTCATCGACGTCGACAGTCTCGTCAAAAGCCTTGGTGGCAATGTTGCTGGAGAAGGATATCAGCTGGCGTGCCAGCGACTTCTGGGCAATGATGCGGGCATGATACTCGATATTGGCCGACGAAGCCACACGACTCGACAACTCCGTCACATAGCCCGGACCACCCACATCCTCCAGGTCGCCCTGCTTGGCAAGCTGCTCGGTCACCGTCCAGACGTCGACGGGATTCTCATGCATCGACAGCTCGCGGATGGCAGTATACACCTTCTGGTTGCGCGGTTCATAGAAACTCTCAGGATAGAGCATTTCACACACCACGGCATAGGCATCCTTGTCAATCATCAAGGCACCCAGCACCGCACGCTCCATCTCGGTAGCCTGCGGCTGCACATGGGCAAAGGTTTGGTCAACAGCTTGCTGACGGCGCGGACGGCGCGAGCCCCCAGCCGCACCGGTTTGACTATTATTCTTCTCTTCTGGCATAGCGTTTTCAGTTTTAGGGCTACAAAAGTACGAATAAAAATTGTTAATGTAGCACATGTTCCTAAAAAATTCCAAAAAAGGTGCTATCTTCTTTGTGGTAAGCCCACACGGGCTAACTTTCTCCACTCCTTTTCTAAATTTATGTTCACTATTTTTTGTATCCTCGATATTTTTGATTAAATTTGCGAACGGAACGCCAGATGTTTGACAAGAATAACTAAAAACGATATGGCAAAGATAAAAGTACAGAACACAGAGATAACGGTCTTGTCGCATAATGACAAAGACTACATTTCCTTGACGGATATGGCCAACGGCAAGCAAAGCGAGAGCAGGGCTGCCGATATCATTAAGAATTGGATACGCACCAGATATACCATCGAGTTCCTTGGCACTTGGGAAATGATACACAACCCTAATTTCAAAGTGGTCGAATTTGACCACTTTAGAATGCAGGCCGGTCTTCCCAATTTTGTGATGAGTGTTAGCGAGTGGATAGAGAAGACCAATGCTATCGGTATCATTGTAAAGAAAGGACGCTATGGTGGCACGTACGCATTCAAAGATATTGCCTTTGAATTTGGAACAGCCATCAGCGTAACATTTAAGCTGTACCTCATTGAGGAATTCCAAAGACTCAAAGCTGACGAACAAAAGCAACTTGCATGGTCTGCAAAGCGTGAGCTCTCAAAGATTAATTACCGTATCCATACAGATGCCATCAAGAGCCACCTCATTCCTGAAGAGGTAACCAAAGAGCAGGCTAACATCATCTATGCCGAGGAGGCTGATGTGCTCAACGTTGCCATGTTCGGCATGACTGCCAAACAGTGGCGCAAAGCCAATCCCGAACTGAAAGGCAACATCCGCGACTATGCCACCATTAACGAACTCATCTGCCTGTCGAATATGGAAAATATCAACGCTGTGCTCATCAACGATGGCATGCCTCAGGGTGAACGGCTCGTAAAGCTCAACCAGATTGCTATCCAGCAGATGCGGATTTTAGAAGGAGATAACGGCAGGAATCTATTGAAATGAGATTTCACGCCACCTCGACGTGGATGTGAACGTTTTCGATAAGCGAGAGTAGAGCCAAACATGTTTGAGCTATGCCGAGCATAGAAAAGGTCAAATGGAATTTAAGGAATTGTTAGTGTCATCTAAGTAAGAAATGAGAATGGAGTTAATAAATAAAACGATAATAAGCCGATTTATCTTGGTAGCTATTGCGACGATATTGAAGAAATATCCGTGCTCACATGGGGTAAACCCTTGTGAGCTATGAAGTGAAACCATGTGAGTCAAAAGAAAGTCCACTCTTTTTCTTAATTTATGTTCACGAATTATCGTATCCTCGTTTTTTTTGATTATTTTTGCGAACGGAACGCCAGATGTTGAGCAAGAATAACTAAAAACGATATGGCAAATTAGAAACTATCATTATGGACCTAAAAGAATATATCAGCACCGTCAATCAGAAATATCGCGCAGGCAATGCGACAGAGCATACATATAGAGGCGCTTTGGAGCAGTTGATGCAGACGCTGTTACCCAAACTGCGCATCATAAATGAACCCAAGCGAGTGAAGTGCGGTGCGCCTGACTATATAGCCAGTCGCAAAAATGGCATGCCTGTGTTCTACATCGAAGCAAAGGATATTGGCGACAACGACCTTGACGGGCGCAATCCTCATGGTCATAAGGAGCAGTTTTCACGCTACAAGCAAGCCCTCGACTATATCATCTTCACTGACTATCTGGACTTCCACCTTTACGAGCATGGCGAGTTTGTGGATAGCGTGCGTATCGCAGAAGTAAAGGGTGACAAGATTGTGGCCATCAATGAGAATGAAGAGAAGTTCCTGAACCTCATAGAACATGTTGGCAACAATGCCATCCAACGCATTACATCTGCTTCACGTTTGGCTAAGTTGATGGCTGGTAAGGCGCGTCTGTTAGAGAATATCATTGAGCAGGCCATGAACGACGATACAGAAAGCTATGCCAATGACAATCTGCGAGGACAGTATAACGCTTTCAAGGATGTGCTCATTCAGGAACTGAAGCCCTCAGATTTTGCAGACATCTATGCCCAGACTATTGCCTACGGCATGTTTGCAGCTCGTCTGCACGATGACACGCCTGAGGATTTCAGCCGTGAAGAGGCTGCTAAGTTGATTCCAAAGACCAACCCCTTTCTGCGCCAAATCTTCAACAATCTGGCAGGTAATGACCTTGACGAGCGCATTGCTTGGGTCGTAGATGATTTGGTAACAGTATTCCAAGCAACAAACCTTCAGGAAATCATGAAGGCCTACGTGCAGGACAAACGCCACCACGACCCCATGATTCACTTCTACGAGGACTTCCTGTCTGAGTATAATCCCAAACTGCGTAAGTCGAAAGGCGTTTGGTACACCCCACAACCCGTTGTAGGATTCATCGTGAGGGCTGTTGACGAGATTCTGCAAAAGGAGTTCAATCTGCCAGAAGGATTAGCCGACTACTCTATGATTGAGAAGGACGTTGCCGTTGAACAAAGCCGCGACCTTCGTACTAAGGATGGAATGAAGCACGAAATGAAACGTTTCCATCGTGTGCAGATTCTTGACCCTGCTACTGGCACAGGCACATTCTTGGCAGAGGTGGTCAATCAGATATATGACCGCTATCGTGACCAGCAGGGCATTTGGCAGCAGTATGTGGAACAACACCTGTTACCTCGTTTGAATGGCTTTGAGATATTGATGGCCTCGTATGCCGTTGCCCATTTGAAACTTGATATGTTGCTGAGCGAGACTGGCTATCAGCACCTGTCTGAGAAGCGTTTGCATGTTTATCTGACCAACTCTCTCGAAGAGAGCAACAACGAGCCTCGCACCCTCTTTGCACAGTGGCTCAGCCGTGAGGCAACGGAAGCCAATGTGATTAAGCGCGACTGCCCTGTGATGGTGATGATTGGCAATCCACCATACAGTGGAGAAAGTCAGAATAAAGGCGAATGGATAATGAAGTTGATGGATGATTATAAAAAGGAGCCTGGTTCTGAAACAAGAGTTGGTAACACGAAATGGTTGAATGATGATTACGTGAAATTCATTAGACTGGCACAATATTATATCGAGAAAAACAACACTGGTGTCATCGGTTTTATCAACCCTCATGGTTTCTTGGATGGTTTGACTTTTCGAGGTATGAGGTGGAATTTGCTGAAAACGTTTGATAAGATTTATACAATTAATCTTCATGGTAATAGTAAACGAAGTGAATCTGGAGAAGAGGGATTAAAAGATGAAAATGTATTTGATATTCAGCAAGGAGTTAGTATAAATCTATTTATTAAGACAGGAGAAAAGAAAGCTAATGAATTGGGGCATATATATTATAAAGATTTATATGGAAGTCGTATAGACAAATATAACTTCCTACAAGATAATTCTCTACAATCAGTCGGATATCAAGAGCTAAATCCAACTGCTCCCAATTATTTCTTTGTACCTAAGAATTTTGATTTGGAAGATGAGTATCATAGTTTCTTTAAGATAGAAGACTTGTTTATAAACAATGGAGTCGGAATTTGTTCCAAACGTGACGCAATAGCATTTCAAGAAGAAAGGGAAAGGCTTGTTTCAATTTTAAAGGACTACAAGGAACTATCTGAAAGTGAGGTAAAAACAAAATATCAGATTACTTCTGAAAGTGCCGATAACAAGATAAGCAAAGCTCAAGAAAATGTGAAAGAGTATGGAATAACGGACAAGTATATTACTGAGGCTTATTATCGTCCATTTGATAAAAAGTATACATATCTTTCTCCATCAAAAGGTTTCTTGGCACGTCCTGTATACCCCATAATGAATCACCTTCAAAAAGAGAATGTCGCTTTAGGGGTGTGTAAACAATCTGCAACAGATCTTCCTTGGAGTTTAGTTCTCGCATCTTCGTGTCCTGCTGATATGTGTTATGTGTCAGGGAGGACAAGAGAAGGCAGCTATTTCTTTCCTCTATACCTATATAAGGAAATCATGGGCCAAGAAGAGCGCATTGTCAATTTCAACAAGGAACTGTATGACAAGATAGCCCAAGGCTTGAACTACCTTCCTTGCTATGATGACAATGTTTTGATAGATCCAATAAGCGACTATAATGGTGTGCTCTATCCACAAGACCTCTTCGACTACATCTATGCGGTGCTTCATAGCCCCAGCTATCGCGAACGCTACAAGGAATTCCTGAAGATAGACTTCCCACGAATACCATATCCTACAGACTGGGAAAAATTCCGTGATTTGGCTGAACTAGGAGAAGAATTACGACAGCTACATCTAATGGAAGACCTGCCCTCGAAGACAGGTATCACCTTCCCTGTAGCAGGCTCGTTGCAAGTGGACTGCTACCGTTGGCAGGATAATCGCGTCTATATCAACGCAGAGCAATATTTCGATGGTGTGCCAGAATCAGCCTGGAACTTCTTCATTGGCGGTTATCAGCCAGCCCAGAAATGGCTCAAAGATCGCAAAGGACTTACCCTTAGTTTCGAGGACGTAAAACACTATGGCCGCATCATCTATGTGCTCCAACAGACAGGGCGACTTATGGGCGATATAGATAACCTAATGAAAGAATAATTGCGATATATGGCAAAGAAAAGCAAGAAGAAAGATACTAAACCGGTCACAAATTGTGACCAGTCTGAAGGTGTGGTCGCAAATTGCGACCGCAAAAATATCAATATAGAGAGTCTTATCCACATAGTACGAGGACAGAAAGTGATGTTCGACTCTGACTTGGCAATGCTGTATGGTGTTACTACAAGTCGTCTTAATGAGCAGGTTAAGCGTAACATCAATCGCTTTCCGGATGATTTTATGTTCCAGCTCACTAAAGAGGAATGGAATGCCTTAAGATCACAAATTGCGACCTTAGAAGATTGGAAGTCACAAAATGTAATGTCAAATTTCTCTGACAATCAACAAGTAGGAGTTTTGATATCGCAATTTGCGACATCAAAACCTAAAGATAGACGCGGAGGTACACAAAAGCTCCCTCACGTGTTTACCCGCAATGGTATAGGCATGCTCAGTAGCGTACTGAGGTCTGAAACTGCTGTAGAGGTTAATATCCGTATCATGCGTGCGTTTACGGCAATACCAGACATCGTGAATAACAATGTACTGATGATGCAGCGCATCCTTAACATTGAGCAGCACCAGACGGAAACTGATGAGAAAGTAAACCAGATTATTACCACTATCGAGAAACGTATTCCAGAGCAACAGTCTGAGCAAGTATTCGCCACAGGTTGCGTCTGGGATGCATGGACATACGTGTCAGATTTGGTGAGGAGTGCCAAGCATCGAATTGTACTGATTGACAACTTCGTGGATGACCGAGTGCTGTCTCTCTTGGATAAGCGAGCAGATAATGTGGAAGCTACGATTCACTCTCGCTACTATGAGTCCTTCCAGACTGACTTGAAGAAGCACAATGAACAGTATCGCGAAATCAAGTTCGTACAACTACCTCATAAAAACCACGACCGTTTCCTGATTATCGATGATGATGTCTATTTGCTTGGTGCCAGCGTAAAGGATATGGGTGTTGGTATGTGTGCAGTCACAAAGATGCAGGTGTCGCCTGAAACTATATTAGGATTGTTGAAATGAAGAAGATCATGTTAGTAGTCATCATCTTGATGGCAATAGTACTTATTTTAGGCATATCTTGGGGTAAACTTTTCAAAAGAGGATACACTCAGGATGAGTATGGTATAGAGTTGGCAATGCGTGACCAGAAGATAGAACAATTGGAGGATTCTATCAGGATTATGCGAGCGTTTCTTACCACTCTTCGAGAATACTTTGCGAGAGTGAAGATGTTTATGGATTTGCTAACGACAGACACAGAATCTATCACAAAGGTATAAGAAGGTGTGCTCAAAATGATTTATAATGTAAGTTTAATAGGTCAATCCAAATTGCCAGAGAGGGATGATGTTGCCATAGCCTGTTTCAATGTCGTCTTTGACAACGTAGCCTTGGGCCGCATCTTGTATCTGCTTCTGCTTTTTCTTCTTGCCACCTACCTCAAAGGTTTTTCCGTCTATTTCGAAATCGCTAATACGTGAACTGATGACATCAGTCTTGACGCGCATCTGGTTATAGAAGAATGTCTCGCGAATATTGCCAATATCGGCACTCTCATGCCCAAGGAGATAGGCCAGGTTGGTGTTGTCAAGATAGACTTTCTCGACCTTTCCTAAGCCACGTATGCCGCCAGTATCGTCACGCAGTTGTCCTATCATACCAGCCTGTTCCATGTATAAGAAATAGTCTGGCAGCACATTACGACTTACACCTATCACGGCGGCCAATGACTCCATGACAGGCTTGAAAGGAACGCTTTGTGCTATAACGGCCAGCAGTTTTTTCAGTTTTCGGCCTGTAGAAGCATTCATATTCGCATATTGGGGAATGTCGACCTCCATTGTTTGGTTGATAACCTGACGCAAGCGCATTTCATAGTTACCCTCGTTTGCAAATGGGTAGTAACCATTCTTTAGGTAATCCTTGAAGAAAGGCAGAGGATGGCTGATGGCATCAAGTTTTGCCTTATGTTCCAAAATTTCGTTGATGGTATATACTGGGGCGGTTATGTCATGAAACAATGTCAGATATTCCCTGAATGAGAGTCCCTGCATAGTGAATATCAGAGCACGTCTGCTCAGGTCAGATGTTCCTTTTGTGATATCAAGTATGGAAGAGCCTGTGAATCCTACCTTCAAGTCAGGATGAGAGTCGTATATGAGTTTCAACTCTCGTGACCAGTTCTCATATTTATGGATCTCGTCAATGAAAATCTGCTCCCCACCGTCCTTTACAAACTCATCTACAGTATCGATAAGTGTGTGGGTTGAAAAATACAAATGATCAGCAGCAACATAGAGCATGTGCCGCTTGTCTTTGTTTTCCTTGATGTATTGAAGAATCATTGTTGACTTTCCCACACCACGTGGCCCAACAAGTCCGAACATTCTGGATTCCCAACTCAATTGATCATACATATACCTATGGAATGTAGAAGTGGTTAGCTTCAATTGACTCTCCATGAATTCAATAAGCGAAATATCCATAATCGTTATATTTTTGTTGCAAAGATAATTAAATTGCACTAAAATAGTGCATAAAACAAACAAAAACTGCACTAAAGTAGTGCAAATTAACGTATTTTTGCGGAAAATACATGAAAAACACACTTATATTCAGGCTCATGTCGTTGGCCGCCTTGAAAACTTGATGAATGGCGGCGGCATGTTTGACGATGTGACGAGTTATCATTTTTTGGCTCGTAAAGTGGACAAAAGGACGTACCATTGCCATAGAAATCGTTAATATGAAAAAAATAGTTTCTATAGTTCTATAAATAGAGAGATTGATGATTTATAAGATGCACAGCCACCCACATGCACTCCCACTCGAAAAAACTCAAAATTCTTTTGGTTTTTCGCTCGGTTTGCACTACCTTTGCGCACAAATAAAGAATATCGCGACATGAGAATCAAGGACTTCTGCATCGATAACCTGTATTACGAGTATGCCTTTAGTCGTACGCTCGATGAGCATGTGAACATCATCGTGGGCAACAACGGCACGTTCAAGACTACGCTACTGCGGCTTCTGCGCCATGCCATCGCCTACGAGAAGAACGGTCAGTTCTTCCAAAGCCATCTGACGAAAATCAACTTCAAGGATGACTTGTCAATGGAGTATCTGGAATTTGAGAACATGCTGACAAGGAATGCTGATGGTGATGAGATTCTTGCTAATACGACGTCGTGGACTCCCACGATTGGTGGCAAGGAGATTTCAGCCACCGACTATCGTAAACTGGTAAAACTGGATTTCGTCTCGACATTCGACGTAAAGGGCGACAGTAAGAGCAGTCAGGACAGTTATCTTGACATTCGGCTTGAGAAGTTGCAGAGTGACTACGGCTACTACCTTTCAGACTTGGTGAAGGAATTGACTGACCGCATCAATTCTAATAATAGTATTTCAAAGTTAGAACTCGACAAGATCAACGAGCGCAAAAACCTGTTTATACGTCTGGTTAACGAATGCTTTGCTGAGACTGGGAAGCGACTTGACAATGATTCCACAAAACTTGTTTTTTATAAAGATAATATCGCCATCTTCCCCAAGGATCTGTCTTCTGGAGAAAAGCAACTTCTGATTATTCTGCTTACCGTACTGCTGGAGCGTGGGCAAGAATATGTCTTGATGCTCGATGAGCCAGAAATTTCCATGCATATCAATTGGCAGTACAATTTGATTGACATGATTCTTGAATTAAATCCTGAAGTGCAGATTATCCTTACCACGCACTCACCGATGATATTCTCTAACGGTTGGGGCGACAAGGCTATTTACATGGAAGACATTACTACTAACACACGAAAATAATGGCAGACGTTTATCAGGAGCAAGCGAGGTACTTTGCTAATGTGCCACTCATGCGAAGAGATATTATTGCCTGTGTCCATTTAGAGGACGATGACGATAAAACCTTTTGGGATGCCATGCTTCAAAGCCGTCACACTGGCCAATATAAGTTCATCACATACAGTCGCAGCCACAAGGGCTACGACACTAAGGGCTGTGAGCAATGCATGAAATACCGTCCTTATCTGTCGAAGCGATTCTTCGTCTGCATTGACAGTGACATGCGATATTTATTGCAAGAGGCTGGTCTTGATGCTGCCAACTATATTTGCCAGACTTATACCTATTCATGGGAGAATCACTTTTGCGAAGCCTCTGCATTGAAGCGGCGATTTGAAGCACAATGTTCTGAGAAAGCGGCGACATTTGATTTCTCAGCCTTCCTTTCGACACTTTCAAAGACGATGTACAAGCCGCTATTACTCTTGCTCTTTTGCCTTAAGAAAGACAAGCAAGATTTTAATCTACGCATGTTCAATGCTTGCCTGCCACATCAATGCAAACGCGAGGAACTGGCTGAGAATGGTAAGTTGCTCATTGAGAGAATCGCCAAGAATTTCGAGCAATATTTGAATTCCGACTTTGCAAAGTCCGTTGATTTCGAAACCGAAAGCTGTTCTTGTCAGTTCCTCAACGTGAATGAGCAGAACGCATATTTACACGTTCGAGGTCACAATCTTTTCGACCTTGTTGCTTATATCGGCGATTTGCTCTGTCGTGGTACTTCCATTTCGTTTAAGAAAGATGTACTGATGAACAATCTGCCACCACAGACGTATTGGCAAATCAAGAAAGTTGCTGAGGATATTGCCGAAATAGTTTGAACGGATATTTCCTAATTCTTCTTAATGCTATAATTTATTTTAAAACAGGCAAGTTGTTTGGTCTTTTGATGAAAAATGACTAACTTTGCAAACAAACAATTGATAAAACCATGGACATTGTAGAAAGATTTTTAAACTATACCAAGTATGACACCCAGTCGGCCGAGGAGAGCCAGACGGTGCCAAGTACCAGCAAACAACTTGTTTTTGCGGAATACCTAAAGAAAGAGCTGGAACGCGAGGGGCTCGACGATGTGGAGCTTGACGACAAAGGCTACCTGTATGCCACGCTGAAGTCGAACATCAAGGAGAAGGTGCCCGTCATCGGCTTCATCTCCCACTACGACACCAGCCCCGACTGTTCAGGCGCTGACATCAAGCCTCAGATTGTGCGCCACTATGACGGTTCGGACATCCTGCTCAGCGAGGGCATCGTGTCAAGTCCGAAGAAGTTTCCCGAACTGCTACAGCATGTCGGCGAAGACCTGATTGTGACGGACGGCCACACACTACTGGGAGCCGACGACAAGGCGGGCATTGCCGAAATCGTGCAGGCCATGGTGTGGCTGCAGGAGCATAAAGAGGTGAAGCACGGCAAGATACGCATCGCCTTCAATCCCGACGAGGAGATTGGCATGGGCGCCCACCACTTTGACGTCGAGAAATTCGGCTGTGACTGGGCCTATACGATGGATGGCGGCGATGTAGGTGAGCTGGAGTTTGAGAACTTCAACGCTGCCTCGGCGAAAATCAACATCAAGGGCATCAGCGTACACCCGGGCTATGCCAAGGGCAAGATGGTCAACGCCAATGCACTGGCTGCGGAGTTTGCCAAGATGCTGCCTGAGAACGAGACGCCAGAAACTACCGAGGGCTATCAAGGTTTCTACCACCTGTTGGGCATCACGTCGAACATTGAGCAGGCTAAGATGTCGTATATTATCCGCGACCACGACCGCGACCGCTTCGAGGACCGCAAGCGGTACATTGTGCGCTGTGCCGAACAGATGAACGAAAAGTACGGCGAAGGCACCGTTGAAGCCGTGGTCAGCGACCAGTACTATAACATGAAAGAAAAGATAGACCCGCAGATGCATGTGATTGACCTCGTGCTGAAAGCCATGCAGGATTGCGAGGTGGCTCCGAAGGTGCGCCCCATCCGCGGCGGCACGGACGGTGCCCAGCTGTCGTTCAAGGGGCTCCCCTGCCCCAACATCTTTGCTGGCGGCATCAACTTCCACGGTCCCTACGAATTTGTCAGCATCCAGTCCATGGAAAAGGCCATGCAGGTCATCATCAAGATATGCGAGTTGGTGGCTGAGTTTAACAAGTAAATAAAACATGGCAGAGTTACCCAACCTCATAGAAGACCTTGCGCTGATACTGGTGTCAGCAGGCATCGTCACCATCATCTTCAAACGCCTCAAACAGCCATTGGTGCTGGGCTACATTGTGGCCGGTTTTCTGGTCTCTCCTCACATGCCCTATACGGCCAGCGTTGTGGACACCGAGAACGTTCACTTGTGGGCTGATATCGGCGTGATGTTCCTGCTGTTCTCTTTGGGTCTGGACTTCTCGTTCAAGAAGATTCTTAAGATGGGCGCCTCACCCATCATTTCTACCATCACCATTATCTTCTGCATGTCGCTGCTGGGGGTGCTGATAGGCCACTTGTTTGAATGGCCGAAGATGGACTGCATCTTCCTTGGCGGTATGCTGGCCATGAGCTCCACCACGATTATCTACAAGGCTTTCGACGACTTGGGGCTGCGCCAGCAGCAGTTTGCGGGACTGGTGATGTCGGTGCTTATTCTGGAAGACATTCTGGCCATTGTCATGATGGTGATGCTGAGCGCCGTAGCCAGCGGCAACGACCCCGACGGCGGCCAGATGCTGGGCAGCATTGTGAAGATAGGATTCTTTCTGGTACTGTGGCTGGTTGTGGGCATCTTTGCCATACCTGAATTCCTGCGCAAGGTGCGCCACCTCATCAATGCCGAGGTGCTGCTCATCACGTCGCTGGGACTCTGCTGTGCGATGGCTGTTTTCTCTACGAAGGTAGGTTTCTCGTCGGCCTTCGGTGCCTTCATCATGGGCAGCATCTTAGCTGAGACCATCGAAGCCGAGCGCATCGAGAAGCTGGTGGAACCCGTCAAGAATCTGTTTGGTGCCATCTTCTTCGTCTCTGTCGGCATGCTGGTAGACCCGATCATCCTCATCGACTACGCCATACCCATCATTGCCCTGGTGTTGACCATCCTGATAGGCCAAAGCACCCTTGGTTCACTGGCATTCATGCTGGGCGGTGAATCGCTGAAGTCGGCTATGCGCTGCGGTTTCTCCATGGCACAGATTGGTGAGTTCTCGTTTATCATTGCCTCGCTGGGCCTGTCGTTAGGCGTCATCAGCGACTTCCTCTACCCTGTGGTCGTGGCAGTATCGGTCATCACGACCTTCCTCACACCCTACATGATACGTCTGGCGACACCAGCCTACAACCATCTGGAGCACCACCTGCCCAATAAGCTCATCCGCTCGCTGAACCAGCTGAGCATGAGCCATCCCAACACGACGGAGCGGAGCAAATGGAAGAAGCTGCTGACACAAATGGCCATCAACACCATTGTCTATTCCATTCTGACCTCGGCCATCATCGCCGTGATGTTTACCTTCTGCCTGCCCTTCATGCGGAAACTGCTGCCCGGCTGGGAACTGCACTGGTATGCAAATGCCATTACGGGTGTGCTGACCGTCATCCTCATCTCGCCATTCCTGCGTGCCATGGTGATGAAGAAAAACCGCAGTGAGGAATGGAAAGCGCTATGGAAAGAGAGCAACAAGAACCGCCTGCCCCTGCTGTTCACCGTTCTGGTGCGCATCATCATTGCCGTGGCCTATATCTTCTACATCTGCCACTACCTCAGCCGTTTCACCAATGCCGTCATGATTACCATCGGTCTGATTGCCGTCGGTCTGATGGTAGCCTCGCGCACCATCAAGCAGCGCAGTATCCGACTGGAAAGGCTGTTCATCCTGAATCTGCGCTCCCGCGAGATTGAAGCACAGGTTCACGGCAAGAAACGCCCGCTGTATGAGGGGCGCCTGCTGGATCGAGACATCCACATTGCCGACTTTGACGTCCCCATGAACTCACAATGGATGGGCAGTACGCTACGGCAGCTTAACTTCGGACAGAAATACGGCATCCACATCAGCAGCATCCTTCGTGCTAGCAACCGTCTGAACATCCCTGACGGCAACTACATCATCTTCCCTGGCGACAGGCTCCAGGTCATTGGCAGCGACGAACAGCTGGCCAAGTTCCGCCATGCCGTCGAAACGGAGGTGCTGGGTGAGGACATGCATCTGGAAAGCCGCGAGATGAAACTGCGCCAGCTCATCATCGGCAAAGACAGTCCCTTCATCGGCAAGTCACTGATAGAAAGCGGCATCCGCGACCTGTACAGCTGTATGGTCGTCGGACTGGAAGAAGGAAAGGAAAACCTATCGCCATTCCCGCCACACCGCCGCTTCAGCGAAGGCGACATCATCTGGGTCGTAGGCGAAAAAGAAGCGTTGGATGCCCTTTTGAGTTAGTACCACTGTACAGCGTTGGAATAGCTGCTACGCTTGTCGTACTTCAGGGCATCGGTCAGCGTAGCGGCATTGCAGCGGAACGAGAAATTATAGCTGGTGTATGGTGCCAGCACGATGGAGCACGACATGTTGAAACAGTGCAGGTCGCGTGACAGCGAGGCTGTGGTCATGGAAATCTTCTTGTTCTCAAAGTCATAGCCTGACGAGAAACTGATGTTCCATCCGTCAGAGATGCGGATGTTGCCGCTGAAGTTGAGGTTCTGCGTAAACTTATACGGATAGCGCATGGTGTCGTAGTTGAAGCTTCCGCTGGTATTCTCGCGCATCGTGATACCATACGAGAGGCTCAGCGACCAAGGCAACGAGAAGAGCATGTATCCGTCCTCGTCGGTCTCAGCCATATCGCCCTCCTTTCGCTTCGCCCCGTGCTTGCCGGCTTCCATTTCAGTGTCAAGGTTGGTCTCCACGCCAGTGTCATATTCCTCCTTGTCCTTGTCTTTGTCCTGTTTCTTGTCCCGCTTCTCGCCACGGAGCCACTTGAAGATGTCCGCCACCTTCTCGTTGCTGAGGGTGTACGAGAGGTTCTGCGACATGCCCTGGAAACGTCCGAAACGGCCCTTGCTATACTCTGTATGCGTACCAATATAAGGCTTGGCACCTACAGAGTCGGCTTCGTAGGCGTAGGTGGCGAAGTCAGCCTTCAGGTTAAACGTATAGCTCTTAGTCAGCTTCAGGCGCAGGTTGGTGGAAAGGTTGCTCCACGGACGCAGCTTGTCTGCCATGTTATAGGACATCGATGCCGACAAGTCGTCGATGATGCTGACTTTCTTGAATCCCGTAGAGTCGTCGTCCGACCTCATCTTCATCTCAATATTGTTTGAGATGGACAGGGCGATGCTTCCCGTCTCGCCCTGGCTCACACCGCTGCCAAACAAGGCTCCCTGATAGGGATTGTACTTCTCGTACGTCACGTTACCTTCAGCATCCGTCTTCTGGTAGGTATCCCAAAAGCTGTAATGGTCGGAACTGAAGTCGGGCTTGTACTGGAGGCTCACCGTGGGTTTGAAGACGTGACGGATGGCCTGTATCTTGTCGCCGAACAGTTTGCGGTTGGGAACGAAGAAGCCATACAGCGTCGTTGATGCCGAGAGCGACAGATCCCAGTCGTAGACGTTATAGAAGCCCTGCAAGGTATCGGTCACCTCTCGCTGGTTATCCTCATCCCATGACTTTTTCTGCCTCTGCGTGTACATGCGGTCGGTGAAGTTGAATCTCGGACTGATGTTCACGTAGTTGAAGAGCGAGAAGGTAGCATCAATGGGTATCTTATGCTGCATGGCGTTATGCCAGTCCTTCGTCAGACTGGAATGCAACACCTTGTCTTCCTTCGTGTTGATAGAATTACTGAGGTTACCTGTATACGACATGGAAATCTTTTCATACCACCGTTCCTCGCCTACCATGTGCTTACGACGGAAAGGATAGAAGCGCGACACGTTGATGGTGAGGTCAGGCAGTGTCAGGGCAATGCTGGAGTCACGCATGTTCTGGTTCAGGCTGAACGATGAACTGATGTCCATATTCAGACTGGAGAACTTGGTACTCCACGACACTGACGACGTTCTGGTGGACTGTGTCAGCGCCTGGGGATTATACATCGAGTTCAGGTTGTTCGGCTCATAGTTGGTCGTGGCGAAGTTGACACTGGCAGAGAGCGTCGAGTACGGGTTGGCCTTGGCATCCTGACGATGCGACCACTGAATCTTGAAACTCGTCGACTTCTGGTAGTCAGGCATATTCTTGTCACCCGTCACGGAATTCTGATAGCTGGCAAAGAAGGAGCCGCTATAGCGATAGCGCTTACGATAGTTGGTAGCGACGGAAACGCCCCACGAACCCTTGGTGTATATTTCACCTATCAGCTTCAGATCCATCTTGTCGTTAATGGCAAAATAGTAACCGCCGTCACGGAGATAGAAGCCACGGGAGGTCTCGTCACCATAGGTAGGCATGATGAAACCGCTGGAGTAGCTCTTCGTAAACGGGAAGAAGCCGTAGGGGATAGCCAGTGGCAACGGCACGTCTGCCACCACCAAATAGGCGGGTCCGAAGACGACATCCTTGCCAGGACGCACCTTGGCACGCGACATCGCGAAGTAGAAGTCAGGATGCGGCAGGTCGCACGTCGTATAGCGGCCATGGTAGAGGAACATCTCGCCGTTGGCACCGCGCTTGGAGAGCTGCGAGGTCATGAAACCCTCATCCTGCTGGGTGTAGACATCGCTGATAAGACCCTTCTTCGTCTTGAAGTTAAACGCCATGGTATCGCTCTCGTAGGTGTCAGACCCCATCTTGAACACTGGCGTACCGAACTTCGTCCCCGTCGTGTCAACAGCACCCATGGCATGCACCAGACTGGAGTCCATGGACATCGCTATCTGTTCACTCTCAAGGTCCATATTCTCATACATCACATGCGATTTGCCATACAGGTAAGCCCGCTTCGTAGCACCCTCATACACCATGGAGTCCTCGGCGCTGTAGGTGACAGGGGCGTCGATGCCGTTCTTGCGCTGGCGGTTCAGCGAGTCCGCACGCAACGAGTCGTCCACCAGCTTGTTGTGCTTCCAGATAGCCTTTTGCAGCGAGTCCATGGCGAGGGTGTCGACCGTCAGCACCTCGCTGACCGTGCCCGTATCGGCAGGAACCTCTTCCTTGGAACTGGCGGAAACCAGTTCCTTCAGGCTGATGGTGTCTGCCGGTGCCGCGTCCCTGACGGTGTCTTCAGGCGAAGACACAGCATAGCGCTCTCCGAACGACGGAAAGCGCAAGCCAGGCACTTCGGCCATCATAAAAATGATGACGAAAAGCGACAGGAATATGAGCGTTTTTCTTCTCACGGCTGCAAAATTACAAATAATTTGCCGAATACCACCCGCCTTTCGCTCATTTAACGTAAATTATTACGCATCGCCACGTCAGGCTTCCCTATGCCTTCACGATATTTCTGGCACGCTCCAAAGCCAAATCGATGTGGTTGCAAATATTCTCCTCGCCCAGCAGCTGGTCGAAGTGGTTGCGTTTCAGCACATGCTCGACCTTGGGATTGACACCCGAGAGGACGATGGTGATGCCTTCTTTCTGGCTCATGCGGCACATGTTTTCCAGATTGTGCATACCAGTAGAGTCGATGAAGGGCACCTTACGCATACGGATGATGCGAACCTGCGGACGATTGCCATAACGCGCCATGATATCCTCAAAGCGGTTGCCGGCACCAAAGAAGTAAGGACCGTTGATTTCGTAAACCTCGACACCCACGGGGATGGTTAGGTGCTCCAAGTTACCAGCCTGCATGTCGGCATCTTCGTTGAGGTCAATTTCATCGAGCACGGCATGTACCTCCGTGGTCTCAGCCATACGGCGCATAAAGAGCAGACAGGCACAGATCAGTCCGAACTCGATGGCGACGGTCAGGTCGAAGATGATGGTTAGGAAGAATGTCAGCAACAGCACCGTGACATCACTCTTTGGATTGCGACGAGCCATCGTCAGGAACGAACGCCATCCGCTCATGCCGTAAGCCACGACCACCAGCACACCTGCCAGACAGGCCATGGGAATATACTGGGCCAGTGGCATGAGGAACAGGAAGATGAGCAGCAGCACAGCGGCATGGATGATGCCGGCTACTGGGGTGCGTCCGCCATTGTTGATGTTGGTCATGGTACGGGCAATGGCACCTGTGGCGGGGATACCGCCGAAGATGGGCGATGCAATGTTAGCGATACCCTGACCTATCAGCTCGGTGTTAGAATTATGGTGGTCGCCAATGACACCGTCGGCCACAGTGGCAGACAGCAGGCTCTCAATGGCTCCCAATACGGCAATGGTGACGGCAGGACCGACAAGCCCCTTGATGGTCTCCCACGTCAGTTCCGGCACCACGGCACCTGGCAACGTAGAATTGATGCTGAAGCGGTCGCCAATGGTCTCGATGGACGTGATACCTGCAAAATGCTTCAGCAGCAGCGCCACCACCGTCATCACGATGATAGCTACCAACGAACCAGGAACCTTTTTCGAGAAACGCGGCATCACAGCGATGATGATGACAGAAGCGATGCCAACCAGCGTACTCCACAGGTCTATATTACCTATATTATAAATATAAGCGCCCCACTTCTCAATGAAGTCGGACGGCACGTGGTCCATCGTCATACCCAACAGATCCTTGATCTGCGTCGTAAAAATAGTGACGGCAATACCACTGGTGAAACCCACCACAATGGGATAAGGAATGTACTTGATGATGGTACCCAGGTGCAGCACACCTAACAATATCAGAAACACACCTGCCATCAGCGTGGCAACGGTCAGTCCCTGCATGCCATACTGCTGAATGATGCCATAGACGATGACGATGAAGGCTCCCGTAGGACCACCAATCTGAACCTTGCTACCGCCGAACAGCGAGATGGCAAGTCCGGCGACGATAGCAGTGATGATACCCTTCTCGGGCGACACACCGCTGGCAATACCGAAGGCAATGGCCAACGGCAGGGCGACAATACCGACAATAACACCGGCCATGAGGTCGGCCATAAACGTCTTGCGGTCGTAATGCTTGATTGCCGACAAGAATTTCGGCTTGAAGTCTAATGTTTTTTCCATTCTCTCAATGTATAATTCTGAAAACGTTGGCAAAGTTACGCAAAAAGGTTGACTTTGAGAAGCAATTTTGGAGAATTAACGCAGAATGCACGTAAATAAAAGGCAAGACGGGGAAAATCGAGGAAATTCAGTTTTAGGCTGAATGCAAATTTGGGAGGAATAAAGCAGTACCAGCAATTCGTCATCAACTATGAGGAATCCATCCGTCGCCGTCACCAAATGGAGATAGCAGCGCAACAACGCGAACAGGAAAGCCAGAGGCTGATGCGAGAGTCTGACAGTATCAGAAAGAAACTGAAATAACTCATGAGGCCGGAACGGGCCGGCAATATGAAGATGCGGCAGAGCCGTTCTTCGATGTGCTGGAGCTGTATCGTCCGCAGTATGTCATCGTGTGGGGCTCGCGCCTTTGGGGCTACATGCCGGCAGGCGAACGCTGGTCGTGGAATGCAGACATCGTAGTGGATGGAAACATCAACAAGTGTGGCAACTATGCTTTGAAAGACGGCACCAAGGTAAAGATTATGCCTGTGAACCATCCATCCGTAGGCTATTCGTGGGACTATTGGCACAAGGTGATTGCAGAGTTTCTTAAGCGATAGAGTTCACTGGTGCTCTTAAATCCGGAGAACGAGACAGACCGTTGCCGATCACCCTTTTAAGCAGCCAATTGGGACGACGAAGATGCCATCTGGTCGTTGGTATGCGTATTGACCAACAGCCGTGAGAACCATCATGAAAGAAGGGGACTTCATGCGGGTGGTGTCAATCGTTTCAGAAAACGTTTTCAATGCCCTCACGCCGTCTTCTATCAGTTTCTCACCACCGAGTTTCACCTCAATCAGGGCATAGGTACCATTGCGACGATGCAAAACAGTGTCGCATTCCAAACCTGAACTGTCGCGATAGTGATAAAGGCTACCGTCGAGTGCTTCAGCATAGACACGCAAGTCGCGAACAGCCAAATCCTCGAAGAAGAGGCCAAACGAATTCAGGTCGTTTACCAAGTCATCGGGTCCCAAACCAAGAGATGCCGTTCCAATGCTGGGATCAACAAAATGCCGTGTATCGCTGGTACGGATGGCCGACTTACTGCGAATGTTAGGATTCCAGGCAATCAGATCTTCCACCACAAAAAGGCGTTTCAAGGCTTTGATATAGTCGGCTACTGTGTCTTCATCAAGTGTTTTGGCATCATTCGACTGCATGTCTGCTTTGATAGTTGCATAGGAAACTTGTTGTGAAATGTTTCTTGCATACGAACGCAACAAAAGCCGTGCACGTTCAGGATTACGTCTGATACCGTCCACTCGCTGTATATCGCGTTCTACCACAGAATCCACATAGTCGAAAGCCTGGTCTAAAGCAACATCTCCATCAAGCAATGTGGCTTGAGGCCAGCCGCCTCGGCACGTCAGATAAGCAATTGCATGTAAATCGAGGAGATTCGTTTGTGGTTCAAAAGTCTTTCCCTCAAACAGTTCACGCAGACTCACATTTCCTGCAGATTCCCCTGATTCGAACAAACTCATAGGCCGCATTTTTATCCGTGCAAAACGACCTGTTCCGCTATGGGTTGTTTCGTCGGCTTGTGGCAGAACGGAAGAGCCTGTAAGTATAAATTGGGAGAATGCGCCACGCTTATCCACCTCACTACGTATACAGTCCCAAAGTGAGGGCAAGGTCTGCCATTCATCTATTAATCGTGGTGTTGCTCCCTGCAAAAGGGTCTGGGAACTGATTTCTATCATTTGCCGACTCTGGTTTAGAACGCCACTATCTCCTAAGTCAAGTATACTCTTGGATTGTTGCTTGGCAGTTGTGGTCTTACCGCACCATTTAGGGCCTTCTATAAGCACGGCTCCCTTCCCTGCAAGTTTACGAGAGAGGAGTCCGTCCGCTATTCTTGGTTTGTATTCTGCCGCCATTTTCTTATAGTACATCAATTTTGGGGCAAAATTACTGATAATTATTTAATTACGCAAATAAAACTCAAACTTTTCGGTTATTTGTAGAGAATTTGTTCGGTTATTTGTGGAGATTCTGTTCGGTTGCTTGCCGGAATCCTGTTCGCATCTTTTGGTAAAAATGTTGTGGCTATGCGGGATTTTCGCATAGCCACGAACTAATTTTGCAGCCAGTAATCAAAAAATAAACAACTATGGATGAAAAGAAAGAAATACGTAAGCAAGTAAACAAGATCTTGGGCAGGGAACTAAGTGACGCAGAGTTCCAAGCAATTGACTTCAGCGGCATCATCGAGGACCTAGAACCTGATTTTGATGATTTCACGAAACTATCGTACTTTACCTTTCCTGCGACGTTGTTCGTGGGAGGAATTGTGTGTGTCCTTCTGGGTGTCGGAATCCGAGACCGTCTTGCCTTCTTTGGTATTGAATCATTTTTTATCACCGTATCGGTCATTGGGGGGTGGGCTTTTCTTTGGAAGAAGAAGCGAGCGGACATTTCAGGACTGCCTGAGGGCAATAGAAGAGACATTTGACATTGACATCTCCTCGGATGCCCGCAATGGCTACCGCTATCGTATTGTGCAACGCGACTGGCTGAAGAACGACAGGGTGAAGGACTGGCTGTTGTCTGCCTTCGCCGTAAACGAGCTCTTGCAGGACAGCCGCGGATTGCGTGAGCGGGTGATGTATGAGAATATTCCTTCGGGCAACGACTATCTGTTGGAGGTACTGAAGGCTATGAGGGAGAACCGTGTGCTGGCTGTGACTTATCAGGACTATTACGACAAGGAACCACGTGAGATTCTGCTGGAGCCTTACTGTGTCCGTGTGTTCCGCCAGTGCTGGTACGTTGTTGGCGTGATGGAGAATGAACCCAAGGGAGAAGAACCAACAGAGTTGACCAATCAAGGCCGCATTCGCCGCTATGCGCTGGACCGTATTGTGACAATGGAACCTACAGATATTACGTTCAAGATACCGCAAGACTTTTCTGTTGACGACTATTTCGCTGATGCTTTTGGTATCATTGTGGAGCCTGAGGAATATGATGTCGAGACAATCAGAATGAAAGTCTATGACATCAACCATCACCGTGAATATCTGCGCTCGCTGCCACTACACCATTCACAACGGGAGATTAAGCAGACTGCCAACTACTCTGTCTTTGAATTACGGCTAGCCCCGACTTATGATTTCATACAAGCCATATTGGCGATGGGGAATGAAGTAGAAGTGCTGACTCCAGAATATGTCAGACAGGAAATCAAGTGGCGCATCACTGAAATGCATCAACGTTATGAGTAACTGTTAAAAACAAGTGCTTATATTTGGTTATCCCAGAATTTTGTTGTACCTTTGCATTCGATGGTGAGTCACAAAAACGGCTGGTGGCTTGTCATCGGGTGTTCTTTGATGCAATTCATAGTAGAACAAGGAGATTAGAACGGTCTCTTATCCGTAACCCTCAAAATCCTCAATCTCCCAAACTGCCTTTATACCAAAGAAATCCTGCAAATTCTTCCAAAGTTATGCAAAAAAAATAAGACAGCCAAGGAGATGGCTGCCTTATCTATAAAAAGAGATGTAATTTCTTGATTTATTTATACCAGGCATTATGGGCTCTCGAACTTGACGGACTTGAACAGGAAAAGTCAACCGTATTCAGGAAAAGACAGTCAACTTATATTTTTATACTTTAATACTTTAATACTTTAAGCAAAAACAACAAAACACAAGTTCCATATATATGTAAACTGTCAATTTTGACGTCCAAGCTTAAAAACAGCCTTTTAGGGCAGCTATCGCTACCTGAAGCGCCTAAATCGTATTAAACTTTATTATT
>JAEEGH010005836.1_pt1 | contig 30611 bp, 29 predicted proteins | sample 9134181 | NCBI WGS metagenome assembly JAEEGH01 (sample SAMN16246544, study PRJNA631951) | gut metagenome | biome: gut microbiome; feature: rumen; material: DP-attached | host: Bos | place: Iran: Karaj | collected 2018-10
GCTTTTGCAATAGGGTTATTTGAAAACTTTGCAAGGCCCTTTGCATAAGACATTACTTTTACCGTCTTTTCTAAACCTACAAAATCAACCATAAGTATTTTTACTTCTTTTTCAAAAAACATTTTATCACCGTCCATATGTAATACTACTTATTTAAATCACTCATATAATCCATTCCTCCATAATATACATGAGAAACATAAATCATATTTTTACTTTCATCTATTGTATAGAGTATAACATAATTATTTACAACAATCCTTCGATACTTCCTAGCTGTTTTCTCTGTTTTTTCAATTTCTGTAAACATTTTAGGAGAATTTTCTAATAATAAAACATTATAAATTATTTTTTCTCTTAACCTATTAGCTGCATCTATCGCCTTTAATTTTGTTGAAATGTATTCACATATTTCATCTATCTCTTCTAAAAAAGTTTCAGTTAACCTAATATTATATTTCATATTTTTCCTTCCATTCTTCAAACACTTTTCTAGCATCTTGTACCCTGCCATTCTCTATATCTTGTTCTGATTTCAATAAGTGTTCTTCTATATCATTTTGTAAAACTCTTTTTTTGTATTCCTCCATACTCATTATAACTATCTTATTTTTTTGATTTTTACTTACCACAACTTCTCCATATTCATTAATAGCATTTTCAATTTCTTCTATGTTTTTTAACTGTTGCATTTACACACACCCCACTTCTAATTTCGTTTTTATTATATCATAAAAACTTTAAAATATATTTTTATTTTATAGAAAATTTACATTAACTTCAAAAAGAAAAAGTAAAAGAATACTAAAGCATGACCCCGTAGTACTTTTTACTTTTTCTTATACAAATTAAACTATTTTATAATTTTTAAACTAATCACAATTTTCTCTTATTAAACAAAGTAGTATTAATAAAGCCGCAACTAGCATCCATGTCAAAAATCCTACTAAAAAAGCTAATAACAATACTGTCTCAAGGCCAGTAACGAAGGCTATTATACCTGTAGTTAATGCGCCAAAAGTTCCTATTAATAAACAAGTCCCATGCTTGCACATACAATCATGTTCTCTTCTTCTATTATTTCCTAATAGTCCAGCTGCAAATAATATAACCAAAATAACTGCAGCTATTACTAAAACAACTCCTGTCAAATTAACAATAGCATCAACTGTACCAACTACAACAGCAATAATAGCAGCAACAATTCCTAAGATTATAGGAATTATACAATTATTTGAGTTGCAATTACAATTTCCCATAAAAAAATCCTCCTGTCTTGAGTAATAAATTACTCATTACAATATACGACAGGAGGGACAAATTTGTTACTTAACAACAATATTAAATATTTTTCCTTTTACAAAAATGACTTTTACTATTGTCTTATCTTTTAATTGAGCAGCAATAGCTTCATTTGCTTTTGCAACTTCCATTATATCTTCTTGAGATGCTTCCACTGGCACTTTTACAACTGCTTTTAATTTACCATTAATTTGTATTGGTACTTCTATTTCGTCTTGAACTAATTTACTTTCATCACAAACCGGCCATTTTTGTTCATGAACATATCCGCCGAAATTATTTTTATACCAAATTTCTTCGGTAATATGTGGCGCCATAGGGTTTAATAATACCAAAAATACCTTCATATCTCCTTTTGTAATACTACCCTTTGTATAGAAAGTATTTGTTAAACTCATAAGAGTTGCAATAGCAGTATTAAACTTCATCTTTTCAATATCTTCAGATACTTTCTTGATTGCTAAGTTTATATCTCTCTCGAATTCTTGAGTTATATCATCAGAGTCGGTCATAAATTCTTGCATATTCCAAACTCTTTCTAAAAACTTTCTACAACCAATAACGCCATTGCTTGACCAAGGTGCCGCTTGAGAAAAGTCCCCCATAAACATCTCATAAACACGCATTGTATCTGTTCCATATTGGTTTATAATATCATCTGGATTTATTACATTTCCACGAGATTTTGACATTTTTTCATTATTTTCGCCTAGTATCATACCTTGTGATGTTCTCTTTTGATATGGTTCTTTAGTAGGCACTAATCCTAAATCATATAAGAATCTATGCCAAAATCTTGAATATAATAAGTGAAGCGTTGTATGTTCCATGCCACCATTATACCAATCAACCGGTAACCAGTATTTTAACAAGTCTTGGCTAGCAAATTCTTTATCATTATGAGGATCAATATATCTTAAGAAATACCATGAAGAGCCAGCCCATTGAGGCATTGTATCTGTCTCACGACGTGCTTTTCCACCACAATGAGGACAAGTCGTATTTATCCAGTCTTCTGCTTTCGCAAGCGGAGATTCCCCATCTTCCGTAGGCTTAAAGTCTTTAATATCTGGTAACATTAAAGGAAGTTCGCTCTCCGGAATTGGCACCCAACCGCACTTTTCACAATATACAAGAGGAATAGGCTCTCCCCAATATCTTTGTCTACTAAATACCCAGTCTCTTAATTTATAGTTTACTTTTCTAGAACCTATCTTATTTTCTTCAAGATATTGTTTCATCTTTTCAATAGCATCTTTTACTTTTAAGCCTGTTAAGAAACCAGAGTTTACCATTACACCATCTTGAACATCTGTATATGCTTCTTCTTGAACATTTTTCCCACCACTAACTACTTCGATAATAGGAAGATTAAACTTCTTTGCAAATTCCCAGTCTCTTTCGTCATGAGCAGGTACTGCCATAATAGCTCCTGTTCCATAAGTCATTAAAACATAGTCAGATACCCAAACAGGGATCTCTTTACCCGTTACAGGATTTATTGCTTTTATTCCTTTTATTTCAACACCAGTTTTATCTTTAGCTACTTCTGTTCTTTCAAATTCAGATTTTTTAGCAGCCTCTTCTCTATATGCTTTTAATTCATCCATATTAGAAATTTTATCTGCAAACTTATCTATTAGCGGGTGTTCAGGCGAAACAACCATATATGTAGCTCCAAATAACGTATCTGCTCTAGTAGTAAATACTCTTAAAGAATAGTCTAAACCAGCTAATTTAAAATCAACTTCAGCTCCTTCAGAACGCCCTATCCAATAAGTTTGTTGTGCCTTTATTTTTTCTAAGAAATCTACTTCATTTAAGCCGTCGATTAATTTGTCTGCATAATCTGTAATCTTAAGCATCCATTGACTTCTTACTTTTCTTACTACTTCTCCATGGCATCTTTCGCAAACGCCGTTTACTACTTCTTCGTTTGCAAGTCCAACTTTACAACTTGTGCACCAGTTAACAGGCATTTCTATCTTATATGCTAAACCTTTTTCAAAAAGTTTTAGGAATATCCATTGAGTCCATTTAAAATAATTAGGGTCAGTAGTATTTACCTCTCTTGACCAATCAAAAGAAAAGCCTAATGATTTACATTGTCTTGTGAAATTTTCAATATTTGATTTTGTAACAATTGCAGGATGAATTCCTGTTTTTATAGCATGGTTTTCAGTAGGTAAACCAAAAGCATCCCAACCAATAGGGTATAAGACATTATATCCCTCGAGTCGTCTTTTTCTAGCAATAATATCCATTCCAGTATAAGATCTTGGGTGACCAACATGGAGCCCTTGAGCTGATGGATATGGAAATTCTATTAGACCATAAAATTTTGGTTTTGAGAAATCATTTTTTGCATGAAAAACACCTTTCTCTTCCCAAAAATCTTGCCACTTTTTCTCAAACTCTTTTGGGTTATAATTCATATATATTCATTCCTTTCAATTACTTGTATTTTTGGATGTAGTTATTAAGCTTTGCTTGACTTAATGTATTTCCTTGGTAGAACATTTTTACATCGTTCATAACACTACTCATATTTATCTTGTTGTTTATTGCATCTTGATATAATGCTTGTGCCAACTTTGCTCTTGACTCAGCACTACTCATTCTTTTTCCTAGGTAATTAATGGCTAAGCCATACTTTTTCAAAAACTCTTCATAATTTGATTCTGCCATTTTTCATTACCCCCTTTTCAAAAACTAATTATTTATAGTAGCCTTTATTCTACGTACTCCAGCGGATGAGCTTTCTTCTTTCTTAATCTTAAAGTTAACCAAATCGCCAGTATTTTTAGCATGTGGTCCACCACAAATTTCTTTTGAAACTGGACCCATTGTATAAACTTTTACTTTTTCACCATACTTAGATTCAAACAAACCAATAGCACCTTTTTCTTTAGCTTCTGCTACTGTCATCTCTTCGCAAATAACATCATATTTTGCTTGAATTGCCTCATTTACCAATCTTTCAACTTCTGCAATTTCTTCTGGTGTCATTTTCCTTTCAAATGAGAAGTCAAAACGTAATCTTTCTGCAGTAATATTACTTCCTCTTTGAGCTACTTGAGGTCCTAATACCTTACGAAGTGCTGCATGAAGTAGGTGAGTAGCTGTATGAAGTTTTGCAGTTTCTTCAGAGTGGTCAGCAAGTCCACCTTTAAATCTTTGTTCTGAACCAGCTTTAGATAAAGCTTGATGCTTTTCAAAGAAAGTTTTAAATCCTTCTGTATCTACGGTTAATCCTTTTTCATTAGCCATCTCTACTGTTAATTCAAGTGGGAATCCATATGTATCATATAGGTGGAAAGCATTTTCCCCATCGATACTCTTTATTCCTTTAGAAACTAATTTCTCAAATTCTCTTTCGCCTTGAACCAACGTTCTAGTAAATCTCTTTTCTTCTAACGAAAGCTCAGTTAATACTCTTTCTTTGTTTTCAATAATATCGCTATATACATCTTTATATTCATCAGCAATTATATCTGCTAAAGTTACAATAGAATTTTCAGGCATTTCTAAAGTCATAGCATATCTTATTGCACGACGAATTAATCTTCTTAAAACATAACCTTGGTCAACGTTAGAAGGTGTAACTCCACGTCTATCTCCAATAATAAAGGTTGCCGTTCTTATATGGTCCGCAACAATTCTTGAAGCTCTTTTATATTCAGGATTATTTTTAATATCTTTTCCAGATAATTCAGCTATCTTTTTCATTACGTTAGCATATAAGTCTGTATCAAAAACTGAACCACCATTTAATGCAACTAAAATTCTCTCGAGTCCCATTCCTGTATCAACATTTTTTTGTTTTAGTGGTTCAAAAGTTCCATCAGCAGTTTTGTTGTATTGCATAAATACGTCATTCCAAATCTCTACGTATTTACCACAACCACAAGCCGGGTTACATTCTGGACAACATTTTTCTTTCCCTGTATCTATAAACATTTCTGTATCAGGACCACATGGACCAGTTTGACCAGCAGGTCCCCACCAGTTATGTTTCTTTGGTAAGAAGAATATATGGTCTGCTGCTACCCCAACTTCTCTCCAGTAATTAAATGCTTCTTCATCTCTTGGTGCATCTTCGTTACCTTCAAAAACAGTAAAATATAATTTATCTTTAGGAAGTCCTAACCATTCTTTTGAAGTTAAAAATTCAAAACTCCAAGCAATAGCTTCCTTCTTAAAGTAATCTCCTAAAGACCAGTTTCCAAGCATTTCAAAAAACGTACAATGAGTATCGTCTCCAACTTCGTCTATATCTCCAGTTCTTATACATTTTTGAACATCTGTAAGTCGGTTTCCCTCTGGATGAGGTTCTCCAAGTAAGTATGGAACTAATGGGTGCATTCCAGCAGTAGTAAACAATACAGTAGGATCATTTTCAGGAATAACAGATGCACTATCTATAATAGCATGTCCTTTTTCATTAAAAAATTTCAAATATTTACTTCTAATTTCTTTAGCAGTATACATATATTTCCTCATTCCTCTCAAAAAATACTTTTACCGGTATATTTTATCACTATTATCGATTATTTGCAATATTTAAACTAATTCATTTCTAATAATTTTATTTACATAATGTGTTGAATATATTTTAAAAATATGATAAAATATTGATGTAAATTTTGTGATTTTATGAGCTTTACTCAAGACGTTAAACCAAGAAGGCTGTAAAACAGGAGGGTCGTAAATGTATTCACCAAATGATTTTATACTCATAAGGGAAGGTATACTAAAAAACCACATTCTGAACAAGCTACTCATCGAAAGCTTCCACGCCGCAGGGCCCTTTTACTCAGAGCCTTTTCCCGTCGAAACTTCCATCGTAAGGCTTACCGGAAAAAGCCGGTCTGAACTAGCTAAGAAAAAAGCCAAGCTCCCCAGCTATATCTACGCTGAGATTCAGGTAAAAATGACTAACCCCTATTTCATAATCGGCTACTCTTACCCTGGTATCTCAGACGTTTGGGGGAAAGTCATCACTGGCAAAGCCAATAATCGAGTGGCAAATCTAAAATTCATCGCTACCCATATTTTTACTACGTATCCCCCAGTAGCGAGCCACACCGATAAGGTTTTCTCTGAAATGCCCCAAAGCCTTGCTCTTCTTCTAGAGCAAGGGCATATCTCAAGATATTTCTGGAAAACCAGCCTCCCGCGTACTATAAAGCATACCACCGGAGACATTGATGAGGAGGAGCTAAGCGAGTATGCTGAACGGCTTAAGATTAAACTCCTCGATATGAGAATCTTTAACTCCATTCTCATTGACCTTCTGAAGAAAGGGAAGTTTGAAAAAGAAGTCCCGGAGGTTGGTAACCTCACTGTCAACAAAATTAACCATGATGGCACTCTTTATATGGCATTTGTTGACTATGGAAATAACAGCCTCAGCTCCATGATTTGGGAGTATAAGGACTTAAATCCTCTTGCTTGGGAAAACTCAGATTTCATGCCTGGACTTCGCAAAATGTTTAATTCTGAACTACGCTAAACCTAAAACACGCCCCTGCGTTTTTGCAGAGGCGTGTACTTTTTATTTATTAATTTATTTTTAATGTTCCTATCTTTGTAAAATCGCTTAATTTATACGCAGAATATCCACTCTCTGCGATTGTATATAAAACATCGTTTATATAAATTAATCTATCTATTGTCTTATCTCCATAGTAGTAATATCCAAGTTTCTTCCAATCTTCATCTGTTAGATTCGTAAGTTTTGCTTTTAATACAAAACCTTTATCTAACGTAATTTCATAAACATATGCGCCAACAAAAGTTGTATCTCCATAAGTCCAAGCTGTTCTATCCTTTTCGTTTACTGTTGCCACCCTAATTGGGAACGCAAGTAAGTTCTTATCTTTTGAGAATAATAGGGCTTTATGGTTGTTTAATAACTCAGATTCTGTACCTCTATCTCCTATCTCTTCTTTCCACATTTCTATAGGATTTTCTGGATCTGTAACGTCAAATATTGCAATCTTCATTCCCTGATAGTAAGCAGCAACGCCATCGTCATCTGCCCAACCCCAACTACCTTCTTCATTACTTACTAAAGCAGCGTCTTTACCAAAACCTATAATGTGATTTTCATCATAAGGATGTAAATAATCACTATATCCAGGTATCTTTAATTTGCCTAAAATCGTTGGCTCTTCTGGTTTAGACAAATCTATTACAAACAATGGATCTACTTTTCTAAAGGTTACCATATAAGCACGATTTCCCATAAATCTTACTGAATAAATCTTTTCGCCTGGGGCAATATCTTCAATAGAACCGACTGTTTTTAAGTTCATATCTAGAACATACATATTATTTTTAGAAATATTATCTCCTGTTCCAGTAATGCTACCTACTGTTGTGGCGATTCTAAAATAACCGTTACTTTCATCCATAGAGAATTGATTTAATATTGAACCTTTTACTTCTCCAGTAGCCTTACAATTCATTTCTCCATTTTCTAACTTAAATCTATATATTGAAGTTACTGTATTCAATGCAGAACTATCTAAAATTCTCTTTAAGGCTACTTCTTCTCCATTAACCTCTGCATCAGGCTTTTTATAACTTGAAAAAGTTACATACATATTATCTAAAGAAGAATATATACTTTCACTATTTCCTAAGTACGTAGAAATTTGAGCCTCTTTATCTAAATTAGATAAATCTACGCCTACTGTTATCATATATTGAGAACATTTGAAGTCTGGGAAATATCTTATGCAATCGCATGTTACTTTTTTATAATCTTCAGATATTCTTGAATCTTTATATAGTGGTAAAGGTTCATAATCTGACTCTTCATCTAACCAGTATCTATTTATATTCTTTTGAGCTACTAAATATAAAGCATTTCCAATTCTTCTAGATGAATTATAATATCCACTTACATCAACTTTTTTAGCAACCTTTACATTAGCCTTATCTTTTGCATCATATATTATTATTTGAGTGAAAGTCTCACTCCAATAACTATAATATTCCCTATAATTATCTTGATACTTATCCCCTATAACTATGACCATATCACCTTCAACGTACAATTCACGAGGCGAAAAGCCTTTTTCAAAGTCTATAGTTGATACAAGTTTCATAGAATCTGCAGGATATATTTTACTTATTTTCAAATCTTCATTTACTAGATGATATATATACTCTCCGTCTGTTTTCATTATATCTGCTTCATCTACACCTTCAACTTGTACATTTGTCTTTGAATAATCAGTATTTAATTTTGATGATGCAGATTCGGCAACTGCCATATCATTAGTAGCAACAGCATCAGGCATAGCATTTTTTACCATTGACGATCCAAAAGTCATTCTATCCATATAGTAATATTCATTGTTTTCATCAGCCTTATTCACTAATTCTTTTAATTTTTCATATGTACCGACTGTCGGTAAATCTAGATTTGGTTCATTAACTCTTACCTCTTGTTGAAGCATATTAGGAGCAACCACTATTCCTCCCATTATTCCAAAGGCAACCATTAACTTAATAATTTCTTTAATCATTTTTATTACCCGTCCTTTCCTACTTAAAACTCACATATAAATTAAACCAAAAAAAAAGCTAAAAATCAATATTTTAAAGATAAAAAAACGTTCCAAAAAAAGGAACGTTTTTAATATTAAACATTTTCATTAAGACCTAATTTAGAATTTACCAACTCTTCTATTTCAGTTTTTGAAGATTGGTTTGCCAAAACTAACTCACTAATTAATATTTGTTTTGCACTATTATATAATTTCTTTTCTCCAGTAGATAACCCTTTCTCGGTGTTTTTGTGAGCTAAATTTTTAACAACTTCAGCAACTTCAAAAATATTACCGCTTCTGATTTTATCCATATTTTCTCTATATCTTTTATTCCAATTTGCATTCATCTCAGTACGTTCGCCAGATAAAACATTTAATACTCTATCTGCATCCTTACAAGCAATAATCTCTCTCATTCCGATTTCTTGAGCATTACTAGTAGGTACCATAACTTGAATGTCTCCAATTGGCATTTTCATTATGTAATATTTTTGTTTTTGACCTAAAATCTCTTTTTCTTCTATAGATTCTATAACCCCTGCACCATGCATAGGATATACTACTTTATCTCCAATATTAAACATACTTGTACCTCCTTCTTTTGTGAAAGTTTATAGTTAAGATATTACCAAAATTACCTAAATAAACTAACACATCCAACATTAGACATTGTATCATATTTTTTCTAATTTGTCAAAACCTAATATCAAATAAAGTTTGTTCTCGCATTCGCTTTAAACTATTATTTATATACCTAGCTCTAACTTCTCCAATTCCATCTACATCGTCAAGTTCTTCAATTGAAGAAGATAAAATCCCTCTTAAATTTTTAAAGCTCTCTACTAGATTTTCAATTACGTTTGTAGGAAGCCTTGGAACCATAGACAATATCCTATAGCCTTTAGGTGGAATTAACATATCTAATTGAGAAGAAGTACTATAACCCATTATTCTAGCCACACTATTTATGTCATTAACTTCATTATACGACAAGCTTCTAATTTTATTAAATGCACTATCTATTGTACTCTTTTTAGTAATTTCCATGTAATCTCTAATTATCAATTCTAAGTCCTGTTTTTTATTTCCCATAAGCTCATTTAGCTGCATTTCTACGAGCCTACTTTCATCTCCAAGTTCATAAATGTATCTTTCCACTTCTTCAGATATTTTCAGAACAGAAACTATTCTTTGAACTGCTGTACAAACATTTTCAACCGTAACCATATCTTCGAATTCTAAAGCATTTAAATTATTCATAACACCATCTAATGATGTTTTATATTTTTCTAAAGTTTGTAATGCCTGGTTAGCACGATTTAATACAACACTAGTATCTGGTAAAACATATCTACTATTTCCCTTAAATAAAGTAATAACATTTCTTCTTTGAGATACACTTATTACTAAATTCCCCGTTTGTTTTGCAAAACGTTCGGCAGTCCTATGACGGGTTCCTGTTTCAACCGTAGGTATTGAGTGATCTGGATTAAGCTGAGTATTTGCATATAAAATTTTCTTCAAATCGCTACTGATTATAATCGCTCCATCCATCTTTGCGAGCTCATACAAAAGTGCAGGAGAATATTCTGCATTAATTTTGAATCCTCCATCAATTAAATCTAAAACGTCAGTTGTATCACCAACAACTATTAATCCACCAGTTCTTGCTTTTAATACATTTTCTAGGCCCTCTCTAAACATTGTACCTGGTGCAATCATTCTTAAGATATTGATGATTTCATCTTTATCTGCCATAATACATCCCTCTCCTTTATCACTCGCAAATTTGTTTCATGATATCAGTCAAATTTTCTGCTTCAATTATATCAATTTTAAACTTTCCTTCTATATTTTTTACATTACTCTTTGGTATAACACAATAAGAAAATCCAGTTTTTTCAGCCTCATATATTCTCTTATCAATAAAATTAACTCCTCTAATTTCACCAGTTAACCCTACTTCTCCAATAATTACTCCCCCAGGCCTTATTGTTTTATTTTTAAAACCTGACATGATTGCAACTGCTATACCTAGGTCAACTGCAGGTTCATTTATCTTTATTCCCCCAACAACATTTATATATATATCTTGATTATAAAGGCTACACCCTACCTTTTTCTCTAATACTGCTGCAATCAATGTGAGCCTATTGTAATCTAAACCAGTAGCGGTTCGTCTTGGCATACCGAATGGTGTTTGTGCAACTAATGCTTGAATTTCAACAAGCATTGGTCTTGTACCTTCTACAGTACAAACCACCACCGAACCAGGTGCATTTTTATTTTCAGAAATCATGATTTGAGTAGGATCTATTACTTCATTTAATCCACTATCTCTCATCTCAAAAATTCCAATTTCATTTGTAGAACCAAACCTATTTTTTACTGCTCTTAAAATTCTATATGAAAAGTATCTTTCACCTTCCAAATACAATACTGTATCTACCATATGTTCTAACACTCTAGGACCTGCGATTGCACCATCTTTTGTAACGTGACCTATAATTACAGTCGTTATTCCTTGACGTTTTGCGATTTCCATAAAACGTCCCGTAACAGCTCTAACTTGTCCAACACTTCCGGCTGTAGACTCCATTGTAGGGTCATACATTGTTTGAATTGAGTCTATTATTAAAAGTGAAGGTGAAATTTCTTTTATTTTTTCAGCAATAATTGTCATATCTGTTTCACTTAAAAACAAAATATTATCATTATTTATCTTTAGCCTTTCAGCTCGCATTTTTATCTGACTTCCAGACTCTTCTCCGGAAATATATAAAACTTTACCATCACATTGAATTTTGTCGCACATTTGAAGTATTAAAGTAGATTTACCTATACCAGGGTCCCCTCCAACTAGAGTTAGCGATCCTTTTGTAAGGCCTCCACCTAAAACTCTATTTAGCTCAACAAAACCAGTTTCAAGCCTTTCGCCTTTTTCTACTTTTATATCTGATAATTTTACAATTTCCGACGTACTTTTTTCTTTATACTCTCCACTTTTTGTTTTTTGTAATTTTTCCTCAACAAAAGTATTCCATTCGTTACATGCAGGACATTTTCCTAACCATTTTGGAGACTCATAACCACAGCTATTACAAAAAAATACGCTTACTGTCTTGTTTGCCACAGACTTAATCCCCTTCCTTGCCAAATCCTCTTATTGCATTTAGAACTACTATATACATTGCACTAGACCATGAAAGCTGCATAATCCACGCTGGTTTTCCATTAAACTTATCTACTTGTTCAGGTAAAAACCCTAAATTAGTTGCATGCTTTGTGGCCCATACTAATTTCTCTTTGCACTTTGGAATATCCCCTATTTCAGCATAATACAATCCCATCCACAAAGTAGAAACTATCCAAGGATTTCCGCCTATATATGAGTCATGCTCGTATCTTCCAAAGCCTTCACTTGGGAAACCATCTAATCTATCTTCTATAGCTCGTACCGTCTTTTTAATTCTATCATCTTTAGCATCAAAAATTTTAAATGGAACTGAAAGTCCTAATAAACTAATATCTACCGTATTATCTTTATCTACAACTCTTAGCTTATACCCCATTTTATTTGTGTCTATCTCTAAAGTTTCACCGTTCCACCAGTCAAGTTTAGTTTTTCTGCCACGTAAAAATCTTTTCTCATCTTCACTCCACAAATTAGCTTCAATAGATTTTACAATTTTATCTGAGGTTTCTCTCCACAATTTTGCAAGTGGCAAATCAACCTTCATTTCTTCAGCCATACTTGCTGCCGCTCTTAAAGCACTAACAACAGCTGAGGCAGTATATGTGTGTTCACCAAGTCTTTCTTCCCATAAGTCATAAGACGGATTCGGAAGGCCTGTTTCTTTGTCTAAATTATTCATTAAAAATATTGTAGCAGGTTTTATCGAAGACCACATATCTTCTATAAACTGGATATCATTTGTAAATTCATAATGTTTCCATGTCCCGAAAATAATAGATGCTGTTTCATCAAGTTGAATTCCCCAACTTGGTGCAAGCTTTCCGTCTAAATAATATCTTTGTTGCCATGAGCCGTTAGGAAGTTGTGCTTTTTTAGCCCAAACCAAATAAAATTTCTCAGCTTCCTCCCTCATTCCGCAAATATCAAAAGCCATTGTTATAAAGACTCCATCTCTTGGCCAACAATATCCATATGCACCACAACGTGTAAATCTTTCATCAACTTCAACACCAGCAAGTATCGCACCAGTATCTTTATTTGTAAGTAGTTTAAAAGTTAAAACTGCTTGATAATACACTTCATCTATTCTTTCATTTCCAGTTTCTAATTTACTATATTTTTGAAATTCTTTATCCCAAAATTTCTTTTCTTTTTCTAACGCTTTTTTAGCTCCTAAATCTCTAATATGATTATTTAATTCTCTTCCTGTTTTCATATCAAATGAGAAAGAAAAATATAAACTAAATTCAGTTTTTTCACCTGGAAGTAATTCTCCTAAGTCAAAGCGCAACGCCATATTAGAAGTCATAGAAATATCATCTTTCCCGTATAATCCGTCCCTACGAATTGCGTCGAAACTATCTCCAAATTGGAAGCCCGATATCTTTTTATCCGAACTTATAGTTACAATATTACCCTTATTATATATAATTGCAGAATCGTTATCGAAATCCATTAATCCACTTCTTATATCATTATCTGCTGTAACAAAATCTGTATGTAAAAACGTTTTTATATCAAGTTTTCTATCGCAAATATTTTCAATTGTATAATTTCTAACCCAAATATCTTTATTATTAAGTACAAAATCTTTTTGGAAAATTCTAAGTCCAAAATCAGAATTTTCATACATCGTAACTAAAATATTTGTCTTTTTTTCGTACCTTTGCTCTATATACCATAAATTTTCGTGTAAAAATTTTGTATAATCATTGTCGAATTTTATTCCTATAAAAATATTGTTTATTTGCTGTGCATAATCTTGCTCAGGCCAAAAAACACGGTTAACTTCTCCGTTACCCGTGAAAGAAACAAGCAATCTCCCGTTTCCGGTGATTCCATCGTTAAAATAACTCCTGCCCATTTTCTTTCCTCCATCAGTAATTAAATTATTATTTACTTCTAAAAAACTACGGAGTTATTATATAAAATTTTCCAAATAAAATCAAGGGTTAATTAATATTCAAACTTTACTTATTTGCTTTCCACTTCTTTAAAAATTCCCCGGGGTTTTCAAAAATGTGTTGTGTAGCTAAAACTACTGTACCTTTTAAATACGCAGTATCTCCAAGTTTTGATAATACGATACCTGTCGAATTTACGGCATTTGTGAAGCCCCTTTTCTTAACAGTATCTACTATAGATGAAAGTAATATTTCACCAGTAGATATTATTCCACCATTTATAATAATTAGCTCCGGGTTTAAAACATTTATAATATTTGCAACACCAATTCCTACTTTTTCTCCCATTTTATGTATTAACGAAATGGCTAGCTCATCGCCCTCTTTTGCAGCTTCAAAGATTTCAGCCGAACTTATATCATTCACAGATTTTATTTCTCTTCCGCCATATATTTTTGATTTTTTATTTTTAGGATACTCTAAATAAGCCTGTTTCAATAAGGCTTTTACCGATGCAACGGTTTCTAGGCAACCTCTATTTCCACAGCTACAAAGTTCTCCATTTAAATCTACTGTAGTATGCCCTATTTCTCCTGCGCCAAATGACACTCCATTTAGTGGTTGATCGTTTATGAAGAAACTACCTCCAACACCATAGTCAATATTTAAGCAAAAGAAACTAGAAACATTTTTCCCTGTTCCAAACCAGTTTTCTCCCATAGCCATTGTGCGAGTATTATTATCTATAAATACTGGTATTTTATATCTTTCTTCTATTATTTTAGATATATTTACATTATTCCAACCCAAATTAGGGGCAACTATTAAATTCCCCTTACTGCTATCTACAATTCCGTGAATACCTATTCCTATTCCAACAATCTTCTTATTTTTTAATTCATACTTCTTTATTATAGGATAAATTTCTTTATCTAAAATTTCTAATACTTGGTCTAGCGTTACATTTTCACTCTCGTATCTTATTTCTTTTTTATGTTTTATATTAGACAATAAATCAGAAGTAATTATCATAACTCTTCTTGAACCTATATAAATCCCTATAACTCTATAATAATTGCTCCTCATTTTTAGCATTATAGGTTTTCTTCCCCCGCTTGAATCTCCAGTTTCACCTTCAACAACCAAATTACTATCTATAAGTTCAGAAGTTATATTGGTAATAGTAGCAGGCGTAAGCCCAGTCATCTCCGCTATTTCTATTCTTGGTATCGGTCCATATCTTCTTATAATATTTAAAATACTTTTTGTATTCATTTCCTTTATACTAGCTGTTTTAGCTTGCCTACTGCGTGTCATTTCTAACCTCCGTTACTTCTTAATATATCTAATGCTTTTTCTAATTGTGAATCTTCTAATGAATCTCTTAATTCTACTTCGATATCTGGTTCTATTCCAATACCATCTATACATACTCCATTTGGTGTAAAATATTTTGCAATTGTTAGTTTTATAGACGTCCCATCGCCTATCATAAACCAACCTTGCACAACACCTTTTCCATACGTTTTCTTTCCTATTAAAGTGCCACATTCTCTATCTTTTATAGCACCAGCTAATATTTCAGATGCGCTTGCGCTATTTTCATTTATTAAAACTGCAAGTGGAATATCTATACCATCTCCCGTAGAGAATTCTTCCCTTTTCTTTCCATTTTTATCTTCAGTATACACTATAAGTCCTTTTGGCACAAGCTTTTTTGCAATTTTTACTGCTTCCTCAAATACACCGCCACCATTATCTCTTAAATCTACTATTAACCCCTTTATATTTTCTTCTCTTAATTTGTTATATGCAGTTTCAAATTCTTTTGAAGTTTTTTCATCAAAGGACATTATTTGAATATATCCAATACCCTCAAATTGAGTAGAATCAACACTAGGATTAGAAATTTTTTCTGTTTTTAAAGGTATAGCAATTTCTTCTTCTCCTCTTTTTATTAAAAGCTCTACATTGCTTCCTTCTTCTAATTTTATTAAACTAACAACTTTCTCAAGAGTCATTCCTTCACAAGAAACCCCATTCACTTTTAAAATTTTATCGTTCGTTTTAAGTTCTGCTTTCTCCGCTGGAGAGTCTGGCAATGTATACAGAATAGTAGGATATTTTTCATTATTAAGTATTGAAACACTTATACCAACGCCCTCATATTTTCCACTAGAAATTTGCTCGAGCATTTCACTTTCTTTTACCGGTAAATATTCTGTATATGGATCATCTACCGCTTCAAGCATTCCTGCCATTGCGCCATCAAAAAGTTCATCTTCAGATATATTTTCATAAAATTTCTCTGTAAGGACATTTTTGGATTCTATTATTTTTCGTATAAATGCAATATCCTTTGATGTATATCCGTTCATATTTCCTAACAATATGAAGTTTCCCATACTTGAGAAAAGTAAAGTAGTAATTACAGTAATTACTACCAAAAAAATCAAACCTATAAAAACACTAAGCCTATTATTTTTCATTAAATTCTCTCCAATATAATTTATTTAAAAGTTACACCAGTATAATCTAAATAATTTTTAGGATCTTGAGGTGTACCATTTTTTCTTACTTCAAAGTGAAGATGAGGGGCAGTAGAATATCCCGTACTACCTGCTCTCATTATAACATCTCCTTGATTTACAACATCTCCTACTTTTACCAGTAGTTTATTAGCATGACCATATAATGTACTAATTCCATTTCCATGGTCTATTATTACCATATTACCATAAGCAGTATTAAAGCCAGCAGTAACTACTTTTCCAGATGCTGCTGCATAAACATCGGTATTTAATGCTGCGCGAATATCTATACCAGTATGGTTACTGTTCTTTTTAGTTATTGGGTGAATTCTAGGTCCATATTTACAAGTAATAACCTTTGAATACGAAGTAGGCCATATAAACGCTTCATTTTTATATACTACCGTACTAGTTCCGCTTAATGCTCTTAATTGTCTTTCAATTGCTCTAGATTCTTCAAGTTCTCTATCTAATTGTTTTTGAAGTTCGTTAATATCTTTTTCTAAAAGTTTTACCTTAGAATCTTTTGCACTGATTGATGCGGATAATTTATTTTTACTTTCAACTTCCTGCTGCTTTGCAGCTTCCATTACCAATTTATCATTTCCAAGTGATTTTATTTCTTCATTCATTTCCGTTTTTAATTGTTCTAGTTTAGCAAATAGTTCTTTATCGTAGTCTATCATTCTTTCAGCAAGTTCGCATCTCTTCATAAAATCAGTCATATTTTCAGAATTTAAGAGTAAGCTTATATACGCAGTATTTCCATTTTCATACATAGCTCTAACGCGTTTTTGAAGAAGAATATTTTCATCTTCAATTTTTTTATCTGTTTCTTTTATTTTGTTTTCTCTACTTTTAATTTGAGAATTTAAAGAATTTATCTGACCTTGAATAGAGTCCAATTCTTTTTGAGCTTTGTCCATTTCTTTATCTAGATCTTCAATTTCATCAAGTAGGCTTTTTTTCTTATTTTCTACTTGCTTTATTTCACCTTTTTTAGCATCAATTTGAGAATTGTTTACATCTAATTGTTCTTTTAATTTTTCTTCCTCTGTTACTGCAATTCCGAAGCTACTAAAAATAAAAAATACTGCCATAATTAAAGATACTACTCTTTTCATTTGTTTTCACATCCTTGTTTAGAATTTATACTTCTAAATATTTTTTAATTGAAATTACACAAGCTATACAACTTATTCCAACTCCAATTATTAAATTAGTAATTAAAATTCTTTGGCTTAAATCAAGCCACATTCCATTAAATGTAGTAAACGACGCTTGAACCGCATTATACATTTGAGTCGTTATTATCCAAGAAATAAGAGCGCCTATAACTCCAACTATAATTCCTTCGATAACAAACGGTGTTTTTACAAAAGCATCAGTTGCACCTATATATTTCATTATACTTATTTCTTTTCTTCTTGAATGTAAAACTAATTTTATTGTATTTGAGATAACTAGTAAAGAAACTGCTATAAGCAATACAAATGTTATTAAAACTATAGATTGTATTAAATTAGACATGCTATTTATTTTAGTAAAAATATCTTGGTCAAATCTAACTTTTCTTATTCCATCTATTTTTTCTATTTCATCAGCGATAAGCTTAGCACGACTTAATTCTTTTACGTTTATTTCAAAAGAATCAGTAAATATATCGCTATCTTCCCAGCCTTCAGTAAAATCAAGATATTCCTCACCAATTAGCTGCTCTCTAGCATTTTTTATTGCCTCTTGTTTTGTTTCTCGCTTTATATCTATTACGTCTGGTAACTCTTTTATTTTCTTGCCTATTGCCTCTATTTTGCTATTCTCTAAGCCCTCATCAACGTAGGCTACTATAGATTGGTTTGTAACCAAATCATTGGTAACTGCTTTTATATTTTCGCCTATTATTGTAAAAATTCCTAAGGTTATCATAGACGTACAAATTATTAATACAGAAGCTACAAACATTACTTTATTTCGCCAAACGTTTTCAAAGCCCTGCTTTATTAAATATATTAAAGTACCCACTATATATACCTCCAACTGTTATTAATAAATTCCTTTATCTTGGTCTCTTATAATTCTTCCTTTTAAAAGTTCTACTACTCTCTTTTTCATTGAATTAACAATATTGGTATCATGAGTAGCTACAACAACAGTTGTTCCTCTTAAATTTATTTCATTAAGTATTCGCATTATTTCTCTGGCATTTTCAGGATCCAAATTTCCAGTAGGCTCGTCCGCTATTAGTACCGATGGGTTATTAGCAAGTGCTCTAGCCATAGCAATTCTTTGTTGTTCCCCACCGGATAGTTCATGAGGATAACTATTAGATTTAGAACTAAGTCCTACTAAACTAAGTAACATAGGCACTTGGCGCCTTATATATCTAGAAGATTTTTTCACTATTCTCATAGCAAATGCGACATTTTCATATACAGTTTTATCAGGCAACAACCTAAAATCTTGGAAAACAATTCCTATACTTCTTCTTAAGTAAGGAACGTATCTAGGTTTCATAGAATGTATTTTATAATTATTAATAATTAAAGTCCCAGAATCAACGCTTTCTTCTTTTATCATCATTTTTAACAAAGTAGATTTTCCAGAGCCAGATGGACCTATTAAAAATACGAACTCGCCTTTATCTATTTTTAAATTAACTCCATTTACGGCTTCTACTCCGCCTTCATAACGCTTATGCACATTTGTAAATTCAATCATCATAATAACTAAGTCCTTTCGGTTACTACTAAGATTTTAAATAATTCCTTTTGTATTTTATCATATAAAATGAAAAATTTCTATATTAATTAGAAAATACATATGCATTTTTTGTTGTAATATTGTTTTTTTGGCTACATCAAAGGTTTTTATCAAATCTTAAAAATATACTTGAATATTCATATAAAATTATAGTATTATAGTAAAGACAAAGGGGGGCTTTACATGTTTGGCAGAAGAAACAAGAAAGAAACCATTATAGCTGATAATTGTATAATAGAAAGCAATCTTAATACTGGCGGAAATATAAAAATATATGGAAAAATAAATGGTTCTATTAAAGTTGATGGCGATGTTTTTGTTGGAGAAACTGGCGTTGTTTTAGGAAAAGTTGAGGCTAAAAACTTATTTTTAGAGGGAAGCGTTGAAGGTGATGTGCATTGTAAAAACGCTTTAAAACTTTCTTCCTCTGCAAAATTAAGCGGAGATGCATACGTTAAAAATTTCTCAAGTGAAGAAGGCTGTTTATTTGCTGGAAAATGTGTAATGGAAGGTATGGAAAAAATTAAAGAAAAGGGAAATAAAATAGATAAGAATTTTGATACTTCTCTTCCAAAGCGTAAGAAAAAAGCTGAAATAATCTCTGAATTGGAAAGTACTGAGATTCCTAAATAATTTTTCTTGACATTTATGCCATCTTGTCGTAAAATATTCTTCGAGATAATCAGATTATCGCGGGTGCTATGCACATGAGGAAAGTCCGGGCTCCATAGGACAGGGTGCCGGGTAACTCCCGGTGGAGGCGACTCTAAGGAAAGTGCAACAGAAATAGACATCCACGAAAGTGGTTAAGGTGGAAAGGCGAGGTAAGAGCTCACCGGCGATATGGTAACATATCGGCCATGTAAACCCCATCTGGAGCAACACCGTTTGAAGGTCAAGGTGGTCCGCCGTCTTCTACAAGGTGGCTTGAGCGGTATAGAGATATATCGCCTAGATAAATGATAATCAAATACAGAACCCGGCTTATAGATTATTCTCATTAATGCGGATGTGGCGGAATTGGCAGACGCACTAGACTTAGGATCTAGCGGGCGACCATGCAGGTTCAACTCCTGTCATCCGCACCAAAAATAAAAGCACAAAATTTGTGCTTTTATTTTTTATGTTTAAAGTAAAATACTGGAGTGAAAAAATTTTCACCCCAGTATTTTATTATCTCGGCGAGTCCTCAATTAAGACATAAATCATACCGGCAAGTAAAACTGCTCCCACGATTATAGCAATTATAAGAATCCGTTTCACTTTTACCTCTCCCTATATAATATTTTTGGTTTTAATACTTAAAAATCAGTTGAAAGGTTTTCTGGTAACCCCCTAGGTAGGTAGTCTCCCCAAACTTGTCTATTCTCTTTAAGATAGCTGTTATAGGATTTTGCGATGTCAATAGCTTTTGTACGAAGCTCCTTAGCCAATTCTCGTTTTTCCAAATCTCTACTCAGACTGTATATGTGGTAGTTCTTGACCTCCTCTTCATAACTTGCCAGATATCCCCTCGCAGTATCTTCCATTTTGTTCCTGATTTTATAAAAAAGAATAAACTCCACTGTGAGACACCAAAAGAAAATAGCACTCAATACTCCAATCTTTAAAATAACGGATACTAACAATAAAACGAACGTGAGCATAAAAATCCTGAATATCGCGTTAATTGTTTTCATTAGCCATACCTCCATTGTTTTCCGTCTTGATTTTATTCATTAACGTCCTCGTAGAAATTCAAATAAATGACTCTACACTATCTAGGTTTTCGTAGAAACACATCCAACAAATTTTACCTTAGATTTTTGTTATCAAAAACACATCTTGCATAATTATACTATAGCTTTACATAATGTGTCAAGAACCTCAAATTTTACATATTACAATACAAAATACAATTCAAGTTTTAAGACATAGTTAGTTCAAATTCTCTCTTTACTTTATACCATTTTTGGTATATAAATAATACTGAGGTGAGACAAATGTTAATAAATATAAAAAAAATAACATCAGACAAAAAAGACTATTTAGACTTACTTCTTCTATCTGACCCCTCTGAGAAAATGATAAATAAATATTTGGACAAAAGTGAAATGTTTGTTTTAAGTATAAATGGAGAACCAGTTTCAGAAATTGTTATTGCAAAAACTTCAGATACAACTTGTGAAATTAAAAACTTGGCTACTGCCGAAAAATATAGAAACCACGGTTTTGCAAAGCAACTACTCCAACACGTATTCCAAAATTACAAAATGCAATTTCCTACTATGCTTGTAGGTACATCTTCTCCTGAATTTTATGAAAAATTTGGATTTCAATATTCTCATACAGTAGACAATTTCTTTGTTAAGAATTATCCTGACCCAATAGAACGCAATGGCAAAACATGCGTAGATTTAATATATTTAAAGAAAGACTTACATACTAAATCTAAGGCAATTACTCGTTCTGAAGAATCTATTCTTTCCTTAATTATAGATACAGCTAAAAAAGATGATAGAATTAGAATTGTTGCAATGAATGGATCAAGGTTAAACCCAAAAGCTCCAAAAGATTTCTTCCAAGATTACGATATCGCCTTTATTGTAAATGACTATAAAACTTTTATTGAAGATCCTGACTGGATAAACATTTTTGGGCGTAGACTTATAATGCAAACTCCTGCTTTAATGGAAAATTCTTCAGATAATACCGAATACTTTTCTTACTTAATGCAATTTATCGATGGTAATAGAATCGATTTAACTATTGTGCCTTACAAGTATTGTGAAAAATATGTAAAAAGTGATTCGCTGACTAAAATCTTACTTGATAAAGATAAAGCTTTGCCAGCTCTAGCTACGCCGTCTGATGAATCCCATTGGATAAAACAACCTACTGCCAAGGAATTTGCTGACTGTTGCAATGAATTTTGGTGGGTATCTATATATGTTGCAAAAGGAATATGGAGAAAAGAATTTTTATATGCGACTTCTCATATTGAAAATTGTGTAAGACAAGAATTAATTAAGATGTTACGGTTTAAAATAGGTATAGAGAATAATTTTGAAGTCTCGACTGGAAAAGCAGATAAATATATAGAAAATTATCTTCCAAAAGATACTTTTGAAAAACTTATGAGAACATATAATCTTTCAGACTACGAACATTGCTGGGATGCATTATTTATTATGATTGAATTATTTAGAAAGAGTGCTGCATTTGTAGCAGATAAACTAGATTATACTTATAACTCTGATGACGATAAAAATGTTTACGCTTTCTTGCGTCATATTCGCTCACTTCCAAGCAATGCAAAAGCTTTATATGATGAGAATAATTAACGAAAGGATTTTTTATGGATGTAACTAAATTTGCTATAAGTTCAAAAAAAATACCAAAATCTTTTGATGATTTTAAGATACTTCAACTTTCAGACTTGCATAATTTTGAATTTGGAAAAAATAATTCAAAATTGCTAGAAAAGATAAAAGAAGTAAACCCAGATATTATCGTATTAACAGGAGATATGGTTAGTGCTAATTCTAAAGATTTCACTCCATTTCTCTCTTTAGCAAATAACCTCACAAATATGTCCCCTGTTTATTATGTATTTGGGAATCATGAAATGAAAATGGATTCTCAAAAACAAGCAAAATTAATTGAACAGATAAAAAATTCAAAGTTAGTATTTTTAAGAAACGAAAAAATTGAAATAATCAAAAACAATGAAACGATTTCCCTTTTTGGACTAGAACAGCCATTTAAATTTTATAAAAATTTATTAAGAAAAAATAAGAATGTTGATTTCCTTTTAAGCGATATGGAAAAACTATTTTCTAATGTTAATAATGAAGACTTTAATATTTTACTCTCCCATTCGCCTTTCGATTTCGAAGTATTTGCAAAATGGGGAGCTGATTTAACCTTTTCTGGTCATGTTCACGGAGGTCTTATTAGGCTACCTTTTATAGGTGGTTTAATATCTCCTGAAAGAGGATTATTCCCAAAATATAGCGAAGGAGAATATTCTATAGGTGATTCCAAAATGATCGTTAGCCGAGGCCTTGGTGGAAGTAGCGGAATCAACTTGAGAATCTTTAACAACCCGGAAATTTGTGTAGTTACACTAAAGTGTAGTTAAAAGGACTTGGGAACACCCAAGTCCTTTTTTTACTGCATAAATTGACTCTTTACTTTATTAACTTCCGTATCTGGTGCTTGAGCAGCAGGAACGTAATATCCTTTTTGCTCCGCTATCTTAGCTAAATCAAACTGACTGGTCTCATCATTATTTCTTATCTGTTGTAAAGTCTGACGCAAACTCGTATTATCTGTTTGTGCAATAATATTTGCATAACCTGTTAAACTACTATTTATCATACTAAGCGCATCATTTACCATTGTTTTTTCGTCCATCACTTTTCCTCCTTAGTTTAAAAACGTTATTAACTTTTGTTTCGTGTTTTGCGCTGATTGTGCCGATCTTTCGAAATAGTCTTTAACTTGAGGGTCGACAGCGTCTTGTGCGTAAGTAGAAAATTTCTGATAAGCAGTTTCATGGCTCCCAATAAGGTGGCGCAAATTTTGAAGTTCTAACTGTGTTAAATTTGGCAAAATAATCACTCCTTTTTTAATTAGATATGATTATTATTAACCTATTTTTGGTTTTTATTCATCATTTCTTCCATTATTTGAACAGCATTAGTTGCCGCTCCTTTTCTTATATTATCTGCTACTACCCATAAATTTAACCCACTTTTTACACTATAATCTCTACGTATTCTACCAACAAATACCTCATCATACCCCTCTGCGGTTAATGGCATAGGATATATCTTTTCATCTGTATTATCTTGAAGTATTACTCCCTTTGCTTTCTTATATATTTCATAAATATCTTCTAGTACAAAATCTTTTTCAAATTCAACATTTATTGATTCACTATGGCCATAAAATACTGGCACTCTTACTGTTGTTGCAGTTATTCCTATTTCATAATCGTTAAGTATTTTCTTTGTTTCCTCTATCATTTTCATTTCTTCTTTTGTATAACCGTTTTCCATAAAATCATCTATATGAGGTAAACAATTCCCAAAAATCTGATACGGAAATTTACTCGGTGCTTCCCCCTTTATTCCATTTTTTAAGTCCATATACCCCTTTTGCCCTGCTCCACTTACCGCCTGGTATGTTGAGTATATTATTCTTTTTATTTTATATGCATCATGTAATGGCTTTAAGGCTACAACTGCTTGAATTGTAGAACAATTAGGGTTTGCTATTATTCCGCTATTATGTACTGCTTCTTCCATATTAACTTCCGGAACTATTAATGGGACTTCTTTATCCATTCTCCAAGCACTACTATTATCTATTACTATAGCCCCCTTACTTGCTGCAATGGGTGCCATTTTTTTTGATACATCTTTTCCAGCTGAAAAAAGTGCAAAATCAAATTTAGTATCAAAAGAATCTTCTTTTAGTTCTTTATATTCATACTCTTTTCCTAAAAATTTTACTTCCTTTCCAGCTGAATTTTTTGAGGAAAACAAAACGTATTCATCTACATTTGGCCTCCTCTCCTCTAGTACTTTTAAGAACATACGTCCTACCATGCCACTTGCTCCAACTATCGCAACTCGCATTTACATCACTCCTATACTTGAATAATCTCTAAAAATATAGTATGATTAATTAGTTATTTATGTGTAAAAATGAAAATTTTGTAAAGGATTGATATTAATATGCAAAATATTTATTCTTTTTTAAATTTCATATTGCCTTTTGAGTGGCTAAGCTATGACTTTATGAAAAACGCATTTATAGCAACTATATTTATTGGAATTTTATTTGGTTTTTTAGGTAGTATGGTTGTTAATAATAAAATGGCTTTTTTCTCCGAGGCTTTAGGTCATTCGGCCCTAACGGGAATAGGGCTTGGTGTAATTTTAGGTATATCAGATCATCTTTCTTCGATGATTATTTTTGCAATATTTATGTCAGTCGTAATTTGGTGGCTTGAGAAACAACAAAAAATGTCGACTGATACAATAATAGGTGTTTTTTCCTCTACCGCAATTGCTTTAGGTTTAGTATTACTTTCAAGAGGTGGAAACTTTAATAAATACTCAAATTATTTAATTGGAGACATCTTAAGTATAACTCCAAACGAATTATTACTACTTTTAATAATGCTTGTTGTTATAATTGTTTTTTGGAGTTTATTTTTCAATAGATTTATACTTTCTAGCTTAAATACTTCTATTGCTAGGAGTAGAAAAATCAATTCAGATATTTTAAAACTTGTTTTTATCCTCATAATAGCTATTGTTGTTATGATATCAATAAAATGGGTTGGCATATTAATAATAAATTCATTATTAATACTACCTGCCGCTACTGCAAGAAATATTTCAAAAAATATGAGGCAATATACTTTATTTTCAATAATATTTTCTCTTGCCTCTTGCGTTATAGGCTTAATTAGTTCATATTATATTGAAACCGCAACTGGTGCTACAATAGTATTAATATCTTCAATATTTTTCGTATTAAGCCTCATAGGATTAAAAAATAGAGATTAAATTAAGAAAGGAACGTGATTAATATGGAAAAAATAGAACCAAGAACACTCGCTGGATTTATGGAACTACTACCAGAAGAGCAAGTTATTTTTAACTATATGAAAGATATCATTAGAAAATCTTATGAAAAATTCGGATTTTTACCTTTAGATACACCTGTTATTGAATATTCTGAGGTGTTGCTCGCTAAAGCTGGAGGAGAAACCGAAAAGCAAATATATAGATTTACAAAAGGAGATACCGATTTGTCTTTAAGATTCGATCTAACGGTTCCTCTAGCAAAGTTTGTTGCACAAAACTTATACAATCTATCTTATCCTTTTAGAAGATACCAAATTGGAAAAGTTTTTCGTGGAGAAAGGCCTCAAAAAGGTAGATATAGGGAATTTTATCAATGTGATATAGATATAATAGGTGACGGAGAATTATCTGTATTAAATGATGCTGAAATTCCTAGCGTTATATATACTACCTTTAAAAATTTAGGTTTTAATAACTTTACTATCCGCGTAAATAATAGAAAAGTATTAGGTGGATTCTTCGCTGAACTTGGATATGAAGATAAAATTGCAGATATCTTAAGAATAATAGACAAAGTAGAAAAAATCGGTATTGATACGGTTAAAGAAATTTTTGTTGATATGGGAATTTCTTCTGAAAATATTGATAAAATAATAGATTTTATTTCTATAAAAGGAACTCCTGCCGAGATTATTACTAAATTAAGAAGTTTAAATGTTAAAAATGAACTGTTTAACACCGGAGTTGACGAATTAGAAGCCGTTTCAAATAACGTTGAATCTTTTGGCTTACCTTCCAATAATTATAAAATCGATTTAACTATTGCTAGAGGCTTAGATTATTATACTGGCACTGTTTATGAAACTGTATTAAATGATTACCCTCAAATTGGAAGTGTTTGCTCTGGTGGAAGATACGATAATCTAGCAGAATTTTATACAAATAAAAAACTCCCTGGAGTGGGAATTTCAATAGGTTTAACTAGATTATTTTACCAATTAAAAGAAGCAGGGCTACTTCCTAAAGTTTCAAAAAGCATCGCAAAAACGATGATAATTCCTATGACAAATGATATGGAATACTGTATAAAAATTGCGACAGAACTTAGAAATAATGATATAAATACTGAAATTTACTATAACGAAAAAAGCCTAAAAGGAAAGTTTAACTATGCTAATAAACTTGAGATTCCTTTTGTTATTGTAATTGGTGAAGATGAAATAAATACTAATTCTGTTACTATTAAAAATATGGCTACTGGAGAGCAAGTTAAAGTTAATAATGATATTAGTGAAATACTTAAAGTATTAGAAAATTAAATATATCAAAAAAGCACCCTAAACTAGGGTGCTTTAATTTTATCTTATTTCCAAAGTCCAGAGAAAATTCCTTTATTTTTCTTTCCATTACCTGTTAATTCACGAGGTATGAAATTGAATAATCTGTAGAACATTAATTTATTTTTCTTTCTTTGAATATATGCTTCTGTAATATTCTTAGAAGGAACTAAGCTTAATTCATCTGGAATAGATGGAGCAGCTGTTGAAATTCTATTAGAAACTTCATTAAGTTTTGCTTCTATTTTATTTGTTAATGGAGAAGACAAAGTTGTATCAGCAGTAGCTTTAATCATCTTTGGTTTAGATACTGCGTAAGAATAATTCTTACAATCGTTATTATCCCAATTATTATTGGTATCTCTGAAACAGAAATTAATAGAATCTGCTTTTGCAAGAGGAATTTCTGCTACAAACCCTTCATTAGTCTTAGTCATTTTTACTTCAGTCAAATTATCCCACATCATACCAAAACCTAAGTGGATATACAAATCTGAGTTATTAGCTTTCGCAAGCGCTCCATTGTAAATAATTTTAGCTGTTTTTCCTTGATATAAATCATCAGCGTTTATAAACACATTCCCTTTATTCTTCATATTTCTGACCTCCAATTATCTTTTGTTATCTTCTACCCTTCATATCGTCATTTTTTTGAAAGACTTAATAAGATTTAAAAAAAAAAACTAAAAAGCTATGAATTTATAAAAAAATATTATATAATGTTTTTGTACAAAAATATGGTTTCTTTGCAAGTCAAAATTTAAGTAATTATAATATTCAAATTATAATTTTTAAGATGTTCGCAAAAAACTTATCGAGGAGGATACTTATGAAAAAAGTTTTTTTAACTCTTATGGTTATGGTTCTTATAACCTCAATTTCTTTCGCTGCTTTTAGCGATTTGCCTGATGGGCACTGGGCAAAAGCCACAGTCGAAGAAATGGTAGAAGCCGGAATAATATCTGGATATACCGATGGTACTTTTAGGCCTTCTAAAGAAATTTCTAAAATTGAAAGTTTGATTTTACTTTCAAGAATAGCTGGGCTTAATAAATACCCAACAGAAGCTACAAAATATTTAGAAACTTATACTACAGTATTATCACCATATAATACCCAATATAAAAAGGACGTTGCGTATTTATTGGGAGTTGGCGTGCTTAAAGAAAAAGATTTAAGCAACTTATTATCGTCAGATAAAATAAATTCTCCTTTAACTAGGGAAGAGATGGCCGTTTTAGTTACTAAAGTTTTAGGGAAGGAAGACGAAGCTACTAAAAACTCAATTGTAGTTTTACCTTTCAGCGATACTTCCTCTATTTCTGCTGCTGCAAAGCCATATGTTTACTATGTATATACCCAAGGAATTATGGCTGGAATGAGTGATAGTACTTTTTCACCAAAGACTGCTTTAACTCGTGCACAAGCTGCCACAGTTTTACAAAGAATATATAAGAAAGTAAATATTACACCTTCAATTGCTGGTACTACTCCAACACCTACTCCTACTAATTCATCTTCCGTTACATCCTTTGTAACTGGTACAATAACAAAAATAGATACTTCTACAAGTAGTGTTTGGATTAAATCTACCACCGGTACCGAAGAATATGAATATGACAAAAATACAAAATTTTATGTTTCCGGAAGAGAATTAAACTCTGATTCTATGAAAGTTAATGCTACTGTTACAGCTACAATTAGTAACGATACCTATATTGCCTCTATGAATATAACAGATGGTGCAAAAGTTTCTACTAAAACTGTAAAAGGTACTATATATGCCGCTAGCTCTGCCGCTAAAACAATTACTGTAACAACTGATGGTTCTAGAATAACATACAACTATGATTCTTCTACAACATATACTTTAGATGGCAAAACATCTACACTTACTGGTGCTATTAAAAAAGATTATAACGTAACCTTAACTGTAGATGCTGCAAACTACATTACAAAAGCGGCTGTTACTTCTCCTGATGAAAGAATTATTGGTAAGATTACTGCTGTTAGTACAAAATATGGATATGTTGTTTTTGAAGATGACGATGATGAAGAATATATCTTAATGGATGATGAAATTGATAACTATAGTAAGAGCTATAAAAAGACTTCTGAAGATTACTATTTTGATGATGATACAGATTTCAAATATAATGGTTCTTCTAAATCATATAAATCCATTGCTACTTCTAGTTATTTGTATAAAGAAGGAAATTATATTGCAGTTACTGTAGGGAAAAATGAATATCTCGACCTAATTGAAGTTGCTACAAAAAAATCTACTTTAACAGGTAGTTCTTCTACAGATGATGATGACGAAGATTCAGATGATGATATAGTTGGAGAAATTACTGTTGCTAGTACAAAATACGGATATATAGTAATTGAAGATGTTGATAGTGGAAAAGAATATATAATAATGGATGATGTAATAAATAAATATGATGCAAATTATGAAGATGAAGACGAAGATTATTACTTCAATAAGGAAACTGATTTTTCTTATGAAGGTTCCTCTAAAAAATATAGTGCAATTGCTACAACAAGCTATTTATACAAGAAAGGTAATTATGTTGGCTTAGTATTAGGGAAAAATGATTATATTGAAGAAATCAAGGTTGCTTCTAAAGAATCTAAATTAACTGGTTCTAGTTCTTCTTCCTCTAGTAGTTATTCTTCCGAAGATATGATGGATGACAATTATTTAGTTGGAGAAATTACAGATATCGATGAAGATTATATTACTATCGAATGTGACGATGGAGAAGAGTACGATATAGACGTTTTATCAACCGCAATCGTTTTAGACTATGGAGCTAAAAAACCTTCAACCGGCTATACTGATTTTGAAGATGCATACGATGATGATGATATAGGCAAAGGCGATAGAGTTTTAGTTGTTCTTTACAAAGAAGATCAAACTGCTTTGATAATTTTATTAGATTAGGTATAAAAAGATATCTTCCCGACTATAATTTATTACAAGGACAAAGTTTCTTGTAGTAAATTATAGGGGGAAAGTTTATGGATAAAGTATTTGATGAAGATACAAAATACTTAATGGAAAATTTGAAAAATGCTCAAGACGATTTTGAGAATGCTATTAACAATTATGATTTTGTAGAAGATCCAGAATTAATAGATTATTACATATATAAAATAAAGGCTTCTCAAACTCGCTATCAATATTTATTAAAAAAAGTAAAAGAAAAAGGGTTATAGCCCAAGAAAGGATGATGTGTTATGAGTAACATATTAGTTTTTATAGTAGCATTAGCAGTAGTTTGTATAGTTGCAAAAATTTTCTCTGCCCCTGTAAAATTGATTATTAAAATTCTTGTTAACGCTTTAATAGGTGGAATTGTGTTAATAATCTTAAATTGGATTGGTGGAAACTTTGGCTTACTTATTGATTTAAATTTACTT
>JAEEGH010005838.1_pt1 | contig 30610 bp, 26 predicted proteins | sample 9134181 | NCBI WGS metagenome assembly JAEEGH01 (sample SAMN16246544, study PRJNA631951) | gut metagenome | biome: gut microbiome; feature: rumen; material: DP-attached | host: Bos | place: Iran: Karaj | collected 2018-10
GTAAGCCAGGTAATTGTACCCGCCATCGATCTCCTTGAGAGATCCGGTGCGAAGCTCCGGATAGCGGTTTCTCAGGGCAATGATGTCCCTGTGAAAATCGATGAGTTCCCGGTCCTCATGTCCCCAGGGATAAGTCCTGCGATTGTCCGGATCCGTGAATCCGCACACGCCGGCCTCGTCTCCGTAGTAAATGGTGGGGGCTCCCACCCAGGTCATCTGGATCACCACCGCCTCGCGGAAAACGCCCTTATTGACTCCTTCTTCAGCGGCTCTGGGGCCCAAAGTGCCCGTTCTGCCCACCTTGTGATTGGTCCGGGTCAGGAAGCGGGAGTGGTCGTGGTTGGAAAGCTCGTTCATTGCCACCTGCAGGCTGGGCATGGAAAAGCTGGAGGAGTGGTGCCGCATGGCGCCCCAGAAGCAATCCGCATTTCCCATCAGATCCTCACGATAATCGTCGCTGTGCTTCTCCATTCCCGTCAAAAACCAGGTGACGGGCTCCATAAATGCGTCATAGTTCATGACAGTGTCCCACTCGTCTCCCTGAAGCCAGGGTCTGGTATCCCCGTAATGCTCCGCCAAAATGATGGCGTCAGGATTTGCGGATTTGACCGCTGTGCGGAAATCCTTCCAGAACTTGTGGTTAAACTCCGGGGAATGTCCCAGGTCCGCCGCCACGTCCAGACGCCAGCCGTCGGCGTTGTAAGGGGCGGAAACCCATTTTTGCCCGATGCGCAGGATATAGTTGTAGAGCTCTCTGGAACCCTCGTAATTCAGCTTCGGCAACGTATCGTGTCCCCACCAGCCGTCATAGGCCTTGTTGTAGGGCCACGCAAAATCGTCAAAGAACTGGAAGAAGTAGCGATAAGGGCTGTCTGCGCTGATAAAAGCGCCTTTCTGATATCCTTCCGCACCCTCGTAGATCCGCTCCCGGTCCATCCATTTGTTGAAGGAACCGCAGTGGTTAAAGACGCCGTCCAGGATCACCTTCATGCCCCGTCTGTGGGCTTCCGCCACCACACGGGCAAAAAGGGCGTCGCTGGCTTCCAGATTGGCCCTGCTGGTCACGCGACGGATATAGCGCTCCGCCCGGGCATTTTCAGTACAGCCCTCCGGCAGCAGCTCTCCGCCGTCATCCACGATCACGCCGAAATGAGGATCGATGTGGTCGTAGTCCTGAATATCGTATTTGTGGTTGGAGGGGGAGACAAACAGCGGGTTGAAATAGATCACCTCCACCCCCAGATTCTGCAGATAGTCCATTTTTTCCAGAACGCCCTGCAGATCGCCGCCGTAGAAGGAGCGCACGTCCATGGCTTCGGGGTATCTGTCCCACTCCGTCACCCGGTGCACCGGCTGGCCGATGTAAGCATATTCCCGGCTCTCCACGTCGTTGGTGGGATCCCCGTTCCGGAACCGGTCCACATAGATCTGGTACATGACCGCGCCCTTGGCCCAGTCAGGGGTCTTAAACCCGGGAAAGATCGTAAAATCGTAGTACTCGTTGGCCTCTCTTACGGGACCTCTCTGGTCGTAAAAACAGGATACATGTCCCGTGATGATCTCGAAATGATAGCAGAACTTCTCTTCCTGGAGCTGAATCTCCACCTCGTAGTAGTCAAAATGGACCGCCGTGTCCACCTTCTCCATCACGTAGCGGTTCCCCCGCCAGATCAGGAAGACGTAGTCCACATTGTTTTTGGCGGTGCGGAAACGGACCCGGACCTTTTCGTGAGCTCCCGGCTCCTGAGGGGAAACATATTCCGCAGTGGTGTCCGTAAAGAGGGCTCTGGGATTGAACACCGGCCGCATATTGAAAATATAGTGCTGATTGGCTTCAACACGCTTTCTGTGGGTAAGATCCATTCGGATGCCTCCAATCGGTACACCAGTACTCCATCAGACTGTATTTTAGCGAAAAAAGTGCGGATTTTCAAGCGTTTCACGACTTCCCCATAAACGTGAAAAAGGACAGCCGGGGAGCTGTCCATTTTCATAGAGAAGGTATTTCTTTGGGGTATGTCAAAAAACGAAATGTATTGGGGGTACGTCTATATACTACCAAACCCCCGCTACAGGCGCTATACTAACATTTCACAAAATATACAATAGCCTTTGCCGGTTTTTGTTAATTTTCAACAAAAAGCGCTTCGAACTCGTCCCGGCCGATCTTTTCCTTCTCCAACAGGAGTTCCGCGCATCTGTGCAGAACGCTCTCATGAGCCAGGATGATCTCCTTGGCCTTCCGATAACAGTCGTCGATGATAGACTTCACCTCGCGGTCGATCTGACCGGAAACCTCCTCGCTGTGCGCTTTCGCGTGCGCCAGATCACGGCCGATGAACACCTCGTCATCATCATCGTCGTAGCAGATGACGCCGATGTTGTCGCTCATACCGAAGCGGGTCACCATGCTGCGGGCTTCCTTGGTCGCTTTCTTGATATCGCTGGATGCGCCGGTGGTGATGTCGCCGAAGATGATCTCCTCCGCGATGCGTCCTCCCAGGGAAACCATGATATCCTGCAGCATCTTGCTCTTGGTCAGGAACATGTCATCCCGCTCGGGCAGCGGCATGGTATAGCCTGCGGCACCCGCGCCTGTGGGAATGATGGATACGGAGTACACAGGCCCCACATCCGGCAGTACATGGAACAAAATCGCATGTCCGGCCTCGTGATAAGCCGTGATCTTCTTCTCCTTGTCGGAGATCAGGTGGCTTTTCTTCTCGGTACCGATGCCCACCTTCACAAAAGCCTTCTTCACATCGTCCTGCGTTACAAAGGAGCTACCCCTGGAGGCTGCGCCGATGGCTGCCTCGTTCATCAGGTTCTCCAGATCCGCGCCGGTAAAGCCCGCCGTGGTCTGCGCCACCTGCTTCAGATCCACATCCTCCGCCAGAGGTTTCTTGCGGGAATGAACCTTCAGGATCTCCTCTCTGCCGCGGATATCGGGGCGGCTCACCGCCACCTTCCGGTCAAAGCGCCCGGGGCGCAAAATTGCGGGATCCAGGATGTCCACACGGTTGGTGGCTGCCATCACGATGATGCCCGTATTTTCCTCAAAACCGTCCATCTCCACCAGGAGCTGGTTCAGGGTCTGCTCACGCTCGTCGTGGCCGCCGCCCAGGCCGGTGCCTCTGCGCCTTGCCACTGCGTCGATCTCGTCGATGAACACGATACAGGGCGCATTCTGATGAGCCTGCTCAAACAGGTCTCTCACACGGGACGCACCCACGCCCACGAACATTTCCACAAAATCCGATCCGGAGATGCTAAGGAAAGGAACGCCCGCTTCCCCGGCCACTGCCTTTGCCAGCAGGGTTTTACCGGTTCCGGGTGCACCCTCCAGCAGGATGCCCTTGGGGATCCGCGCTCCCAGATTGGAGTATTTCCCGGGATCCTTCAGGAAATCAACGATCTCCTTCAGTTCTTCCTTCTCCTCATGGAGCCCGGCCACATCGTCGAACTTGATCTTGCCGTCGCCGTTGGTGATGGTGGTGCGGCTCTTTCCGAAGTTCATCATCTTGTTGTTTCCGCCGGAGGAAGCCCCCTGGGAGAAGAACAAGAGGAACAAAAACACCAGTGCCACCGCCATGACCGCCACGGGTACCAGCACATTCATGACCCAGTACTTCATGGAAGCGTCATTGACCACGGGGTCAAAACCCGCTTCCCGCAGCTCCTCTTCCGCAGCCGCGGTGGATGTCACATACACCCGCTCCAGGTCACCGTTTTTCTTTTGTACCTCCACATAGCCCGTATCAGCCCCCACATCCGGGGTGATGGCTACGGCCTGAACATTCCCCGCTTCCACATCGGCCTGCAGCTTGCTGTAGGTGTAGGGATCCGTATTTCTGCGGAACAGGCTCAGGAAAAATACGGCCAAAAGCAGCAGCAGTAAAAAGCTGACATAGCCGCGAAACCCTCTGGAATTTCCGTTTTTCACATTTCCTCCTAACCAGACCTGTCAGATCTTCGGCGAAAACTTAGTCATCAAATCTGACTACGCCGATAAAAGGGAGATTCCGGTATCTCTGATCGTAATCGAGACCGTATCCCACCACAAATTCATCCGGGATCTGAAATCCCGTATAATCCACATTCACATCCACCACTCTGCGATCCGGCTTATCCAGCAGGGTGCAGAGCCGCAGGGATGCGGGACCGCGATCGGAAAGCATGTCCAGCAGATAGCTTAAGGTACGTCCGCTGTCCACGATATCCTCTACAACCAGCACATCTTTGCCCTCCAGAGGCTCGTCCAGATCCTTCACGATCCTGACCACGCCGCTGGACTTGGTGCCTGCGCCGTAACTGGAAACAGACATGAAATCCAGACTCACGGGAACCGTGATGCGCTTTGCCAGCTCGCACATGAAAAAGCTCCCGCCCTTCAGTACGCAGACCAGATGTACCTGCTTACCCGCGTAATCCTTGCTGATCTGATCACCGATCTCCTGGATCCTGCGATCCACTTCCTCTTCCGTCAACATTACTTCCACACGCTCTGCCATTGTAGTTTCCTCCGATGTAAAAATTCAAGTAGTTGATTTGAGAAAAAAAGCGCATTAGCGCTTTCTTTCGTATATTTTTCCACTCCCTCACTCTTTCGGGACAGCCTCCAGCACCAGGATCCGCCGGGTGTCCTCATCCAGTTTTACAGCATCGCTCATTCGAAAGCCGATCAGCCACAGACAATGATCTCCGTCCGCCACCAGCTGTAAGCCGTCCCGCCGGGATGCGGGAATCTTGGCGTTGATCATGTAGTCCTTTACGGACTGCCTGTGGAGCTCACCGTCCGCCCCCCGGATCATCAGATAATCTCCGGTTTTTCGCGTTCGCAGGAGCGGCGATTGACTTATTTTAGCACAATCCATTGCTTTCGTATAGAAATTTTCCGCAGCAAGATGCGCCAGTTCCTCCGGGGAAAGCAGGGATGCATCCGTCTCCCGGAAACGCAGTTCATACTGCGGCACCTGACTTTCCGGATCCGTCAGCCCGCGGCCGATACGGACCTTTCCGTAGGAGCGCTCCGACCGGATCCCGAAGGGCAGGTCCAGGCGCCCGTTCCCTCCCGTCAGGATCTGCTCCGACAGAAGTGCGATGTGAGTCCCGGAAATGTCCCTTCCTCCCGGCGTCAGGCTCTCTAAGAGACGCCGCAGGAGCCGCCCTTTATAAACTGACGGAAGTGTCGTAAACTTTTCCGCATCCAGTTCATAGTCCTCTTCCGGGCTGCCGGTGACCACGCCTTCCATGCGGCGTTCCAGCTCCTCCTCCAGAAAGCGCTCCGTCTCCCGAAGCTCTGCCGCACAGCGGTTCATCCGCTCTGCCGCCCCCGGGAACAGTTCCTCCGCTACGGGAAGCACCGTGTGCCGCAGCCGATTTCTGGCATACGTGTCACTTTCGTTGGTCTCATCTTCCCGCCAGGTCTCTCCCAATTCCTTCAGATAATCTTCGATCTCCTGCCTGCTGCAGGAAAGCAGCGGCCGGATGATCTCTCCCGCGACAGGCTCCATACCGCCCAGCCCCCGCAGGGAGCTTCCCCGAAACAGATGAAGCAGCATCGTCTCCGCCTGGTCCTCCAGGTGATGGGCCACGGCGATCCGGTCTCCTCCGGCGGCCCTGAAGGCCTCATAACGGACTCTGCGGCCCGCATCCTCCACCGTGCATTTCCATTCTTTTGCCAAAGCGGGAACGTCCTTTTTTACGATGGTACAAGGCACCTGCAGCCTGTCGCACAGTGCCTTTACAAAAGCGCCGTCCTCCTCGGCAGTCTCCCTGATCCCGTGATCCAAGTGGACCGCCTGCAGCCGGATCCCCGTATCCTTCCTGCACCGGTACAACAAAAATAAGAGGCAAACAGAGTCTGCCCCTCCCGACACGCCCACGGTCACCGTTTCCCCGGGGCGTACCATCTTTTGCTCCTTTAGAAAGGAGATCACTTTTGATTCGAATGCTTTGGCGATCATTTCTCCGGAATAAAGATCAGCTCATCCTCTCCTAAGAGATTCAGCTTCAGTCTGGCCTGCTCTGCAGCATAAGCCTTGGTATTTGCATACTTCTCCAGGCTGTCCAGCTCTTCGGAACGCACTTCCTCTCTGCTGACGCCGTCCTGCAGCTCTTCCAGCTGCTCATTGTATCCGTCCAGACGGGCTTTTACGCTGTTGCTCTGCACAAAAATAATGCCGCCGATCAGGAGGATCAATACCGCCACGGCCACATAGCCGCTCAAATTGGCCGAAGGAGCAGTCTTTCTCCTTCGATTTCTCTTTCCAGCCATAAATTCCTTCTCCGGGAGGGCCTTAAACAAGCCAAACAGCCCTATACAGAGCCATTTTACTCCCTGTTTCGGGATTATGTCAACTCTCCGACGTAATGTAACGGAAGAGTTCTCCCACATTTTCTTTCTTCACAGTCTCCTGCACGTCCAGCACTTCCACCTTCACTTCCTTGTTGCCGAAGCCGATGGTGATGATGTCCCCCACCTTCACGTTGGAGGAAGCCTTGGCAGGCTTGTCGTTGATCATAACGCGGCCGCTGTCGCAGGCCTCGTTTGCCACGGTCCTGCGCTTGATCAGGCGCGAGACCTTCAGATACTTGTCCAGTCGCATTTTGCAGTCCCTCATATAACGTAAGGGGCGCGTCCGTTTACGGACGCGCCCCTTATTACCTAAACAGTATATCGATCTATCGATTAGTTCAGGGAATCCTTCAGAGCCTTGCCAGCCTTGAACTTAGGAGCCTTGGAAGCCTTAATCTTCATGGTCTTGCCGGTCTGAGGATTTCTGCCCTCTCTTGCAGCTCTCTTAACAACCTCGAAGGTACCGAAGCCAACCAGCTGAACCTTGTCGCCCTTCTTCAGAGCCTTGGTAACAACCTCAGTGAAAGCCTTAACAGCCTTCTCTGCGTCCTTCTTGGAAATGTTTGCGCTTTCAGCAATAGCTGCAACCAACTCAGTCTTGTTCATTTGTATTTCCTCCTGTGATGAAAGAATGATTTTTTTTCGGCTCTGTGTGAGCCACTACAAATACTTATAATGTCTTTTGGGCTCTTTGTCAAGAATTTTTATGTCAAAAACGGCGATAATTGGGCATTTTATTCAAAAAAATGCTCGAAAATCGCGGTATTTCGGGGTTATGTATCCCACAAGCCCGAAAAATCGGGGGTTTCCCGTCATTTTTACCGACTCCTGGATTCCGGATCCCAGATCGTCGTCGGGATCGTCGGAAGTGCCGTCATCGTCCACGGTTCCGCCGCCTTCCAGGTCGTCGTCATCATCCGTCTCGCCGGAATCATCCGTGGTGCCGTCGCCGTCTTCTCCGTCGCTGTCGTCCTTGTCCTTATCTTTGTCCTTATCGTCGTCGTCGTTGCCGGAGACATCCCCATCCTTCTCCAGGTCCTCGAAGGAATAGGAGGCATCCTTCTCCTCCGTATCCAGCGTGACGGTGTAACTTCTGGTGATGTAGCCCTTCCGGCTTAAGGTCAGGACATGGGTGCCGGAAACCTTCTTAAAGCTGCAGGGCACAATGCCCACATAGCTGCCGTCCAGATAGAGTTCCGCTCCCTCGGGCGCATCCACATGCACCTGATAGTAGGTAGCGATGATGTCGCCGGTATCCTCTTCATCGTCGGTTCCGTCAGACACCTCCAACTCCACACTGATGCCTGCGGAAGCCTGTCCCACGCTGATATAGCGGGTCACGGATTTATATCCCGCGGCCCTGCAGATCAGCTGGTGAATGCCGTAGGTCAGATCCACCGGCCGGGTGGCATCCATCTGCTTCCCGTCCACGTAAACCTCAGCCTCCTCCGGCGTCACCGTAAAGATCACCTGACCCACCTTCGGCGCCTCGGGCTGCACGTCACTCAGATCCAGTGTAGTTTCCGCGTTTCTGGAAACGCTGATCTTTCGATCCGCCACCATTCCGTTATTGCTGATGACCACTTCATAGGCGCCCTCGGCCACGGGGATCAGCATGTCCTCCGTCACCTGTTGCACCAGCTTAAGCCCCACCTGGAGCCATCCGCCGACAAAATACTGCTGGCCCGACAGACGCAGATATCCATGCCCCCGTTCCACCGTTGCGGCGTAGATCATATTGTCCACTCCCTGGAAACTCAGCTGATCCAGAGAATTGATATCCTGAAGATGGATCTGTTCCGTTCCCGAAAAAAATCTGGCGTTGGAACTGATGCGATACACATCCTCCCCGATGGTGATCTCTTGTTTGGAGGCGTTGATCAGGTACTTATCCGTGGTGTCCGCCTTCCAGCCCCGCTTTGAAAGTGACAGACTTGTCAGATGCTTGCTGTCCTTCACAAACCGCACATCCACCAGATTTCCAACGGAGACCTGGTCCAGACTCAGCCCCGTACCGTACTTGTCATAGAAGCAACTGGTGCCGTCATAGTTCAGGGTGTATTCCTTCCCCAGGTCCAGGTTCAGGAAGGTCAGGGTCTTCTCCACCACGTTTTTATCAATAAGAAGAGGCGCGTCCTCGGAATCATAGTCCAGAGGGCCGTAGTCCTCGATCAGCTCCGAATCCTCCGGATCGATGACGGAGGGCAGGGGATCCGATCCCGCACAGCCCGCCAGAAGAAACGCCGCAGCAAGGACGGGAAGAAATCGCAGGCTCCTCTTTCCATATGAAATTATCGTCCGGTGCTTTCCAGCCAATGCTTTGCCTCCTCGGCCAACCGTTCCTTCGTGTTGATCTCCGGATCGTTCAATACCAGATCCAGGAGATACTGCAATGCTTCCCCGATCTGCGGTCCCTTGGGAACCCCCAGCGCCATAAGCTCTGCGCCGCCGATCTTCAGACCCGACAGATCCGTGCACTCTCCCCGCTCCAGTACTGCTTCCATCTCCTTGCGCCAGAGGTCCACGTTTCGCAGTTTTTCCTCCCGGAGATAGTCACTCTGGGCCAGCACGTCCGCCCGCCGCACCTGAAGGAAATGCTCCAGGTAAGCAGGTCCGATCCGCCGCAGCGCCCGCCTTGCCAGACGGGGCGTGGGGTCTTCCTTCATGCCGTAATCGTGATGACGCACCAGGAGAAATACCTCCCGGATGGTCTGATTGTCATATTTTAATCTGCGGAGGAACTTCTCCGCCATTTCCGCACTCACTGCGGGATGCCCCTTAAAATGGGTGGTTCCGTCTTCCCCCACCGTCATGGTGGCAGGCTTTCCGATGTCATGGAGCAGCATGGACAGCCGCAGCACCTTATCCGCCGGCACTTCCAGCATGGCATGGAGCAGATGCTCCCCCACGGTGTAGCAATGGTGCTTATGGACCTGGTCCGTTTTCATGGCCACATCGAATTCCGGAAAAAATACCGCCGTCAGTCCCGCTTCGTAAGCCATCCGCAGATAGTCCGGATGATCGGAGGTGACCAGCTTGGTCAACTCGGTTTGGATCCGCTCGGCACTGATCTTTTCCAGATTTTTCGCCAGCTCACCGATGGCTGCGAAGGTCTCAGGCTCGATGGAATATCCCAGTTGCGCGGAAAAACGAACCGCCCGCATCATGCGCAGGGCGTCCTCGCCGAAACGCTCTCCGGGGTTTCCAACACAGCGGATGATGCCCCGATCCAGGTCCTCCAGACCACCGTAGAGATCCACGATCCCGCGGGTCTCGTTGTAGGCCATGGCATTGATGGTAAAATCACGGCGCAGCAGATCCTCTTCCAGATTCGGCGTAAAAGTCACCTCTTTAGGGTGCCGCCCGTCCTCGTAGACTCCGTCCACCCGGTAGGTGGTGACTTCGAAGCCCTCGTCTCCCAAAAGGACCGTCACGGTGCCGTGCTTGATGCCCGTATCCACCGTTCTGCGGAACAGCTTCTTTACCTGCTGGGGCGTGGCGGAAGTGGTGATGTCCCAATCCTGGGGCTTCCTGCCCAGCAGACTGTCACGAACGCAGCCTCCCACGGCGTAGCCTTCAAATCCCGCCTGTTCCAGGGTCTGTATGATCTCCCCCACTCTGGAGGGCAGTTTGATCTTCAAGTCTTTCTTCATGCAGTGTACCGAAATCCCGGCAAACTGCTTCTTTGCCGGTGTTTGTCATAGGATAAACTTACGGATGACATCTGCGATGCCGTCCTCATCATTGGTGGGCGCCACGTAATCCGCAGCCTCTCGCACTTTTTCCTGGGCATTGCTCATGGCCACACCCACACCTGCCACCTCGATCATGGAGATGTCGTTGTAGCCGTCGCCGCAGCAGATCAGGTTCTCCTGCGTAACACCCATGCGGTCCAGCACGGAGAGAATGGTCTCTCCCTTGCTGATGTTCCGGGGCATCACCTCCAGGAAAAAGGGCTCCGAACGATAGATGCTCAAAGTGTCTCCGTAGATGGAGATCAGCTCCTGCTCCATGGCGTAAGCCTTCTCGTCCGGCGCCGTCAGCAGACATTTGTTCACGGGGAAATTGACATAGGTGTCAAAATTCTCCACCCGGCGTACCGGCAGGAAATTGATCCTCGCCTCCAGGAGAATGTACTCGTCTGGCTCAAAAGCGGAGATCACCTCCGCGCCTTCATAGGAAATGAGGCCGCAGCCCCGCTCCTTCGCATAGCGGTAAATCTCAGCAGGGATCTGCTCCGGAAGAAAACGATCCAAAAGCGCTTCCCCCGTCCGCAGGTCCTCCACATGAGCTCCGTTGTAGCTCAGAAGATACCCGCCCCTTTTTTCAAGCTCCAGTTCCTGTACATAACGCTTCGTGCCGGGGGTAGGTCTGCCGGACGCCAGCACCACGGCATGTCCCCGGTCCATCATTTCCCAGATGGCAGCCTTCGTCACATCCGTGATCTCCTTGGAGGAGGTGGTCAACGTCCCGTCAATGTCCAGGACCAGCGCTTTTTTATCTGTTCTGTTCATAGTCTATCATTCCTGCTCTTTTAAGAAAAGAGGGCGGGAAGTTGTCCCGCCCTCCTACTGCTCATTATTTCTTACTCTGCGCCTTCCGCAGCTGCGTCAGCTTCCTGCTGTGCACGCAGTGCCACGAATGCCAGGTTTCCTTCAGGATCCGCAAAATCAACGGAATCCGCAACCTGCTCCAGATACTCGGTTGCCTTATCGTTCTGCTTCATGTTCCGGATGTCCAGGAACCAGCCGGGCTTGTTGGGTGCTACATAGTAGAAGACATAGGTAACACCGCTGTTTGCCAGGTAGAAGCTCTCCACATCACCGGTCTTTCTGGAAGCGTCGGAAAGCCATACATCGATCTCATCGTTGATCATGGAAGCATCCTGGCCTTCATACAGACCGCCCTCGGTATTGCTGTCCTTGGAGTACTTCTTCACCAGATCCAGGAACGCATCCTCGGTAGCGCCTGCGCTCTGATACTCGGACTTGATTGCCTCGCCGTTGTCCTGCTGGGTAACGATCAGGCGGAAATCATAGGTGGGCGCATCGTCTCTGATGCGGCTCTCAAATGCCACCACATAGTAAAGGTTGCTGACGGTGTTCTCCAGAACGGTGGTATCGCCGGCCTGACGAGCCTCGTCGAAGAGCCAGTCACGGATGTAGTAGCTTGCGGTGCTGCGGTCTTCCTTCTCATGAAGATCACCGTCGGTAGCAACGGTGCCTTCCGCCTCATCCGCTTTTTCCTTTGCTACTTCCATGGCTGCAGCCACTTCCGCGTCGTTGGGCGTGTAATTTCCGCTCTCGTCCACTGCTGCGCCTTCGTCAGCCAGCTCAGTGGGCTCGGTGGGAAGCTCTGCTTCCACGGACAGGAGACGATAGGTGACTACATCGTAGTCTGCCTTGTTCTCCTCGTAGTAGGAATTCACCTCGTCGTCGGAGGGAAGGAATTCCTTGATCTTCTCTTCATAGTACGCATTTACCAGAATGGACTCCTTCACGATGGGCTCCAGTCTGGACTCGGTAGCAAATTCGCCGAAATTCGTCTGATAGAACTCCTTCTGAGTGACATTTGCCTGCTTCACCGCATCCCGCAGATTCTCCAGATACTCTGCATATTCAGCGGAGGTATCGTAGGTAAAGCCTGCAGCGGTCAGCTCTGCCAGCAGTCCTCTGGACTGGCGGATCTGCTGGATGGTCTGCTCCTCAAAGTAATCCTTGAAGGTCAGGGTACCGTCATAGCTTGCGGTATCCACATCGGATGCATCGTTGATACCGAAGTAGGAAAGATAGCTGCTGTAGCTGTCCAGGTAATTGTTCTTGATATTATTATAGTAATAATCGAACTCTACCTTAGTAACCTTCTCACCGGCTACGGTGCAAACGCTCTTGTTCAGCGTTACGAGAGAGCGGATGGGGAAGTACGCGATGAACGCCACCAGCGCCAGGATGATTGCGATGCCGCATACGGTAAATACGGTCTCGTCTCTCTTCTCCTTCTTCTTCTGAGCGGCGCGGCGCTCCATCTTCTCGTCGTATTTGGTTTTCTTCCGCTGAGGCTGCTGAACTTCCTGCTCTTCCACAGTCTCAGGGGTATTTGCATTATCTGCCATGGGAACAGATCTCCTTTCTCTTTCTCACAATCTCACATTCTACTGTATTTTGCGGAAAAAGAAAAGTGATTTTTGTGTGAAATCCCTTGATTTCAGCCCTTCCGATACTGTACCGGAGTCATGCCGTAGCTCTTCTTGAACAGCCGGTTGAAGTGCTCCACATTTTCGTAGCCCACCTCCGTTGCAATGCTCTCCACGCTGCGGGTTCCCTCACGAAGCAGGGTGCGGGCGCGCTTCATCCGCTCGGTGCGGACCATATCCTGGAAGGTCATGCCTGCCTTTTCCTTGATGTATTTGGAAATGTATGGCTTGGAAAGATGGAACTCCTTTGCCATTTCATCCAGCGTGACAGTCTTATAGTTCTTGTGGACGAAATTCACAATTGCGACAATCCTGTCATCTCTTCCGCTGACGATGTGCTGGTCTCCCGTCAGCTTGTTGACTGCGCTGGTCAGGGCCGCGATGGAGGCCTTGATGATATCCTCATCCACGCCTACACCCCAGTACATCTTGCCGCTCTGAGTGATGCCTACATAAGCGGCTGCCTTGGAGGAGGTGGTACGGGAAATCGCATGCTCCTCGTATACCGTCAACTCATACTCGATGCCGAAATAGTTCTTCAGTGCGTTGCTCACCGCATCCAGACGGCCGTTGCCCAGAGCGGAGATTTCCTTTTTCTCCCCCTTCTGCTCCACGGTAACGGTGGCTTCGATGCCGCTCTCCTGACGGAAATGGCACTCGGGCACATCGAAGATCTGTCTGGGATGAATGTAATTTTCCTCGAAGATGGCGTAGATCTCCTTGGGCTGCAGCTCCTGATGGCGTCTGTCGGACACGCCCTTGATGAGATACCCCACCTCTTCCTTCATCTGTGCGGGCAGGGACATACCGAACTGATTCTTCAGCACAAATGCAACGCCGCCCTTGCCGGAGGTGCTGTTGATGCGGATGACATCGGATTCGTACTCTCTGCCCAGATCCGTGGGATCGATGGGCAGGTAAGGAATATCCCAGCGCTTGCCGGTCTTTCCCTCGTCTCTCCAGGCCATACCCTTGCTGATGGCATCCTGATGAGAGCCGGAAAATGCGGTAAACACCAGGTCTCCGCCGTAGGGCGTGCGCTCGTGGACCTTCATATTGGTGAATTCCTCGTAGCGCTCGCGGATGGACATGATGTTGGAAAAATCAAGTCCGCTGTCCACACCGTGGGTTGCCATATTGCAGGCCAGAGTCACGATATCCACGTTTCCTGTGCGCTCGCCGTTGCCGAAGAGGGTTCCCTCCACACGATCCGCTCCTGCCAGAACGCCCAGCTCCGCATCGCTGACGCCGGTGCCTCTGTCATTGTGGGGATGTACGCTGAGTACCACATTCTCGCGGTACTTCAGGTTTTTACTCATATACTCGATCTGCGCTGCAAAAATATGGGGCATTGCAACCTGCACCGTGGAAGGAAGGTTGATGATCACCTTCTTCTCCGGGGTGGGCTTCCATACGTCCAGCACAGCGTTGCAGACTTCCAGTGCAAATTCAGGCTCCGTCTGGGAAAAGCTCTCGGGGCTGTACTCAAACATGAAGTTTCCTTCCGTCTCGTCCGCCAGCTTCTTCAGCAATTCTGCGCCATCCACCGCGATCTTCTTCACCTGATCCTTACTCTTTTTGAAGACCTGCTCCCGCTGCTCCACGGAAGTGGAGTTGTAGAGGTGCACCACCGCCTTGGGGGCACCCTTCACTGCGTCGAAGGTCTTGCGGATGATGTGCTCTCTGGCCTGGGTCAGCACCTGAATGGTCACGTCATCCGGAATCAGATCATCGTCGATGAGCTTGCGGATAAAGGCATACTCCGTATCGGAGGAAGCAGGGAATCCCACTTCGATCTCCTTAAAGCCGATCTCCACCAGCATCTTGAAAAATTCCACCTTCGTCTGCAGACTCATGGGATCGATAAGGGCCTGGTTGCCGTCCCGCAGGTCCACGCTGCACCAGATGGGGGGCTTCTCGATGGTGTCCTTCTTTACCCAGTCATAGGTCATAACCGGGGGAAGGTGATAACTCTTCTGATACTTTTCGGAAATGGCTGATTTACTCATTTTTTCACTCCCTTAATAATTTTGGCCTGTCCATCCGGCGCCTTTGGCACATCGGCTCGGATCATGCCTTTTTTCGGTTTCGATTGCTTATAAGAATAGCACTCTATTGCCTATGATACAAGAGCATTATTATACTCATTCTTGATTTATTTTAACCAAAATAAACCGGGCTGTTCAGGCCCGGTTTTCAAAATCCCTTGAGTTTTCACTGTTTTCTCTCAGTTTTTACAATTATCGTTTGCTTTTCACTATTGAGAAATATTATTGAGCAGAATGATCCATTATTGATTTATGGTAACCTGTCTTATCTCATTTTCTCCCGCTTTGATTTATCTCCGTCTAAGGCACTTTCGCATCAGCCGTGATTTCACATCAACCCATGGCATCATGCTCTTTCCTGATCTCCGTAAGCAGCTGATACAGCGTCCATCCGCGATTGGTAGGGGTGATCACCGCTTTGTCGGCAATGGGCTGCAGCCCCGCCTTTTTGTATCCTGCCAGGAACGCATCCAGCACTTTATCCTCCACGCCGCAGAAAAGCAGCGCCTCCGGCATCCGGTACAGGGGCGGCACATCACTGTCTCCCGCCTTTGTGGGAAAGATCTCCCCCAAAGGACTTTTCGGCGGAAGTTCCTTCCCCCGGCCGCGCTCTTCCAGGATCTCATCCATTTTTTTCTTCAGATCCGCCGGTCGCAGTTCCTCCGCGCTTAGTCCCAGCCTTTCGATCAGCGCAAGGAGCGCCTCCTTTTTCTCCTGATTTACGTAGTATGCCACTGTTCCCATCATCATTCCTCCCGTCAGATGCCCTTTGAGGTCATGTACACTTGCTACAGCGAATCGCTTTATCGCCTTTCAACTTCAACTTCTTCAACTTCTGAGGCTAACTTCTGAGCTTCTTCACCTTCTGATTATACAACATCATGAATCCGAATATTCTCCCCCGAACCCTGTTTCTTACGGTTTCCTCTCCCGCCTGATCCTCAAACTACTGCAATTCTTTATGAATATTTAATGATTTCAAAACGAAAAAACAAAGTTTCCTTACTATATAATGAATATACATGCATACAGTGTCATATACAACGTCGCATCCGATGCCGCACAGGGGGAGGTTTCCATGCTGAACATCGAACGGAACAACGACCGCAATTTCGACGAACTGGTCAATCTGCTCAGGGGCAAAAATGTCTATATCCAGACCCACAATTTTCCGGATCCCGATGCCATTGCCACCGCCTATGGATTGCAGAGTCTCCTGCGGCATTACGGCGTTCCTTCCAAGATCTGCTACGTAGGTAAGATCGATCGTCTCAACACCCGGAAAATGATCGACCTGCTGGAGATCGAGATCTTCTCCAAGGAAGAGCTGGGTGATGAAATGGATGAGAACGATCCCATCATCTGCGTAGATTCCCAGAAAGCCGAAGGAAACCTCTTCGATCTCATCGGTGATGAGATCGCCTGCATCGATCACCATCCTTCCACCAAAAAGGTGGATTATTTCTACAAGGATCTCCGGGAAGTAGGCTCCTGTGCTTCCATCATCACAGAGTACTTTATGAACGATGAGATCCCCGTGGATCGCAAGACCGCCACCGCTCTCGTCTACGGCATGCAGATGGATACCAGCGGATTTACCAGAGGTGTCACCGATGCGGACATCACCGCCTTCGGCTATCTCTACAGCCTGGCAGATCCGGCGATCCTGGGACGCCTGGAGCAGAACCAGATGGAGTTCCAGGACCTGAAGGCTTACGGCGCAGCCATTGAAAACATTCAGCTCTATGACAGAGCCGGCTTCGCCCACATTCCCTTCCCCTGCCAGGATGCTCTCATTGCCATTACCTGCGACTTCATTCTTTCCATTGAGGAAATTGACGTTGCTGTCGTTTATTCCAAGCGGGACAACGGATACAAATTCTCCGTCCGTTGTGAGGACTACATCTCCACGGTGGACTGCGGTGCCATCATCTCCACCACCCTCACCGCTCTGGGAGGCTCCGGCGGCGGTCACGCTTTCATGGCCGGTGGCTTCCTCCCTATCGAAAAAGTGCAGGCTCTGGGAAACGACCCCGACGAAGTCCTCATCGAGCGTTTCATGGACGCCATCAGCAGGACCTACAATAAGCAATAAGGAGCTGGCTCACCGTCAGCGCTTATTCATAAAAATCTCTCTGAAGAAAAAGGAAGCCCCGCAAAGGGACTTCCTTTTCTCTACAATAGACCGCTTCGCGCTCTATTGTCAGCATTTGAAAGGAATAAGCCCCTTGGGCTTATTCGGGCTCAATAAAAAATTTTTATTCCGCCCGCACATTTTGTGATCCTCATTCGTTTATCCTCATGAAGGGAGTCAGTACCGCAATCCATGGATTACGAAAACGCATACGACAAAATCTACAAATACGCCTATTTTCGGGTAAGAGACCGGGCCACCGCAGAAGACATCACCCAGGAGACCTTTCTCCGGTTCCTCGCAAAATACGGAACGCTTCGGGAAGGAGACATCCGCTGTCTCTACACCATCGCCGGAAACCTGTGCATCGATGAATACAGGCGGATCAAGCCCGAGCCCCTGCCGGAGGAGGATAGCGGCAGTCTCTACGCCGTTCCGGATTCCTCGGAAGACACCGCCATCATTAGGGCGGCACTGTCCGAGCTCTCCCCGGAGGACCGGGAGCTTCTGCTCCTTCGACACGTCAACGGCGAGGCCGTGGGTACTATCGCAAAGATAATGAACCTTTCCAGATTTGCAGTTCGCAGGCGGCTTCAGGCAGCCGAGGAAAATCTGCGAAAGAGATTGGAGGTGGACGCATGAAAAACAACGATCTGGGGCCTCTGATCCGGGAAGCCTTTTCCGCACCGGAGCCCGAAATGAAACAGTCCTTTTTAAAAAATCTGAAGCCCCGCGAAGTCTCCACCCCGGAAGTGGTGCTGCAGCAGTTCGCCTATATTCGGATCCCCGTATGGCTTTTTGCCGGATTCATCATGCTCATCGTGGTCACTGCATCCCTTTTCCGCTTTGAGAATGTCGAAAACTTCATGACCGTATGCATGCCCTTCGCGGCGGCGATCTCCGTTCTGGAAACGAGACGCTCCGCAAGGTTCGGCATGTCGGAGCTGGAGATGGCCACCAGATTTTCTCTTCGCACCGTGGTTCTTGCCAGAATGACCGCACTGGGGATCCTGGCCGCAGTCGAGCTCCTGGTCTGTGCTCCCGCGATCGCAGCCTCTTTTGGCAGAAGCCTGCTGATCACCGGTTCCCGCATCCTGATCCCTTACCTTTTGACAATGGTGTCAGGTCTTGCTGTGGAGCGGAGCCCTCTGGGCAGAAGAACCGGGTATCTCTCCCTTGTGATCGCGGCTGCGGTTTCCGTCCTTGTTTTTCTGGTCGACAACCTGGATTCCCGCACCCTGCTTCTGTACCTGAACATGCTGAAGCATTGGGGTGTCGCGCTTGTCTTTGTTCTTCTTTCACTGACCGTTTTTGAGCAGTGGAAAACCATTCATCATGTGGAGGCTTTGGCATGAAACTTTCTGTAGACAGAATCACCAAACAATATAAAAACAAGATCGCCGTAGACCGGATTTCCTTTTCCCTCACGGAGGGAGTCACGGGACTTCTGGGTGCCAACGGCGCCGGCAAGACCACGCTGATGCGAATGATGGCCGGCATTCTGGACCCTACCGGCGGCGAGATCTTCGCTGACGGGATTCCCGTACAAAGCGAGAATTATCGGGCACTACTGGGATACCTTCCCCAGGATTTCGGCTACTATCCGGAATTTACCGCCAGAGAATTCGTCCGCTACATTGCGGCATTGAAGGGACTGGATAAAAAACATGCAAAGGAAAAAACGGAGGAACTCCTGGAACTGGTAGGTCTCTCCGATGTTGCGGGGAAAAAGATCCGCACCTTTTCCGGCGGCATGAAGCAGCGTGTCGGTATTGCCCAGGCCCTGGTGAACGATCCAAAGATCCTGATCCTGGACGAGCCCACCGCAGGCCTGGATCCGAAGGAACGGGTCCGGTTCCGCAATCTCATTGCAGAGGTTGGAAATGACACCATTGTCCTTTTTTCCACTCACATTGTCTCCGATGTGGAGCACATCGCAGGCAATCTGCTGATGATGAAGGAAGGGCAGCTGATCTATCAGGGTGCCTGGGATGAGCAGCGAGGAGATCTGGAGCAGTTCTATATGGAGGAATTCGAGTGACATGAAAAATTTCGGAGCACTGTATTCGTTTGAATTAAAGAAGATCCTGAAAACGAGACTCACCGTCGCCATGCTCATCATCCTGCTTATGACGATCCTGATCGAAGCCTTTACACCCGGTTTGTTCAAGGGGTTTGATACCACCCGGGAAGAAAAAGCAGCAATGTCCCGGATCAGCGGTCGCACCATCGATGATGCGCTGCTGCAGGAAATGTATCCGCTGCTCTATGAAAACGGAACCGTCTGGAATGCAGAAAACATGCAATATCGGGGCGTTCTGAACACAGAGCTGAGTATGGTCAGCGACAGAGATCTGCTGATGGGGACTTCTGCGGAAGAGATGTACCGGATGCGGGAGGAGAAGATCCTGGATATTATGAAGGAGGAAGGACTGTCGGAACGGGAGATCGCCTGGTGGACGGAAGAAGCTGCCTCTGTGGAGACACCCTTTACCACAATGTACTATGGCGGCGCCATCATATATGCCCAGAATCTTTCCGGAATCCTTCTGGTCATCCTGCTCATCGCCGCGCTGTGTCTCTCCACCGTATTCACCCAGGAGCACCGGCAAAAAACAGATCAGATCATCTTAAGTTGCAAATACGGAAGGAAAGAAACCTATCTGGCGAAGCTGGCCGCCGGATTCTCCGTGATCCTGGGATGTTCCTTAGTATCCGCCGGCGTGCTGGCACTTCTCGTTCAGATGCTGTACGGATTGGATGGGCTGGATGCCCCGGTCCAGCTGGAGCTGGCAGGATCCGCCTACGCTCTTACCATGGGTGGCTTTATCCTGCGTCAGCTGGTGGTCATGATCGCCGCTCCCATTCTCTTCGCCGCCTTTGCCATGGCTGTTTCGGAGCTTCTGAAAAATCCTCTGGCTGTCATGGGTCTCATGGTGGCCGTGGACATTTTCGGACAGCTGGAAGTCATCCCTCCCTCCTTCCGGATCCTGGCCCAGATCAACGCCATGCTCCCCTCCAATCAGATCAGCGTCTGGTCCCTGCTGGAGCATCGCCTGATTCCCCTGGGAAATCACTTTCTCACGCCATTTGCTGCCTCTCCCATCATCTACCTCCTGCTCTCCGTCATCCTCCTTCTTGCAGGCTGGAATTCCTACCGCAGGTTCCAGGTGACGGGACGATGATCGAAATGATATAAACAAAAGGAAGTCCCTGCATAGGGACTTCCTTTTTGTTTTTCAGCGTTCCTGGGCGGATTCGAACCGCCGACCTTCCGCTTAGGAGGCGGACGCTCTATCCTGCTGAGCTACAGAAACAAATGGGATTGCGAGAGTTGCAACGCAACGGAGCAATCCGTGACATTCATCATTCGTTAGAGTCAAAAGGCCATACCGCGTCAGATCTCCTCGGGATAATTGATCCTGCCCTGCAGCCAGATCACACCCTTGAAACGACGGCCAACCTTCGGCTCGCCAACCAAATCAATTATATTGATGGCCACATCAAAAGTCAAATCATTCACCTGCACCGTGAGGATGTGGATCTTCTCCTTGGTCATGGAATTCGTCACCGTCTGGACGCAGAGGATCTCACCCAGGATCGCATACTGATCACACTCCACGCCGTAGGGCATGAAGCTGGTCTCCACCAGAGAGTACAGGTCCTCCCGGTAGATTCGGCGGCTCATCTCCTGGTAAGTATCCATGTCTTCCAGGGTCAGACTTTCAATGGCTTTTTCATTGCCGTTTTTTGCATCCCGCATCAGCGCCTGGCGCTTGGTGGACTGCTCCTTGCGGCGATTCATATCCCAACTGTCCTTCACAATGGGAAGCAGCACACTTCCTCTGACGGAAAGTGCGGACAGGGTCAGAGTAGTTCCCCGCACCGGCAGTTTTTTCGTGGTGAGTGCCTTCACATAAGGGATCCGGTTTTGCAGGTAGAAGATCAGAGAGATCCCCAGACGATAATCGTCGCAGATCCCTGCGAAGGACTCCTCCGCTGCGTGACGCTCCACGGAAACATCCTCGTAAGAGGTGATCCCGGCACCCTTCAGATAGGGAAAAACATACTCAATTTGAAAGTTTTCTTTCTCATCGAAGGTGCCGGATACGGTCAAACCCAGTTCGGAGGCATAGTTTTTGCTAAATTCTGCAAGAAAATCGTCATTTTCAGACAATGTGTAGCCGCGATAGTCCGGATTCTTAATCGTATCGATCATCAGCTTTTTGTATTCCGGAGATGTGATCTCGGAAAAACCGATGGCTCTCAGATATCTGTGCATAGGCTGCCTCCTTTCTGTATATTTCGGTACAAAATCAAAATCTGTTTACGCGATGGGAAGGATCACTTCCTTGCCACCCATGTAAGGCTGCAGTGCCTTGGGTACCAGGATGCTTCCGTCCTCCTGCACATTGTTCTCCAGTACGGCGATGAGTCCTCTGGGAGTTGCCAGCACCGTATTGTTCAGCGTGTGCACAAAATAGGTGCCGTTCTCGCCCTTGGTGCGGATGCTCAGTCTTCTTGCCTGTGCGTCTCCCAGGGTGGAGCAGGATCCTACCTCGAAATACTTCTGCTGACGAGGGCTCCATGCCTCTACGTCGCAGCTCTTTACCTTCAGATCTGCCAGATCGCCGGAGCAGCACTCCAGAGTTCTGACAGGAACGTCAAGACTGCGGAAGAACTCCACAGTGTAGGACCACATCTTGTTGTACCAGTCCATGGACTCTTCCGGCTTGCACAGGACTACCATCTCCTGCTTTTCAAACTGGTGCACGCGGTAAACGCCGCGCTCCTCAATGCCATGGCTGCCCACTTCCTTACGGAAACAGGGAGAATAGCTGGTCATGGTGATGGGAAGCTTTGCTTCCTCCACCATTTCACCCTTGAAGCGACCGATCATGGAATGCTCGGAAGTTCCGATGAGATACAGGTCCTCACCCTCGATCTTGTACATCATGGCTTCCATTTCCTTGAAGCTCATAACGCCCTGTACCACATTACTGCGGATCATGAAAGGAGGGATGCAATAGGTGAATCCCTTGTCGATCATGAAATCTCTGGCGTAGCTCAGCATTGCGGAATGCAGTCTTGCCGCATCGCCGATGAGATAATAGAAGCCGTTGCCGCTGGTGCGTCCTGCCGCATCCTTGTCCAGACCGCCGATTCGATCCAGAATGTCTGCATGATAGGGAACTTCAAAAGCAGGAACCACAGGCTCACCGTACTTCTGGATCTCCACGTTCTCGGAATCGTCCTTACCGATGGGAACGCTCTCGTCGATGATGTTGGGGATGACCATCATGATCTTGGTGATCTTCTCGGACAGTTCTTCCTCGATCTGCTCCAGCTCTGCCAGACGCTTTGCACCTGCAGCGACTTCTGCCTTCTTGGTTTCAGCCTCTTCCTTCAGTCCCTTGGCCATGAGGGCGCCGATCTCTTTGGAAATCTTGTTTCTCTTGGCCCTCAGATCATCGCCTTCCTGCTTCGCCTTCCGGTTCTCTGCATCCAGGCTGATCACCTCATCCACCAGGGGAAGCTTTTCATCCTGAAATTTCTTGCGGATGTTCTCCTTTACGATTTCCGGATTCTCTCTCAGAAATTTAATGTCGATCATTTTGCTTCATCCTCCGTTGCATCTATTTCTTCTATAAATAAATATCTACTTATTTAGGAAGTTCTGTCTCTACCGCCTGCTCCAAAGCCTGGATTTCTTCCGGTCCCAGCTCGATCTTGCTCTTGCCGTTTTCAATGACCTTGGAGTATACATAGGAGCCTTCCGTGACGTTGACCGAGTTGATCAGTACGCCCGTATTGTTCTCATCCAGCAGTACCAGGATAAAACTCAGCTCTCCGCCCATCTTCTGGTGTGCGTTGTATTTCAGCAATGCTGATTTCTGGAACACCACGCCCAATCTTCTGGTGAGATACTTGATGCTGTCCTTGTGGTCGTCCACCGCTCCCAGCAGGTAGCGGTTGTCGTCCATGATCTGATCGATCTTCTTTTCCAGACTCCTGCCGTCCTTACCTGCCATGAGCTTGTCCAGGCGAACCCGCTCCTTATGTAGCTTCACGCCCTGAACGATGCAGGTGATCAGAAGTCCAAATGACATTACTGTCAGAATTATAATATAGATCGCGGGATCCATTCCATCGATCCCTATGCTTTGAAAGATCTGACTGTTCAAGTCCGTTCCCTCCCCGGAAAAAGATTTATGCTTCGCCGCCCTTCATCAGGTTGGCCAGACGATCCAGATCATCGTGATTGTAGAACTCCAGTGAAATGGTTCCGGATCCGTCCCCTTTTCCGTGGATCACTACCTTGGTACCGGTAGCGACCTTCAGTTTCTCTTCCAAATCTCTGTAGATCAGCTGCAGAGTCTCATCGTCCGCTTTCTTCGGAGGCTTGGGCTTGTCCAGATTCTTAACCAGCTTCTCTACTTCACGGACACTGAGCTTCTGATCAAATACGATCTGCGCGACTTCATACTGTCTCGCCGGATCTTCGATGGCAAGGAGTGCTCTGGCATGTCCGGTGGAAAGCTTCTCATCAATGAGCATTGCCTGAACTTCATCCGCCAGCTTCAGCAGACGGATGGAGTTGGTCACTGCGGAACGGCTCTTGGATACCCGCTCAGCTACCTCGTCCTGGCGAAGGTTGAACTCATCCAGCAGTCTCTTGTATGCCTGCGCTTCTTCAATGGGATTCAGATCTTCTCTCTGAATGTTCTCGATGAGGGAAACCTCAACGATCTTCTGCTCGGAGAAATTCTTGATGATGACCGGTACTTCCTTCAGTCCGGCCAGCTTACTTGCTCTCCATCTGCGCTCACCGGCGATGATCTCGTAATGATCTCCTCTGTCCTGAACCAGAAGAGGGATCAGCACACCGTTTTCCTTAATGGAATCCGCCAGCTCCTGCAGTGCATCCTCATTGAAGTTCTTTCTGGGCTGTTGCCGGTTGGGCTCAATGGCAGTGATCTTCACCTTCGTGATACCACCCTCCGTCGAACTTACCTGCTTTCCGCCTTTTGTGGAGCTGTCTTTCTTCCCCGCACCTTCCATCTGCGGGATCAGGGAATCCAGTCCCTTTCCTAAACCACCTTTCGCAGCCATACCTTCTCCTCTTTAACTCTTAATTTTCATACCGTACCTTCTGTACGGAATCCATCGCTTCGTGGTGTTCGATCACTTCCCGAGCTAAAGCACGATAGCTTTCTGCACCAGTGGACTTGGGATCATATTCCGTAATGGGCTTTCCATAGCTGGGTGCCTCTGCCAGTCTGACATTTCTGGGGATCATGGCATAGTAAATATAGTGATGCAGGTTTGCCCGCACATTCTCCACAACCTGAGCGGACAGATTCGTACGATTGTCGAACATGGTAAAGACCACACCGTCCAGATCCAGTTCAGGATTCATACGATCCTTCACCAGATTGATGGTATGGATCAGCTGGCTCACACCTTCCAAAGCATAGTACTCACACTGGATGGGAACCAGTACGGTCTGAGCAGTGGTCAGCGCATTGACAGTCAGCAGATTCAGAGAAGGAGGACAATCAATGAGAACAAAATCATACGAATCCAGTACATAGTCCAAGTCATTCTTCAGGACAAAATACTTATTCTTGTCATCGTTCAGCTCGATCTCTGCTCCGGCCAGGTTCACATTGGAAGGAACCAGACTCACATTCTTAAAGATATCAGAGATGATACACTCCTGAATGGTATTCTCTCCGATGAGGACTTCATACACCGTACGCTCCAGCTCATTCTTGTTAACGCCGAATCCGGTGGTGGTATTGCCCTGAGGATCCATATCGATCACCAGGACCTTCTTCCCCGCTTCCCCCAATGCAGCGGAGAGATTGATGGAAGTGGTAGTCTTACCCACTCCTCCCTTTTGATTTGTTATCGCAATAACTTTCTTCATAACATTCCTTTCCGCCTGACATACACTTCTGATTTGTTTGATTATTATATCACATTCGACCAACAAAATCTCTAAAGATGCGTATTACATTTCGTTTTTCTACATCTTGTGGTGGCTGTAAAAATGTCCAATGTTTCACGTTTTTCCGCTATTTGTGTTTCACAATAACGGGTGTCTACATATAGTGGTTTCATGTTTCACGTGAAACATGATTTAGTGGTTAATCGATTTCTGTTCAAAAAAAGTTTCACGTGAAACATATTTTGGAAGATACACAACATCTAGATAATGTAGTTTTTAACACAATTCATACCAAAGGTTTCTTCTGAGGAGTACCTGCCGGACGGGGATATTTTTTATCCGTAGGTTTCACCTTATAGATATCGAAGAGATACCGATGGAACTCTTCATCGGACAAAGTAAAGTCCTTCTCCTCCCGGACTTCACATCCGAGAAGTCCAAGAGCCCGCTTCGCATCCGCCAGCTCTTCTGCTCCATGATCACCCTTATAAGAGATAAAGCTGCCACCCACTTTGCAAAAAGGAGTGCACAGTTCGGATAGAACAGCCAGGTTTGCCACCGCTCTGGAAACAACAAAATCATATTGCTCCCGGAAGGAAGGATCCTTACCGAAATCTTCCGCTCTCCCATGCACCGTCTTCACATCAGAAAGCCCAAGTTCGGAAACCACTTCATCCAGAAACTTCACTCTTTTATGAAGAGAATCCAGCAGTGTCAGATGTACCTTCGGAAAAAGGATCTTAATGGGAATTCCGGGAAATCCTGCTCCGGTTCCCACATCGATCAAAGAAACAGACTCTTTCTCCTCATAAATTTTCCGAAAAGAATCCATAGAACCGATGGATGCAGAATCAGCAAAATGTTTGATCAGCACATCTTCAAATTCCGTGATGGCAGTCAGGTTGATCTTCTCATTCCAGGAGATCAGCAATTCATAATATCGAATAAATTGTTTCTCCTGCTCTTCACTAAGAGACAGATCATATTTGGAAAGTTCCGAACGAAAAACGCTCAGATCATACCCCATAGAATATACCTCCGAAAAATCAAAACAAAAAAATCAGGAACGATGCTCCAGGTAGATCAGTAACACGGATACATCTGCGGGAGTCACACCGGAAATTCTGGAAGCCTGTCCGATGGAAATGGGATTATACTCTTTCAGTTTTGCTCGCGCTTCAATACGAAGAGACGGTACTTCATCGTAATCCAGATCTGCAGGAATCTTTCGATTCTCCATCTTTTGGAATTGCTCTACCTGTTTTTTCTGACGGGCAATATAACCCTCATACTTGATCTCGATTTCAACCTGTTCCTTCACTCGGTCAGAAAGCTCCGGGCGATCAGGATCCAATACTGCCAGATCATCATAATGAAGTTCCGGTCTGCAAAGGAGATCTGCAAGAGTCGCTGCTGTCTTCAGAGAAGTGGTACCCATTTGCTCCAACAGTTCCTGCACTCTGGAATTCGCTCCAAGAGAAATGCTACGAAGTCTCTCCATCTCTTCTTCGATCTGATGCTGCATCTCTACAGTGGCTTCAAATATTTCACGTGAAACCAGACCGATCTCATATCCGTACTTCCGAAGACGAAGATCAGCATTGTCCTGTCTCAGGAGCAATCGATACTCCGCACGGGAGGTCATCATCCGATAAGGTTCCTTATTATCCTTGGTCACCAGATCATCAATAAGAACTCCGATGTAAGATTCATCTCTCGTCAGGATCAAGGGATCTTTTCCAAAGATTTCCATGGCAGCATTCACACCTGCTACAAATCCCTGAGCCGCAGCTTCTTCATATCCGCTACTTCCGTTAAACTGACCACCGGCAAAGAGACCCTTCACTGCTTTAAATTCCAGAGAAGGATAAAGCTGTCTTGCAGAAATGCAATCATACTCGATGGCATATGCATTCCGAACGATCCGACAATGTTCCAGTCCGGGAACCGTTCGATACATTTTCAGCTGCACTTCTTCCGGAAGAGAACTGGACATACCATCCACATACATCTCATCCGTATATAAACCTTCGGGCTCGAGAAAAACCTGATGTCTTTCCCGATCCGGAAATTTCACAACCTTATCTTCAATACTGGGACAATACCTGGGTCCGACACCTTCAATGATCCCGGCATAGATAGGAGAACGATGAAGATTTTCACGGATCACCTGATGGGTTTCTTCATTGGTATAGGTCAGCCAACAGGAGACCTGCTCCTTTTGAATGGAATCCGGATCCGTGGAGAAAGAAAAAGGAATGATTCTTTCATCACCGGGCTGTTCAACCATCTTGGAAAAATCAATGCTCTTTCCATCCATTCGGGCAGGGGTACCGGTTTTAAACCTGCGAAGTTCAATTCCCATTTCCCGTAAGGAATCGGAAAGATGAGTTGCAGCCATAAGACCGTTGGGTCCTGTATGCGTGATGGACTCACCGGTAAGACATCTGGCATTCAGATACACTCCGGTACAAAGGACCACTGCTTTCGCATGGTAGGTTGCACCGGTTCCGGTCACAACACCCGTGATCACTTTACGGAAAGCGTTATCAGAATTGACACTATTGTCATTTTCTACTTCACTCCAAAGCAGTTCACAAACCTCTGCCTGCTTAATGGTCAGATGTTCCTGCTGCTCCAGAACTTTACGCATGGAAGTGGAGTATTCTCTTTTATCCGCCTGTGCTCTGAGGGAATGGACCGCAGGACCCTTACTGGTGCCAAGCATCTTGGATTGGATAAAGGTCTTGTCGATGTTCTTTCCCATCTCTCCGCCCAGAGCATCCAGTTCTCTCACCAGATGACCTTTGCTGGAACCGCCGATGTTTGGATTGCAGGGCATGAGAGCAATGCTGTCAACGGAAACCGTAAAGACTACAGTCTCCAATCCCAGTCTTGCACATGCCAGGGCCGCTTCACATCCTGCGTGACCTGCCCCGATCACCGCCACATCAATATTATCAACATCAAAATATCTCTTTTCTTCCATACTATTTTCCTAAACAGAATTCCGAGAAAATCTTATCCGCCAGATCATCCTCAATCTCGGCCCCGATAATAAGACCCAGACTCCGATATGCATTCATGAGATCCACCGTATAAAGATCCTCCGGCATTCCTGCCATGACGGAATCCTTCACCAGTTCCAGACTCTTCAAAGCATCAGACAGAGCTTCCATATGTCTTGCTCTGGTGATAACAATGCTGCTTTCCTCCTGAATGGCTCCGCGATAAAAGGAATCTCGGATCAAATCCTGCAATTTCAATAATCCGTCTCCCGTCTTCGAGGAAAAAGAAATGACGGGAATGTCGGAAAATACCTTTTTCGCATCTTCATATACAAATGCTTCCTGCAGATCATTTTTGTTCAGTATCACCACACGAAAAGCATTGGGATATTCGGAGATCCGTTGTACATCCTCCTCCGAAAGAGGAAGAGAACTGTCGATCACATAAAGGATCAGCTGTGCTTCCGCAGCTGCATTCAGTGCCCGCTCAACACCGATCTGCTCCACGGGATCATCCGCATCCCGAAGTCCTGCGGTATCGATGAGATGCAAAGTCACATCTCCAAGAGAAAGGGTCTCCTCCAGTGTATCTCTGGTGGTACCGGAAATATCGGACACAATGGCCCGCTCCTGACCAAGCAACAGATTTAAGAGAGAGGACTTTCCCGTATTGGGCTGACCCAGGATCACGGTGGAAATTCCTTCCCGCAGGATCCGGCCCGCAGAATAGGAATCCATCAGTTTTTTGATTTCCGACATAAGCGCATTTAATAATGGAAGAAACTCCTCCGCATAATCCGTCAGATCATAATGCTCAGGATCATCCATGGCTGCTTCCAAATGTGCAGTTTCAAATAGGATTTTTTCCCGGATCTCTCCGATCCTACCGGAAAGCATTCCTGTCAATTGATGCACCGAAGCCTTTGCCGCTGCATCACTTTCGGAAGTAATGAGATCCATCACAGCTTCCGCCTGGCTTAAGTCCATCCGTCCGTTCAGATAGGCCCGCTTGGAAAAATCTCCGGGTTCCGCCAGTCTCGCGCCGCATTCCAGGATCCGTCCCAGGATTTTTCTGGTCACAACGATACCGCCGTGACAGGATATCTCCACCACATTTTCACCGGTATAACTTTTGGGTGACAAAAAAACACTGGTCAGAACTTCATCAATAATCTGACCGTCACTTCCCGCCACAAATCCGTAATGCACTGTATGCGATGCCATGGATTTTACAAAATGCTTTCCGGATTTTGTCACACAGACTGTATCCGCAATCGGAACGGCATCTTTTCCGCTGATGCGGATGATGCTGATGCCTCCGGCAGAAAGCGGTGTGGCGATAGCGGCTATGGTATCCTCAAACAATCCCTTCATACTTAGTACCCAAAAGCCGGATACAGGTTCTCACCCATATCCGGCTGCAAAATCATGCTTATAGATGAGCGTATCGAATCTATAAGATCGGATCAATATCTTCTTCTTCCGCCTCTGTTATACTCGCCGGTAGGTCTGACACCTTCCTTCAGCTCCACATACACACGACGGTTCGGCTCCTCACCCTTGCTGTGGGTGGTAACATACTTACTGTCCTGCAGTGCGCTGTGAATGATGCGGCGCTCGTAAGGATTCATGGGCTCCAGCTCATAGGTCTTGCCGGTTCTCTTTACCTTGGCTGCCACATTTCTTGCCAGATTTTCCAGAGTCTCTTTTCTTCTCTCTCTGTAATTCTCGGTATCAACCTTCACACGGATGTAATCCTCCACGTCCTTGTTGACTACCAGAGAAACCAGATACTGCAGAGAATCCAGAGTAGCGCCTCTCTTTCCGATGAGCACGCCCATCTCCTCACCGCTGAGGTTGATGTTCATGGTATTTTCGGACTGATCAAACTCTACATCGATGATCACTTCCATATTCATGGCAGTGAAAACATCGGACAAAAACTTGGTAGCTGCATCAACGATCTCATTCTCGTTAACAGCCTTTGCAGGTGCCTTTTCCTCAGCCTTTGCTTCGGATTTTACGGGAGCCTCTTCCTTCTTTACTTCAGGAGCGGGTGCTGCTTCCTTCTTGCTCTCATCCAAAATCGCTGCACGAATGATGGCAGGCTTGGATCCGAGACCGAGGAATCCGCTGGACTCTTCCTGAACAACAGTATAATCAAGCTTATCACTGGGTACACCAAATGCCTGGCAGGCATCGGTAATCGCGTCATTTACGGTTTTCGCGGTAAATTCCTGATATTCCATATCTGATGTCCTCTCTAAGATCATTTGCTGTTTTTGTTGTTAAAATCTCTTACCATGTTGGCCTTTGCCATCATGCTTCCGCCGGAAGCGGAACCGGTAGAAGAGCTGCCGGAATCGGTCGTATCATTGCTGCCTGTATCACCGGAGGATACCAGCCTTGCCTTGCCGGAAATGGTAGAAGCACCGTTAATGTTTCTGGTGTTCATATTGGCATAAGCATTCATACGCTCCTGCTGCGCCTTCAGTTTTTCCATCTTCTTTGCGCTCTTGCCTGCATTCTGACGGATCAGCTCATCAAAATCGATGGAATCGATGCGCTTGTTCATGATGATCTGAATGACCATACGAACAACCGCATTGGCGATCCAGTAGATTCCCATACCTGCAGGCAGCGTAAAGCAGAACCAGATGGAAATCAGAGGCATCATCGTGTTCATGGACTTCATGGACTGTGCCATGGAATCCGCCTGTGCATTACCGCTGTCCTGGGTTGTTGCCGGCGCAAGCTTTAATGAAAGCCACTGCGTTGCACCGGAAAGAAGAGGAATGAGGACTGCAACCAGTACCACAAGATACTTTCCTGCGGCAAAGGACTCCTTCAAGGTATACCAGGGAGAGTTACCGATGCTCAGACCCAGGAAATTGTTATAAGTATCGATCAGCCCT
>JAEEGH010005839.1_pt1 | contig 30606 bp, 32 predicted proteins | sample 9134181 | NCBI WGS metagenome assembly JAEEGH01 (sample SAMN16246544, study PRJNA631951) | gut metagenome | biome: gut microbiome; feature: rumen; material: DP-attached | host: Bos | place: Iran: Karaj | collected 2018-10
AAAGCTTCAAAAGAAACTACAAGAAGAAAATGGTTCTATTCACATATAAAAAACGCCCGTTTGGGCGTTTTTTATTTCTTGTTTGATTTCTTGGCGGGTTCTTTTTCAGGTTCCGGCTTGGTATCATTTGCCGCCGGTTGTGCCGCCGCACTGTTTTCTGGTGTTACCTGCTGGGCATCTGTACCCGCCCCGTTATCTGTTGTTGCCGCCGCATCAGTTGCAACCGCATCACCCGCGACCAATTCGGCACGAACATCATTTTGTGGATTTGCAATATCAGATTTTGATGAAACCAACGCCAATGCGGCGCACAATACAAAGAATATTACCGCCAACCATGTTGTCAATTTTGTCAGGAAATTTCCCGCCGCCGCACCGGTTAATGCACCACCGAACATGGATGCCGCCGATGACCCAGACATGCCACTGCCTTCGGATTTCTGAAGCAAAATAATACCCGTCATAAATACCGCAACGATAATTAACAATACCAACAAAATTGAAAACATTTTTTATTCCTTTGATTTTTTAACTAACCCAATTTTAATTACCCAAATGCTAAATTGCAAGTTTTTTCAACAATGCCTCGGCCGCCGCCGTAGATGCGTCTTTCTTGGACGAACCCTGCCCCGACGCGCTTTGTCCCATTGTGGTTACATTGACCGTAAACACTGGGCAATGCGCGGCACCGGCGGGTTCGGTATATTCATACACCGGCAATAAACCATTTGCGTGCTTTTGCACAAATTCTTGCAATTTTGTTTTTGAATCTTTTGGTGCCTCAACTTCTGCGGCCGCCAATTCGCGCCAAATATCCCAAATAACATCGCGCGCGGTATCAAACCCAGAATCTAAAAACATCGCCCCAAGGACCGCCTCCATAGTATTGGCAAGCATATGACGTTTGCGTCCACCTGTTACATGACCGTGATGCAACGATTTTTCCAATTCCAATTTTATTGCGACATCCGCCAATGTTTCCGTTGAAACCAACACCGCATGACGCCGCGCCAGTTCACCTTCGGTCTCGTCTGGGAACATTTGATACAATAATGATGCAACCGACAGACCCAACACACGATCGCCAACAAATTCTAACTTTTCATTATTGTGCACACTATCTATGCCACTTTGGGTCATTGCCAAATCAAATAAATTTTCGTTTTTAAATTTATACTTTAATTTCATTTTAATGTATTCCTTTGCCAAATCTGTCCCAACGCATCTTTGAATTCCAATTCCATACCGCCAACATTGGTGCCGCATAGTTGTGCGAATACCACACCGCCCATACACGCCCCAAAACATTATCCATTGGAACATATCCGACATCTGCACGACTATCGTTACTGTTGTCGCGGTTGTCACCCATAAAGAACAAATGCTTTTCTGGGACCATGTATTCTGCGGTATTATCCATTGGCCCAGAATCTGTAAATTCTATGATGCTATGTTCAACACCATTTGGCAGAACTTCCGTATATTCGGTGGCATCAAACACACCGCACATACCTTCGTTATGGCGACATAAATCATCGCTTTTATATTCAATTGTATAATTGAATTTAGCGGGTTCATTATCAACCCATATTTTATTACCCTTGACCATCATATTATCACGATAATACCCAACCGAACGCAGTGAACGTGGTAATGTCGCAACAACATACGGCCGCGGGTCTTTGCGTTCCACCATTTCGCCATTTATATACAGGCGCCCCTTTTTAACCTGAATTGTATCACCCGGCAATCCAACAAGCCGTTTAACATAATCCAAAGATTCATTAGCCGGATTACGAAATACGATAACATCACCAAGTTTTGGTGTTTTACCAAATACGCGCCCGTTCCATAATTTCCACGAACCAAATGGGAACGAATAGCGTGAATATCCATACGACCATTTTGTTATAAAAATATGATCACCAATATGCAATGACGGTATCATTGACCCAGATGGAATATTAAAAGGTTCAAGGAACAAACTGCGAAAAATAATCGCAATAAGTATTCCATAAAACAACGTATCAAACCATTCACGCACACGATTTTTGGGCTTCATAGGCATCAGATTTTCCTTTTTAAATAATTTTCATGCTTCGCATTTTATAACTTGAATTCAATTATGGCAAGTTTATAATGTAAAAATCATGATTTCTTTAAGTTCAATTATCTTTAACGGTATGGACGCGACCAAAATAGATGTCCAGGTTCAAATTTCGGCCGGTCTTGCCAAACCAGAATTTAATATCATCGGCCTTGCAGATCGCGCGGTCAAAGAATCTGCAGAACGTATTCGCAATGTTTTATCGGCATTGGGGTTGCAATTACCACCAAAGCATTTAACGGTGAACCTGTCACCCGCGGACGTTGAAAAAAGTGGCGCACATTTTGATTTGCCGATACTTTGCGGAATCCTGTGCGCGTTCAATGTATTGCCTGAAAACGAATTGTCCAAATACATCATTATTGGCGAAGTCGGCCTTAATGGAACGATTGTAAAAACTAATGCGGTATTGGCGGCAAGTGTTTGGGCAAATAAAAATGGATACGGCATTATATGTCCCGGTCCCCAGGGAACCGAGGCACGATTTGCCGGTCATACAAATATACTTGCACCATTTCATGTATTGGAACTGATTAACCATTTCAATGGCAAATGTTTACTGCCAACACCCGATATGCCAGAACAAAAATCAACCACACAATATTCTGGTCCTGATATGTCCGAAGTTTATGGTCAGGCCGCCGCAAAGCGTGCATTGGAAATTGCCGCGGCGGGTGGACACGCAATGTTAATGGTTGGTCCCCCAGGGTCGGGGAAAACGATGCTGGCATCACGATTACCAACAATTATGCCAGAAATGACATCAGACGAGGTATTAGAAACATCTATTATTTATTCTATTGCGGGCGGTTTGGATAACAAGGCGTTAATGTCGCATCGTCCGTTCCGCAGCGTTCATCACACATCAAGCCCTGTGGCACTTGCCGGTGGGGGTTCTGATGCAAAGCCCGGTGAAATATCATTGGCCCACAATGGCGTATTGTTTTTGGATGAATTACCCGAATTTAATCGCGCAACACTAGAAATTCTGCGTCAACCAATGGAATCGGGCAAAATTATGATTTCACGTGCACGGCGCAATGCAACATATCCCGCGCGGTTTCAACTGATTGCGGCAATGAATCCATGTCCATGCGGTCATTTGGGCAATGCCGCCCTGTCCTGTTCACGTGCACCGCGTTGTGCCGAAGCATATCAGAATAAAATTTCTGGGCCATTATTGGACCGTATAGATTTACATGTTGATGTTGACGCGGTTAACCCATGGGAAATGAAAAAGAATACTGGTGAACCCACAGAATCAAGTGCAACTATCCGCGCCCGCGTTGTTGCCGCGCGCACACGCCAAATTGAACGTCAGGGCTATGTAAACGCATTATTGGATGGGTCTGATTTAGAAAAATACGCGCCACTGACCGATGAATTAACAAACTTTCTGAATACGGCGGCGGAAAAGATGGGGATGTCGGCACGCGGTTATAATCGTATTAAACGTATTGCACGCACAATTGCTGATTTGCGTGGTGCAGATAATATTGAAATGCAAGATTTGGCCGAAGCGATTTCATATCGTCCAATAAATCGTGGCAAATATGGAATTAAATCGGCGCGTTAGAATTCAAATCTGACACCAGCCATAATGTTGGCATAGATTACATTTTTCATTGTGAACCAATCCATGTGGCGTGTATCGTCCACATTTACCAATTGATACTTTACACGTGGTAAATATGAAATGCGTGCGCCAAAATCAAAGAAGAAATTCTTGCTTAATCCATACGACATACCAATCGCACCAACGGCCGCAACATTTATCGTATTGGTTTCCGATGTATAGAAATGAATTATACCACCATCCAATTCCCCAAATTCCCGTAAAATTGCAAAATCAGAAAGTTCTGCCGACGGGTCAAAGAAATTCATATTTGTTGTGGTATCTGCATACCCAAGACCAAGACCAATATACGGTATCATTGTCCGCAACGGTTTTTGCATTCCATCAAAGAAATCATAAAATGCCATTGCACTGATAATATCTGTGGTCATCGTAGATTTCACACTGCCAATATTAAAATTATCAATGGAATATCCACCACTTAAATTCAAATTGCCATGAAATAATGGGGTTTCATTGTAATCCACTTCATTGAAATGATCCCATCCCAATTCCAAACGCCACTGTGGGCGATCTGGTAAAACCCATCCGATACTTGCGCCACCCGAAAAAGCGACCCCAGACAATTTGCTCATACCCATACTATCCAAACTGGCACCGCCGGCATAAACCTGACCACTGGCACAGTCGCCTGTATCGGGTTCAAAAGCACCTGTAACAGGATCATAACAATAAGAAAAAACTATAACACCCGCATTATTTTCTGCTTTGCCCATCGCAAACGATGCACCCGCACGCAAAGATATCGAAACACGTTCGCCACGATCGTAATACGCCATGTCGTATGTGTGTTCACCAGAATACTGCCAATTTGCGTGCGCCACGCCGATGTTCAGCGCACTTGCACAAATAATAAAATGTAAAAACCTACTTCTCATGACATACATTATATCACAAATTTACAGAATAAAAAATATATTTATGCGAAAAATGCGGGGAAAAATCCCCGCATTTTTATTTTAATGTTTACCGCCGAACACTTTTTGGAATCGCGAACGAATTCCTTTGGCCAGTGTTCGTACGTTCTCTTTGACCCTGTCAGCAAGACCGTCGTATTCTTTTTCACTTAAATCACGCAAGATATATGAAATCATTCCGTCATCCCACGATAATTCATGGGACTCTGGGGTTGTGCCATATACACTATGATTATCATATGGTCCTGGTTGCATGTATACCAAACTAGATAATATTTTATAAACTCTGTTCATATCTACTTCGGGACCAACATCGCATCCACCTATGGATCCGGTACGGCCACTGTCTTTATATGCTCTGGTAAGTTCTTCATCTTCCCAATTACGGATATCACCTATTTTTGCATCCAGCATACTTGCAATTTCCAACAAATTACTATTATGCACCATATTCCTTGGTCTATAGAACATACCATCCGCAGTTATTCTGGACGCCGGATACCAATGTCCTGGAATATCACGGGTGCCACCATCAAGCCCAGTTGCCAAATAAAATGGTATCTTTAATTCACCAACCTCAACAACCACAACCGCAGTATTTTTTGTTTGTGCAATCGGGTTATCGTTGCCGTTGATATCTACAAATTTAACTGGTGTGCCATGGAAAGACCCAACATCAGTTTGCATAATATCTTCTTGTTGTGCCAATCTATTTAGTGTTGTTGGAACAGAATATTTACGATCTTCGTAATATGCTATGCTTTTGCCATATGCTGCATCCAACATGTCTGTTCTTGCATTGTTTGTGAACATTGGTTCTGAAACCGGCTTTGGAACAGGGGTTTGTTCTGGTACAATTGTTTCCACGGGTTCCGGTGCTGGTTCTGGTACTGGCTCTGGGGCCGGTTCTTTAATTGTTCGGTTAATTGGGTTCTCGCTGTTTGGCTTTTTCAACAGTGCACCAACATCTATATTGCGCACAGCATTATCAGACAAATTCATATCTTTGCGAATATCAAATGGGTTTTCGGTTTCAATCTTTTCATGATCAAACGTGAACGGATGTTGATAGCGCGCCCAATTTATATCTTCTAATTCGTCTTTTGGTTTTGCCGGTGCCGGTGTTGATACTGGTTCAGCCACTTCTGGAATAACCTCTTCTACGATTTCTTCTTGGGGTTGCAGTGGTTCGGCCGTTTCTTTTTCTCTAAGTCCGGCGTTTGCCGCAACCGCAGAAATAATATCGCCCAAAATTTCTTCTTTTGTTTGTTGGCGAACTTGTTCTGTATTTTCTTCGGTTTGTACCGATTGTGGTTGAACCGTTTCTTCGTCCATTGGTTCCGGTAGATTCAACGGTGGCAATTCCGCAGGTGTTTCTTCTATCGGTTGCACATCTTCAATAAATGCTTCGTCTTGTGGACGAATAACTTCTATATTTTCATCTGTACCTAATGTATTTGGTACATCAACCACCAAATTATTTTCTGGTTCTTCATGAACCACGACATCGTCATTTTGTGGTTGCACGATTTCTGCTTCGTCCGTATCTACAACATCATCCGGCCGATAATACAGGTCTTGTAAAATTTCGTCATCACTTACTGGCACAAAGTTTATTGTATCGGTATCCGGTGTATCAATTTGCACCTGTCTTTCTTCGTCTTTTACAACTGGTTCTTGTGGTAATGCAGAATCATTAGGTTCAATTACTTCATCCACATTGGTATCTGGGGTATCAATTTGAACCCGTTTTTCTTCGTCTTGTATGACAGATTCTTGGGGTGATTCGGAATCATCGCGTCCGGTTACTCTATCTACAAAAGACCCAATGCGTGATTTTAATTTTTTGAATCTTTCACGTGGATTGTATGTTCCGAACATTGCCATTCCACTTTTATTGACCGAATTATAATCGTCTACGTCAACAGTTTTAGTTACTGTTTCTTGGGTGGTATATGTTTCACTGTGTTGTGTTGGCATTTCACCAAGGCTAGAATACACATCATTTGGACGCAACACATGGCCATCTACACCACCGATGTGTCCCATCGCATCAAGGTGATTCAAATCAAAATGTTGCACCATATCCATCCCTTCGGGGTGCGCCATAACTGCACTGCCTGGTTCAAATATATTGGCCATCAAATCAACGTCACTGGGTTGAACATTATGTGTTACACCCCATGCGTTCGTGTATGATAAATGACTTGGGTCTGAACCCGCCCATGCCATAACGCGCAGCGCACGATATGGGTTTATATCCGTTCCGTGTTCGGCATTATATGCCTCAATCGCTTCTACACGTTGTTGTAATAATTCTGGGTCATTTGCGTACCATTTTTCCATGGCCGCTTCGGCACGTGGCACGGCCTCTTCTGGATAATCGGTAACAGTTTTTGTATGTTCCACCTCTTCGGTGGTCTCACGCAATTCTTGGTGTGATGACTTTTCTTGTAACAGCGTATTTTCTTGGTAGTGCTGGTTAAACGCATTTATACCCATGTGTGCCACCGCACGACCGGCGAACCCACCGGCAATAATCGCACCAACATTTGCAATTGCCCATGCCAAAGATTCAACCGCAGACATTTTCCGACGGGCATCACGATATGCTTCATGTGCATTTTTAAGTCCGCCCGCCGCCAACGCGCCATATCCCAATGCAACGGCGGCCGTTGCCATACCGGCGGCACCAAAGCACATTGCGATACACGCAATTGCGGTAACCCCCAATGATTTTAATATATCTGCATCATGCAAGAAATCTGTAATTGTGGCATTAGGATGATTTTTGCGCCAACGATTAACCTGAACAATACCGGCACCCAACGCCACCGTAAACCCAAGTGCCGCCGCAGAAACCGCCAATGACATCCCCGCGGTCGCCGCCAACGCAGTTGCAATTGTGGTGATAATCGCACTGGCGATAAACGCACTGGCAACACCCTTTAAGATGCGTTTAAATAATTCTATACGTTTTTGCATACGCGCATCGGCATTGCCAATAGAACTGGCCTTTTCAAAGAAGCGTTCCATTTCTATTTTTGATGATGTCGCGCCGGCCTTGGATTTAATACGCGCCAACCATCCGCCTGTTGCGTTTGCATGCGCATTTAATGTTGCAGTATATGCCCAATCTGGTATTTGCCCACCGTTTTGCGCCATGGTTTTATCCATGTCTGCACGTTTTGTCGCATCTATGAATATTTCTGGATTTTCCGCAGCCGCGTTTGCCTTTTCGCTTTCGCGCGTGACACTGTACAACAGATAGACAACCTCGTCATTTACTTCGCGTTCCAATGCATCCGCGTCTATTTTTTCACTGAATCTTGCGGCATGCTTTTTTGCGACATTATGACGCGCCAATTCAATAATTGTATCCAGCCGCCCACCCTTGATTATCCTGCGGTTTTCGGCATAATCTTCGTATTCTGTATCGTCTTTGCGTCCGGCCGATTTAAATTGCGGAATAACATTGCCGTCTTGGTCTAAGAATTTATATTTAGAAGCAATACGTTTGGTTTCTTCGGATATTTCAATACGCGCAATTTTGTAATCTAATTTATCCCAGCGTTTTTCTAATTTCTGTGCGGTTTGTGGTGTAACCTGTCCCAAATCACCCCATGTGCTATCGTATTCTGTGATTACCGTCCCCAGTACTTCTAAATTGCTGTCCATTTGGGCAATTTTTTCATCATCCAAATCAACGCCTAATTCGGTCATTTCTGCGCGACGGGCATCTTTGTTTTTGGCATCAACATCACCCATACGCGCATGTAACATATCAACAAAACCCGGATACACATCTGCAATATTTGTTGTATCAACAACATTGTCATTGATAATCATACCACCAGAATTTGCAAAATCAGCCGACATATTGTCTATGTGTTCGGCGATTTTCTGCAACCGTGCCTTTTGGGCGTCATCTGTTTTTGCCTTGGCATATGCGGCGCGATATGCGTTTGCCAGAATCGCAGGTGTTGCGCCATTAAAATTCACCAAATCATCGCCAACAAATTTATCACAGAATACCAACCGTTGTTCCGCGGAAAGTTCTGGAACCTTGGCAATAATTTTGGCAACGCGTTCAATATCGGTCATTTTTTCGGCGGCATTTTTGTCCGTTTCGGATAAAAGCCCCATATCAAAATACGTATGAACGATATGTTTACTGAATATCAGTTCATTTCGGTCCGATGTGTATGCGCGTTCACGACGCACCCCTGTATTAACGTTCTGATTTTTTTGTGGTATTTCTGGCATAATTGCACTCCCCATGACTTATATTTAAATTTTATAATATTTTATCATAAAAACACTTATAAAGAAAGCAAATTTATGATACAATATGTGCCATGGTTATCTCTATAATTTTACTGATTGTTGGATTTGTTTTGATGGTTCGCGGTGCCGATGTTTTTGTTGACGGCGCCGTCAGTGTTGCAAAACGTTTTCATATTCCGACACTAATTATTGGCACAACACTTGTCGCCATCGGGACCAGTGCACCCGAGGCCGCAATCAGTATCGCCGCCGCGGTCAAAGGCACCGCTGGTGTTTCCATTGGCAATGTCATCGGCAGTAATATTACCAATGTATTTCTTATTCTTGGATTAACCGCGATTATTGGTGCGATTCCCATAACCAAAAACACGAAAAAATATGAATTACCATTTGTTGGATTTATAACTTTGTTATTATGCTTGGTCGGTTTGTGGTTTGGGGTTGTGTCACGTCCGGTGGCATTTGGATTTTTGGGACTGTTTGTCTGCTTTATTGGGTATACGATATTTATGGCACGCCGTAGTTCCGAACCCGACCCAGAATATCAAGAGTTTTCAATTGCCTACACAACTGTAATGATAATTGCAGGTATTATCGCACTGGTCTGGGGCAGTAATATGACCGTAGACGCCGCAACCGACATTGCAACACGCATGGGTGTATCAGATCGTATTATTGGTCTGACCATTATTGCCATCGGAACCAGTTTGCCCGAATTGGTGGCAAGTATCACCGCCGCAATTCGTAACGAATACGATTTGGCGGTTGGAAATATTATTGGTTCAAATATATTTAATATTTTGTTTGTTTTGGGAACGGCGGCGGCGATACACCCCATACCGTTCAGTCCTGCATTTGTTACCGACGGCGCGGTTGCATTATTGGCAATAATAATGCTGATGATATTTGCCGCCAAAGATTCCCGCATGGGTCGTATTGGTGGAATTATATTTCTGGTTTCGTATATTATTTATACTGTACGTTTGATTATGTAAATTTCGCTTGCGTTAAAAATACCGCCTTTGTTAAAGTTGCCATTGAATAGTATGGGAATTTGTTTCCAAAAAAGGAAAGAGAATTGAAACGGGTTGCGTTATTTTTATCATTACTGTTTATCGGAACGGCGTTTGCAACCGGCGACAAAATCACAACATCAAAAACATATGTTGATACACAATTGGCAACCAAACAGGAAAAAATTACCGCGATTGATACAAATACGGTTATAACCACAACCAACACCGATGGCGAAATTGGTGAAAAGGCAATTTATGATACAACCGCGGCGTATGATACCCAGCAAGATGCGCTTGTAACCGCCGCAGATGCCAATGCCGCAATTCAAAATGCAATTGATACCGAATTTATATGCACCGAATGGGCGCCAAATGCCGAACACACAGACGATAATTGTTATATATGGGATATTCAAAATGTTAGTACGGTAAACCTGCCCAGTGGGTATACACGATTACAATATTTGGAATCAACCGGAACGCAGTATTTAAACTTGGGTCGCCCAATTGGCTCTGGGGAAAATATAACAACAAAATTTGAATATACGGTTGATAAAGTTGGTGTATGGTTTGGTGCACGTGCCGGAAATTCTTATTCCGCGGGTTTTGTGTTTGAATTTGCACAATATGCAAATAATTTGTTCATCCTTTCCCAAAAAACAACAGTAACATCATATCACGGTTATCAGGCAAATGGCCTTTCGTTTATGACCCCATATATATTGAATTGGTATGGAAACCCATTTCAAAAACCCACCTTATCACCAACAAAGACATTTAACAATAGTGGCAATAATATTAACGAATCAAATTATCTTATTACGCCACCATATAACGCATTTTTGTTTGCATACAATATGGCTGGGACTGTAAGTGGCAAAAAACCAATGCGCATTTATTATTTTACGGTTGAAGGTAAAATGAACCTTATACCAGCACGGCGAAACAGCGATGGGAAACTGGGAATGTATGATACCATATCAAATGCGTTCCTTACCAACGCGGGCACAGGCGAATTTATTGGTCCAAATTTTTTACCAACTGAAAACTAACTAATTATTTTGATTTTGGTAATTTAAAGAAACGCGTATTTTTAAGAACTGATATTTCTGATTGTAAATTTTTAATTCGCAATATTGTTGCATTATCAATTTTGTTGGCAAGGCATTTTTGCAAATATGACTGCGGATTAAATTTAGTTTTATCTTCTATATAGCACATTGCAAAGTTTATCACGCCACCATGGGTCACAACCAATGTGTTTTTATCAAAATCCATTGATTCCAAAAATTCGCCCACACGTGCAAAGGCGTCTTCAAATTTTTCCGCATTAAATTTTGTCGGGTTCGCAAAAAACATTCCGACCAATGCCGGATCAACCGCCCTTTTATACAGGCCGGTTAATTCCCCAAAATCGTATTCGCGCAACCGCGCATCATATTCAACCGTTATTTTCAATGCGCCACCAATAATCTCTGCGGTTTGCGTCGCGCGCGTTAAATCGGACGATATGATTTTTCCCAAATTTAAATTTTTTAATTTCGCGACCGTATCAGATGCCTGTGCACGTCCCGTATCATTTAATGGTATATCATTTTGACCCTGAATTTTATGTTCAAGGTTCCAATCTGTTTGTCCATGTCTTATCATATACAGCATAGACGGCATTTTAAGAAATAAAAACGGAAAATCAAATTAAAAGTAAAAACGCCTCAATGGGCGCCTAAATATGATGGTGGAGCTGATCGGACTCGAACCGACGACCCCTTGCATGCCATGCAAGTGCTCTACCAACTGAGCTACAACCCCATTTCGGAAAGGTATTTTATATTTCTTCTTGCCAAATGTCAAATATATTTGCTAATCTGCGATTAGATTCAAGGAGTTTTATATTATGGATATTCAATCTTTAAAAACAGAAATAGAACAAAAAACCGCCCAAACAATAGAAGTTTTACATAATGAATATGCGGGGCTGCGTACTGGGCGCGCGTCTGTGCACTTGCTGGACGGTGTGCGTGTTAATACGTATGGTTCTGATATGCCGTTAAACCAATTGGCAACGGTTTCAACGCCTGATAATCAAACTTTGTCCGTTACCGTATGGGACATGTCAAATGTTGGCGCCATTGAAAAGGCGATTCGTGAATCTGGATTGGGTTTGAACCCGATGAGTGCTGGTGCGGTTATCCGCCTTAATATGCCACCACTTACCGAAGAACGTCGCAAAGAATTGACCAAGGTTGCTGGTAAATATGCCGAAGAAGCCAAAATTTCTATGCGTAATATTCGCCAAGATGCAATGGGCAAAATCAAACGCGCCGTAACCGATAAAGAAATTTCCGAAGACGATCAACACAAATACGAAGCAGACATTCAAAAGATTTTTGATGCGCGCAGTGCCGAAGTTGATGCCATCGCAAAACAAAAAGAAGCAGATATTATGTCTGTTTAATGTTTAACATAAAAAATCGGTGTAGAAATGTTAAAATTGTTCAAAAAGAAATCTGCTGTATCCAACGAACCAACCAAGGTTCCAAATCACATCGCGTTTATATGCGACGGTAATCGCCGTTGGGCCGAAGCACGCGGTCTGCCGCCACTGATGGGACATCGCGCGGGAATCGCAAATTTTGAAAATCTGGTTGATTGGTTTATTGCACGTGGTGTTACGACGATAACCTTCTTTATTTTCTCAACAGAAAATTGGAATCGGTCCGATGAAGAAGTAAATTTCTTGATGGATTTGTTTTATTCAGAATTAAAGAAAAATTTGAAACACGCATTGGAAAAAAATCTGCGCTATCGCGTTATCGGTTCACGCGACAGATTGCCAAAAAAATTGGCCGATATGTGCGATAAGTTAGAGGCAGAATCCGCAGAAAACACCGCGGGAACCGTTGTGTTTGCATTAAACTATGGTGGTCAAGACGAAATTATAAATGCCGTCAATGACGCCATCGCCGAAGGTAAACCAGTTACCCGCGAAACATTTGAAACCTTTTTGGACACTGGGGAATTATTGCCTGTGGATATGATGGTAAGAACAAGTAATGAATTTAGAATCTCTAATTTCTTGTTGTGGAAATTGGCGTATGCCGAATTGCTGTTTGTCCCAGAACATTGGCCAGATTTGGTAAAATCAGAAAAGTTATGGCAATTTGTTTTGGACGAATATGCCAAACGTAATCGCCGTTTTGGTGGCGGGAAAAAAGCGAACTATTCAGGACGCAAAAGCAAATAGGATGAACAATGTCAGAAACAATGAATAGGGTATTGGTTGCCGCGGGATTGATTCTTGGATTATTGGGCGCGATATGGCTGCAAAATCATGGTTTTCCGACCGCGATATATTGGATTGGGTTATTGGTTTGTGCCGGAATGATTTTTGAATTTTTGTATCGCCTGTGGTATGCACCACGCGATGTAATGTTTAACCAAAAAAATTTGTTATTGTTTCTGGGGTTCTTGGGATTGCTGATTTTGGATTTCATGTCCATTATGACGGTTGGTCGGCGCCCGATGGTTATGCTGATGATTCTTGTAATTGTATGTGCCGCCGATATTGGTGCGTGGCTGTTTGGGCGCATTTGCGGTGGTGATAAATTGTGGGAAAAGGTATCCGAACACAAAACATGGGCGGGTCAGATTGCCGGGATTATTTGCGGTGCGGCATGTGCAATTTTATATGGGCATTTATTCCTTAACCCATTTACACCACAAATGGTTTGGGTTGGTATTGGAATTGCACTGTTATCACAATACGGTGATTTAACCGCAAGTTTTATTAAACGCAAAATGAAAATCAAAGATTTTAGTAATGTCCTTGGAAAACACGGTGGCATTATTGATCGTTTTGACGGTTGGATTTATGCGTTGCCTGTAATGTGGTACGTGTTAATGTAATGGGGAAAAAGGGGGAAAGGAAAAATGCATACTATAATGACCATTATCGCGTTATTGATTGTCCTTGGGGTTGTCGTGTTCATACACGAGCTGGGGCATTTTTTGGCGGCGCGATGGGCGGGTGTACGCGTTGATGCATTTTCTATTGGGTTTGGCCCCGCAATTATACAATGGCATGATAAACGCGGCACAGTATGGAAAATTGCATGTTTGCCACTTGGTGGATATGTATCTATATATGGCCAAGAAGATATGTTTGACCGCAAAAAATACAATGCATTACCAAAAGAGAAAAAGGTTGGACATTATCTGTCTGCGCCGGCATGGAAACAATTTATCATAATCGGCGCTGGGGTATTTATGAATTTCATTTTGGCGTGGTCAATATATTCTTCTATTTTCATGTTTAAACCGCGCACCGTTCAATTACCTGTTATCGGCCAGGTTATCCAAGACAGCGTTGCTTTTACGGCCGGCGTAAAACCAGGGGATACAATTGTTAAAATAAACGGTGGCACGATTACAAATTGGGGTGAATTAGTAATCGCCAAAGAACTGACCGGCGCACACGATGCCAATGTAGAGGTTTTACGTAATGATAAATTGGTTTCGGTAACAATTAAATCTGCGGAACGTTGGGGTTTGGTCGCCGATGGCAGCAAAACCGAATTACGCAAAAAGGGTTTCTTTGGCGCAATTTATGCCGGCGCACGTGAAACATATTACCAATCAAAAACTCTGTTGGTGATATTGAAACAAATTGTTACCGGTGACAGATCTGCAAAACAACTTGGGTCATTTATTACCATTGCCCAGATTTCTGGTCAGGCCATGGCGGTTGGTTTATTTGCATTGTTATCTATTATTGCATTGCTATCGGTAAATTTGGGTATCATTAACCTGTTGCCATTGCCGGTGTTGGATGGTGGATATTTACTGATTCTGATTATAGAGGCAATAATCAGACGAAAACTTGGCGGCAAAGGCATGGAAATCGCCATTATAGTTGGTTGGGTTTTTCTGGGGTTTGTATTTGCATTGACAATGTGGAATGATATTGCGCGGGTATTTGGATTATGAAGAAAATAACCTTGGCTATTACAGCACTGTTTATGGGCGTCGCAAATGCGGCGACGGTGTCGCGTGTTGATGTTACTGGGAATAAACGTATGGATGCGGAATCTGTGCGCATACTTGCCGATGTCAAGGTTGGCGATAATGTCGGTGAAGAACGTCTGAACAGCATCGCAAAAAAATTACAAGAAAGCGGATATTTTTCCAAGGTGTCCGCCCAAATGTCTGGAAACGTGTTAAAGATAAACATCACTGAATCACCAATTGTAAATATGGTTACGGTTGAAGGTAATGACGAAGTTTCAACCGATGATTTGAAAAAAGAAATCAAAATGGCCGAAAGCGCCGCGTTTGATGAATCTGTGATTGGCGCAGATGTTGGCCGTATGTTAACCGTATATCAACGCAAGGGTTTTTTCGGAACAAAAATTAAACCAAAGAAAATTGAACTGGATGATAATCGCGTTAATGTGGTGTATGAAATAAGCGAAGGCCACCCGACATATATGGATTCTATAACTTTTTCGGGAAATAAAAAGTTCAGCGACCGCACACTGCGTGGCGAAATCTTGTCACGCGAACACGCGTGGTGGCGGTTTATGTCGCAATTTGATGTGTACGATGAAGACCGCATACTGTACGACCAACAAATGCTGCGTCAATTTTACCTGCGCAATGGGTATGTTGATTTTATGGTCAAAAATGCCAAGGGAACATTTACACCTGATCGTGAATATTATTCGGTGGAATTCGTCGTTGACGAAGGGGAAAAATATAAAATCGGAACTATTAACATAGACAGCCCATTTGACGATGTCCCAACCGAAGAATTGCGCGACGCATTAAAAATGTCGGATGGCGATACCTATAATATTGACGAAATAGAGGCAACTATTTCAGAAATGCGTGCGGTTGTCGCGGAACATGGATACGCATTTATAAATGTTGATCCGGTGCCAACAAAAAATGACGATACGCACACAATAGATTTGAATTTCAAGATTCAAAAAACAAATCGTATTTATTTAAATTCTATCAATATTCTTGGCAATGTGCGGACATTTGATTCTGTGATAAGTCAATTGACCCCCATGCGTGCCGGCGACCCATTTTCACTGCAAACAATTGAACAGGGCCGCCAGCGTTTGATGCGAACACGCTATTTCAAAGATGTTCAAATGATTCCAAGTCGTATTGCCGATGCAAATATGATGAATCTGGATATCAAGGTTGAAGAACAACCAACTGGCGAACTATCTGGTGGATTTGGATGGTCAAATATAAATGGTTGGATGGTTGATGCGGGTATCACAGAAAATAATTTTATGGGACGCGGTCAAATCGTTCAATTACGTGGTTCCATCGCCCAGTATCAAAAACAGGCGTTGTTCAGTTTTACAGAACCGTTCCTGTTTGGTCGTGAATTATCTGGGGGATTTGATGTTTCATATACAATGTATAATTATAAAAAGTTAACTGGGTATGATTACGATCGTGATTCATTAACTGTGGCGGGACGTTTGGGATGGAAATTAACAGACCATTGGTCGCAAACGTTGCGTCTGTCCGCATCTTTTGATCAAACCAGTGACCCACAACAGGGAAATGGTATGGTATCGGCCCGTTTGTATTCGTTGGGAACAAATCTGCGTTATTATAACCTTGATACAAATTTTGAACAGAATACTCACACTGGTTTGGTTGGTAATATGGGCATAACATATACTGGTTTTGGGGGAACGGCAACGTTTATGCGATACGGCGCAGATGCAACCGCAATGGTGAAATTCTTGGACGATAGGTGGCAATTAAAAACATCACTTGATTTTGGATATATTCAAAAGTTGGGCGATAATTATGTTCCGCGTGTGTATCGTTATTTCTTGGGTGGTGATTCTTTGCGCGGGTTTGATGTTGCCGGTGTTGCGCGTTGGAATAAAAATTCATATTCTTTTGGTGGTATGTGGAAACTGAACGGTTCAACCCAGTTAAATTTCCCGATATTTATTCCTGATGAATATCAGATTAAGGGTTTTGTGTTTACTGATTATGGTATTTTGGGCGACCCAGACGTGCCAAAGGGTCAAGAACACGCGGCATATTTAAAAGAAATTGGTTCGGGATGGCGCACATCTGCGGGGTTTGGTATTTATTGGAACACACCTATGGGACCAATGAATTTCAGTTGGGGATGGCCAATGCGCATAGATAAAAATGATAGAGAACGTCGTTTCTTGTTGTCGTTTGAAACACAGTTTTAATGCATTATTTACACTTGACCAAGCGCGCGCGATTTTTTTATAATCAAAGTAATTCAGGGGGAAAGAAATGAAGAAAATTATATTGGGAATCTTTGTAGTATTGGCATTGGCGGGTTGTGGCCAGATTTATGATCGCGAACCTGTTGGGGTCGGATACGATACAAATGAATTAAAATTAAGTCCATGTGCATGCATCATGGTATATCGCGGATAATGCCGTGATATTGCGTGTCTGACATACTTGCTGGAGAGAGGAAACCATGGCATACCCAGATGATTTTGATACATCTGCTTTTCCGGCGGGAAAACGAATTGCAGTTTCCCGAACGGCTGGTATTTGGATTATGGTTTCATTTTTGCTAATTATTTTATCATGCTTGGCGATACCATGGATAATTAACAACAAAATGGTTGAACCATTTGTGATTTATGTTGATGGGCCACACGGCCAATGGCGGTTGGTTGGTCGCCAAAGCGCGCGTCAGGAAATTCCATATTATACATCTATGCAACGCGCATTGGTTGCCACATTTGTTCAAGAGTGGTTTTCACTGTCCGATGACCCAGATAGAAATGCGGAACATTGGTCGCAATGCGATCGCAAAACGGTTTGTGCAAATCGCGTAGAAACCTCGCTGTTTGGGTATACCGAATGCGGTATATATTGTCTTGCCGATGAAACACTGTATCGGACATTTACAGACAAGGTTTTGCCGTTGTATCAAACGACCGCATCTTTTGGAGAACGTTGGTTTATAAACCCGACAAAGATTTTTGTTATGCAAAATGGCGACATTACCGAATCTGGTGGTTTGTGGATTGCGCGTGCAAATGTCCGTTCCAGTTTAAATGGTGAATTTAAAATCGTCGCATATGTTCGGGTTGTTCGTGACATGGAAAATTATCCACAAACACTTGGGTATTCTATCGCAGAATTTAATGCATATAGGGAGCAATAATGCGCAAATTACTTGGCTATCTTATTGGTCTGTTGATAATGTTGGGTGTGTTTGCATCGCTGTATTTGGCGGGCGCGATATATGACACAAGCGACCGCATTACAATTGAACCTTATTTCTTGCGCCAGGGTTTATTGGCCGCCGATCAGGTCGGCAAACCACAACCTTTGTCTGAAGTGCAGAATAAAAAGTTAAAAGTTTGGTTGATTCAAAAATATGTACATGAATATTTGTACATAGAACCCGGCGAAGCCAATATTGAACAACGTATGGCTGGTAATTCTGTGTTGGCATATATGTCTACAATCGGTTCATTTGAAAAGTGGAAAAATGGTATGGCAAAAAAGATTCAAGAAGCCGCGCGCAACGGTATTCGCCGTACCGTATATGTTTATGACGAAATTTTATCGGACCCCGACAACAGCGATTATTTGCGGGTTGATTATGAAACAAAAACGTGGTATAAACCAAATGATATGAACGAAGTCCCAACCGTAAAGCATGGAACGATGTATCTTAATGTTGAATATACTGGTCAGTTATATAAACAGATAGAAGAAATTCAGGACGCATTACGTGCGGGCAAAGATCCGGCAATTGTGTTTGTGTTCTATGTGACCGACGCAATTATTGACGAGAAATAATATGAAACGCATATTTGTTTTTTTTACCGCGCTGTGTTCCATACTGGTTATGGGCCGATTTGGTTTTGCAGACGAATGGGATTATGATGAAATGGCGGCTGGCGACACAGAAAGTGCAGATTTTAGCGAATATGCCATTGAAACCAATGCCGATGATGATAATACTGAATGTCGCATGACAACCATAAAATTAAACGACGGTGCGTCACCAGTTGCCGCGGGCAGTTTTGATATTGCGGGAATTATGTTGGGGATGACATTTGACGAAGCACAAATGATCGCACGTGAAACAGGTCTGTATAAAAATCGGGACAAAGACAGCGTCGTTTATGCGATTCACAAAGATTGGAAATATAATCTTGATTACGAATGCCGTCAGAATAAAATTTATGTTCCGGCAAAATTGGATCAGTGTATAAAATCTTTGGCGCGTGGTCGTGGTGTGATGTACGCATCTGAATTACATTTGGTGCGTGATGTTACTGGCGAAACCATAGACGTTTATTTCACCAGCAATGCCACCAACAATGTCGTTTGGAAAATTGTTTATAAAAATGATGCCAACGAAGAAGAAGGTGCAGACGAAAAATTTGAAAATCAAAAGAACAAAAAAATTATGGTATGGTGGCAAAGCGTTTTGGATAAATATGGTGTACCGAACGCGGGCAATGACCAATGGGCCAGTTCGGACAACGGTTACGATCCGTTGATGACCGCGTATTATGGTGAATTAGAATTGGTTGATTGCGGACGACAAGCGGACGACAGCGCAACCAATATTCAACAGGCGATGGATAATTTTGCCGCAAAACCATATGCTTTCTAATAAGATGGATTCATATAAAACTGGATTATTTTCTGAATTTGTTGCGTGCGTGTATTTGATGTTGCGTGGGTTTCGTATCTTGCGTCGCCGTTATACAACGGGTAAGCATACCGGACGCGCGGAAATAGACATTGTTGCAAAACGTGGAAATTTAATTGCGTTCATAGAGGTCAAACACCGCAAAACCATATCTGCGGCATGGAATGCGATTACACCGACACAGATAAAGCGTCTACGATTGGCGGCGGAAACATTTTTGATTCAAAAAAAGTGGATGGGCAATTCACGATTTGATGTAATTGTTATCCATGGTTGCCACATAGATTGGATAAAAAACGCAATTTAATAATTTAAAAAGCCCCCAACAACAAGTCGGGGGTATTTTTCTTATATGATAACTTTTATATCATTTAATCACAGCGGTTTTAATAATTGTTAAATCTTCCTTTATTCCGTCTATTTTTAACTGCAACTGCCCTATTCCTGTTTCCAAAACCGTGGTACGATTTTCCAATGTTGTCATTCGAACCGTTAACCTGTCCAATTCAACCAGCGCATTGTCTTGACGCGCGACCCAATAAATCAGCCCCGCAACAAACGCAATTAAAAACCAACCATTACGCAGGATATCTATGACACCCATTATTCCATTATGTTTTTGCATTTTGCCGCCCCCGTAATATTAAACTTTCAATTTGGTGAACCAATGCACGTGCGCCTTCCAGTGTGCGCAATTCCGCATCTGTTGCGTTTGCACCAAGTGTACGTTCAATAGTTATGCGGCGCAGGTGTGATATTACAATCGCACCTGAATCAGACGAAAATGTTTTGGCATACGCCAATTCTATGTCACGCATTTTGTCCCCCATTATATTATTGTGTTATTTTCTGCGACCATCTGTGCAATTGGTGCAATGTATTTTAATTCGGCATCACCGTGTAATGATATTTTATCAATGACCCCGCGCCGCGACAATATCTGCAACCCGCGGTCGCAAAGTGGCCGTATGAATTCATGCAACAGGCGTCCGTATGTCGCCCCCAGTATGCGCAACATATCCGCATTACGCGCCAATATTTCTGTTGCGGTCATTTCTTTTTCAGACAATAACCCTAGCCTATCCGCCAATAAAGTGTGCCGGATGCGGTCACGCAAATCTTTTAATATTATTTGCGACACATCAAAATTTGCCCCCGTGGCAAGTGGTGTTAAACCGGAACTGCCTACTGCTTTTGGAATAATTGCCCCAGGTGTCAGATTTATATTGTTCAGGTTTATAACCCCGTCATCATCGGCCTGCCATATACCACTGACGGCGATGGTTGCGTTTTTCAATACTAATTCAACAACTTTGTTTGCCGTTTTAATATCGGGTAATGCGCGCAAAATCGGTCCAACACCATATTGTTCCCCCGATGATACGGCCCAACGGAAAATTAAATATGGATTCGTTTCAAATGTTCCACGGGATACAATATTGTTTTCTATATCGCCACCGACATCCAACCACGCGGTAAAATCTGTTCCCACCAAAGATTGAACCAACAACACCGAAAAATCCGAATCTTTCTTTAATTTATCGGCGATTTCACGTGTTGGTGTCCATTCGGGATAACGCGTCATTACATCCGAAATTGAAACGGATGCCGTATGGAAAACAGCATCAGGTAAAACCGCAATGTCTTTCATTGGAATTGCCGTAAATGAAAATGCACTGGATGCACCAATCGGACTTTCTGCCATAAACAAACATGCCGTTCCTAATGTGACCAAATCCATATAGCACTGATGAATTGTCGTATAAAAATTTGAATCATTAAGGTTCGCACGCAATGCCGCCGTTGCAATTTCTGCGTTTGGGGATTCCGGGCTTTCGGGTACCAGATTCAACCACAGTGATTCTGGTGGGGTCAGCAATGAATACATACACGCCGCCAGATTATCTGCCGCGTCCGCCGCCGTTGCGTCAAACAGCATTGCCGTATCATCGTCAGATGTTGGCATCGTATATTTGCGTGCATCTGCCCAACGCTTTAACCATGGTTCACGCGCCGCAATTGCATGCGCATACATTTTCTTTAAATCGTATTTCATATTTTTTCCTTTTCTTTAAATGTTAAATTTTGTGTTTGCCGTATACAGCCCATGTACTATTGGACGCAGGCCAATTGGTTGTGCCGAAATTGCACCCGCAATTGCATCCAAACCGTCATCGTGTTCGGTATTGCCACTTGGTGTCCATGCCAACATTTCCGACATTATCGGGGTTTGGGTTATTCGGCGATGTGCGTACAGACGCCCAGTACTAAGCAGTGGTTCAATTGCATCCAAAATGCGATCTTGTTTATGACGGCTGTTGTTAATTGGGCGAATTTGAATTCTACTTTGGTCATGTGCGATGCTGCTGCGCATAATTTCGGGCAATGCACCACCAATGCCGTTTGTTTCAACCGATATACTGCGCCCATGATGCCTGCGAACAAAATCCAGTACCAAATTGCACTGGTACGAAAGTGGGTATTCTATTTCATCTGGAACGACCATATATAAAATGTCGTGGATAAAAACGCGTTTTGTTTTGTCATCACGATAGACCAACGCGCATACACTGCTGTCAGCATTTTTTCGGCCACTGGATGGGTCCCAGTAAATCGCGACTCCGGTAATTTGATTTTCGCCGATTCTGCATGAATGGATATCAAAATCGCTGTCGTATATTTTAATGCCACCGGGGTCTAATCTGATTTTGTCCGCTGGAACATATTCCAGCATCATTTGCCCTGAAAAGTGCCGTTCACCAACAGTTTCCCGAATTTTTTGTATCTTTGTGATAGGGAAAACTGCGGGCCACACTGGGTTACCATTTGAATCTACTATAGGAATTTTTAATTCATCGTACCCACGCAAAAAAGGGGTTGAAAAAACATTTTTTTCAGATACTATGTTTGACATGGACTTCACTCCCAAAACTTTACCAACGAATATAGAAGCCGAACAGGCCGTTCTTGCCGCGGTTTTAATGAGTAATCGCGCACTGGAACGTATTTCTGACTTTCTGCGGGCCGAAGATTTTTCGCATCCCGCACACCAGGAAATTTACAAATTAGTATCGCGTCTATTTGCGCGTGGCGAACAGTTTGATATTGTCACAATCAAATCTTATTTGGATCAACAGGGCGTACTGGAATCTGTCGGTGGTGTTGATTACCTGACACAATTGGCTGGGGCCAGTGCAACCGTTGTAAATGTTGAACAATATGCGCGCATTGTACACGAAAACGCGTTACGCCGTGATTTGATAAATTTGGGGCAATCTATTACGGATGCCGCATTTGTGGAAGACATTGATAATCCTGTGTCCAGTCAGATAGAAACCGCGGAACAAAAATTGTTCAATTTGGCGACAACTGGCGATACTGGTCATGACGTTGTTCCAATTTCTGCCGCATTGAAAAAGGCCTTACAGGAAACCGAGATTGCATACAAAGCCGATGGGAACCTGTCGGGGTTAACAACGGGACTGACCGATTTGGATCGTGCAATCAGTGGACTGCACAAATCAAACCTTGTTATTATTGCCGGCCGACCAGGTATGGGTAAAACCGCACTTGCCATGAATATCGCGTTTAATGCTGCAAATGCAATTTATTCGGGACGTGCAAATCCACAGTATAAGGGTGCCGTCGTATTTTTCAGTTTGGAAATGGGCGATTCTGAATTGGCGGCGCGTGTTCTGTCGTCGCAGTCGCGTATTCCGGGTTCCGCAATGCGCGAAGGAAAATCACTGACCGACGAAGATTTCTTGAAATTGACCCAGTTTTCCGATGTGATTGGTCGCATTCCGTTGTTGATAGATGACACACCGGGCATGTCTGTTCCGATGATTCGCACACGTGCGCGTCGGTGGGCCCGCAAATATAATGGTTTGGCACTTATTGTGATTGACTATCTACAACTTATTACTTCGCCGGGTGGTCGGAACAAGGATAATCGTGTCCAAGAATTATCTGAAATCACCCGCGGTTTGAAAATGCTGGCCAAGGAATTGGATGTGCCGGTAATCGCCCTATCCCAGTTATCACGTAGTGTTGAATCACGTGATGATAAACGTCCGCAATTGTCTGACTTGCGTGATTCGGGGTCTATTGAACAGGATGCTGACATTGTTTTATTCACGTATCGTGAAGAATATTATCTGCAAAATCGTGATCCGAAACATCGTCTATCAAATATTCCAAATGATAAATCTGTTAGTTCTTGGCAGGCACGTTATGAAAAGGCCAAAGGCAAAGCCGACCTTATTATCGGCAAAAACCGTCATGGTCGCACCGATACGGTACACCTTGCGTTCTTGGCAGAATTCAGCTTGTTTGATAATCTGGACGAAATGGAGAATCGCGTCCCAGAATTTACAGATTTTGCACCTGCACAATCTGAACAATCTGGTTCTGAACCGACGCCAATAGACGCCAGTGAAATTCCAGACGATTATTAATTTATCACTTTTCAATAAATTTTTCTTGCCAAGTTTTTAATTTTTGACTATGATTTTGTCAAGATTTTATAAAGGAGTTTTGCATGGCCCAAGAAGAAATCATTTTTCCAAATAATATTCGTAACATCCGTCTTGCCGCGGGTATGAAGATGACCGAACTTGCGCGTCGTTCTGGTTTGTCATTATCGGCGGTTTCAAAAATTGAAAAAGGTGTACGTCGCCTTAATCAAAAACAGTTATTGAATATCTGCAATATTCTGGGATGCAAATTGTCCGATATATTCATCAAAGATACTGACGAAGTTGCGTCTAAATGGCAGGATGAAATCAAACGCCGTATGAATAACAACGAAGACAGCGGTCTTAAATTATTCGGCAGTGGTCTGCGTAAAATTCGCCAGCAATCTGGTAAAACCATTGCACAGGCGGCCAAGGATGCCGGTATGACACTGTCTGTATATCATAAAATAGAAGTCGGCCAACGCGAAGTTTATCAAAACGAAATTGAACCATTGGCAAAATCCTTTGCGCATTCTGTGGAAAGCATGTTTGATAAAATTGCCGAACTTTATAAATCTGGCGAACTTAACAAACAAATGAACAAGGTCAAAGAACGCGTAAAATCTATTTTGGTCGCTGGTGATTCAACCGCAGATTTCAGTGATTCCGAAGGTCATCTGTACAGTGCAAAATTGTATGAAACCGCACGCCGTAAATTGATTCCAGTTTTTGGCCATGTAGAAGGCAAATCTATCGCATTCAAGAAATCAGATAAAACCATGATTAATGCACCTGCAAATCTTGAAGGTCGCAAAGGTGTTTATGCGATTATTCCAAATTCAAAACGTCTTGGTGGATTTATCCCAGACAAGTCATACGTCTTTGCCGACGCCAAAATAAATGCAACCGTTGGTGATTTGGCGGTGTTTATTGACGCTGACTTCAAGGCATTGAAACCAGACGATACTGTTCGCGCCGATATCGCGGTCGTTCGCAAAGATTCCAAGGGCAAAATATATGGTCAAATGTCATCACCCGATGAAAAGATTACCGCCCAAACAATGCACAAGGTCATAATGATTTTGTCCGAATAAACCTTAACTTATGGGGGATGAAACGAGATGAAAGCCAAGGCAAGTGTTATCGCACAAAAATTGTTGAACCTGTACCGCCAGGCCCACGTCATAGAAGGTGGATGGTCGGTTCTGAATCAAATTTTTGTTAATGAATCAAGTGATGAAATTCTGGAAGAATTGCAAGATTTACCAACGGGTAAATTGCTTGTCCAACACATCAAAAACTTGAAATCTGGCAAAACACCTATGGATTCCATCTCACGTGAGTTATTGCCATACGGCGGCGCATTCGCCGAAAAAACACCACATGCGCAAATTGCCGAATCAGATATGCAAGAACTGGTCGCGGCAATAGACGCATTTACCCCCACCCAACAAGGTTTGGAAACATTTATTGCGACACCTGTGGTTCAAAGTTTCGGGCAAGATTGGATAATTGCAATTCAAAGTGCGTTGGCCAACGATGCAGATATGCTGGATAAATTTGGCCAAATCGTTCGTATGTGGAATGCATACCAAATATGGATGGATGCCAAGGAAATAATCAACCAACCAATAAACGACCGTACGCGCGCACAACTTCAGGTTGATATGCCCGAATTTGAAACATATTTGCCAATGTTCGGCGAAGATGGCGCGAAATTATTACGTCGCCTGCACACATTGACCAGTTCTTTGCCGACATCTGATACGACCAAGCATTAAGATGTGCGGTATATCGTATCCAATGTATGCGGTGTACCAATGTAAATCATTGTTCCGTTTGGTGATAATATAAAATCTAGTTCACGCAATTTATCGCGCAGTGCAATACGTTTTTTGGACGTGTTACATGTATTTGGCACCTCAACATCATCGCATATTATTAAATCTGCACGCATCCCCGTTATATTTCCATATATTCCCTGACATACAACCGATGGTTCACGGATACCGATTGGTCTGTTTATTGTGATTTTGTTTTCCGCCCATTCCTTTTTATTTTTTGGAACCAAACCTTCGCACCATGGATGATTTTCAAGAATATTACGAATATGCATAACCATACGCGTGGCAAGATGCGTTTCCGCCGATAATATTAAAATGCGTGTTTCGGGGTGCAAAAATAATGTGCATGCCGCGAATACCCCAACGATAGTTGATTTTCCAGAATGTCTAAACGCCATTAGCAATCCATGATGTGAACCGTTCGTAACATTTGCAAGGAAATCTGTCATACGATGATGATGTTCTGGCGCTTTTAATCCAATTATATCATTCCAAGAATCTAAAAATTGGTTATATGCACTCATTATATTACCCAATTAACTTATCCAAATGCGACAATGCCGCCAGTAATAAGTTTTTCTTGGCTGTTTTGGTATTTTTTATTTTTTTAAGATTCGCATCTTTTTTATCATTATATGGTTTTTCTGTTTCTTGCTTTAATCTGGTTAATACCGCGTCTTCGGTTAATCCATTGGTCGTCATACCTGACGCGCCGTATTTGGCACGTTGCGTGCTTAACACTTTTTTTACCAGATTTTGTTTTTCTTGTTCGTTCTGTGCGATTTCAGACAAAAGTTGTTTTTTGGTTTCCTTATTTGCTTTTTTATTGTTCTGATAATTCAACACATCTGTTACATCTGAAATAATCTGTCCCATTTTTATCTCCCTTTGCTTATATTTGATATTTGCCATATATGGTGATACCCAAAACCGCCATCGGCATTGCATCTGTGGTTGATATTTCCCACGGTGCATCTATCATTGGCCGACATGTTCCGATTGTGTTTAAAGAAACATCGCCGGAATACCCGTCTGCACCATCTGCATATATTTCGTTTGGTAATTCTGCACGCCAATTGTTTATAAATATCGTTTTAGAATTATGCACACGTGCCACAATTTTTCTTATTTGAACTTTGTGTGCATTATGCCCCGATGACCGCAGTGGCATACCAACCGCGCGCACCGTATATGTCTTGTTTGTGGCATCCATCATTTCCGAATCTACAAATTGTTCAAGATAGAAACTATCCCCACGTTTTGTAACGACAAATGTATCTGTATCACAAACTGTGACAGAATAGAATTTGCCTTCGGTCGTGTACCGTCCCCATGCAGAAATTCCAATTGAACTATCGCGATTTAATACCGCCATATTTCCATCATTCATCACGACGAATAAACGTTTATTTGTTTTGTTATATGCGATGTCTACTGGCGAATGCATCAAATGTGCCGACATATCACATAAATTGTTCGCGTTATAATTTTGTCCCAATTCATCCAGCGCCAATTCACGAATATCTTTTTTACTTTTGGAAACAAATACCGTCTTGCCTTCTATTTCTTGGGGTGCAAGGTATATGTCAGATGGGCTGCCAACGGAAGTATGCATTTTTATATCAACCGATTCTGGTGTCAGTGGCTTGTTTGAAACCGCCCATTCACCTTCGGATGTTAAAATCTGCAGGTTATCACTGCTGCGCAGAGTGCAAATATGTTGCCGGCGATCAGACAACAGTGTAAAAAAGATTGCTTCGTCATCCAAACCTGTTCCGATATTAAAGTTCATATGCTGGCCCACACATGACATCCATACACCACCTGGCCATGATTTTGCGCCACCAAAAACTAATCTGTTTTGATGAAATGTTATACTGACCGGCCATCCACGACGATAACTAAAAACTGCTTCTTTCCAATCTGTAACTGGATTATCCGGATATGTGAACACCCCATTACACACCGCGATTACATTTTGCGCATCAATATATGATAAAACGGTAAATGTTTTACCCAACAAAGATAATTGACCGTTCACATTATCTTGGGTCCAAAAATCGTGATTCGTTGTTAACTTTTCGCCACCTGTAACATGCGTTACAGTTATGGTTATGTTTTCTGAATCTTCGAATCGTATAAAAGGCATATAAATATTGTCATATGCATCGTTATACGAAAATAGAAATTCCCTTAATTTGAAAACACCATTTTCATACGACAATATTTCTGGCTTGTAATCAGGATGCACAAATATCATCGTTCCAAAACGTTGTGCATATTGTAACCGTGGCAAATCTGCGGCCGCCCATGGTGCAACAAGGTTTTGAACCATTGTGCCATTTTTAAAGATTCGTATTTTTTCGTTCATCAGTGCCAGAACATAATCATTATTTTCTGATAATGAAAACGATATCAAACGCGCATTTGATGTCAGTGTTGCAATCGTTTTCAATCCAGCACGACGCGCAAGACCACCACCAGGAATAACATCCATATTTTCCATATAGGCAAGACCATGTATATTATCACTTGCAAAAAAATTCGGTGATACTTCGCCATTTGCAAACGACGACTGTGTCTTTATAAAATTTCCCATTTTGTCCCCCATATTCCTAAAACCGAATATCTATCAGTGAAAAATTTTCTATTTGTGAATTGATAGATGTCGTACTGTCTATAAACTTGGCGGTTTGCAATTCCGATTCGTACAACGCGGCCAAAGTCCTGAACAGCGTTTGATCCGAAGTAATCGGCATACAAAATTCCATTGCTAATTTTGTTGCAACAAGTGATGCAAAATAACTTGGAAATTTTTCAGGCGACACCCGAACAACCGCCGTAATGGTTGTTTTGGTATCTGGGGAAATGATTTTCCCCTGCATAATTTGACCGTCTGTTTTGGTTATGCGCAAAACATCGGCCGGAATATCAAACGCGCCATCTGTATTTGCGGTTAATTCATAATTGCGACATGCGAATCGCCACGGATGCATCGCAAGTAACGAATCTATGACAACATCTATAAATGTCCGCCCAAGTTTTGCCGCCGCCGTATCTTCTGATAACGATTGAATTGGTTTTTCTCCAAGTTTTAATAATGCCATAGAGCATAAATCTATTTTGGTTAGCATCTTGTCATCCTATGTATTCAAATTAAAATTTGGGCCGGATAAATTCCGGCCCGACAACAATTAATCTAATGCGGCGGTGGTAACAGCACTGTCACCAACGGCGATTTTCTTGATAGATGTTTTATCAGAACCATTGATAATAACGACATCACCTGTGTTCATCAATGTTCTTACCGCATTGAAATAGCCACTGGCGGTTATTGTCGCCATTGTTTCGCTGGCCGCATAATGCCACAATGTAAAACCATTTGCATATGCAATTACCGACAAATTTTTATTCTGAAAAGCCATTGTTTACCCCTTTTGTTTTATTCACCGCATTTAACACGCACGATTCCATCACCATCTATCAGTACGGCACCTTGGGACATACTGTTGCTGATGAAATGCGCGGCACGTTCACCATGCCATGTGATATCGGTTTTAACTTCTTGACCACATGCATGACCGACACTTGATGCATGATAAATAAAGCAATCACGATGCGTTGACGAAGAAAGTGGCAAATCGTTATACATAACCCATGTAATACCCATCCATTTTCTTGTTTCGCCACCGTTTACAAACGGTAAATTTTCCCCGACATAGTCCGCCGAAGAAAATTCGGTTATCCCAAGCAATTCATTCCATTGCTTTACACCGACAACACCGAATCTGCGGCCATCGTCTGGAACATCGTTTTCGTTTAATTTTTCAATTGCATCCAAAATCAATGTTTTGGTCAGACCAGTTGAATAATCGCCAACATACGCGGTCGCTGTATTCATTGCACCAACAATCAGTTCATCTGTTTTACGACCCAACGCATATGCACCCGCAGATGCAACAACACGACGTTCATCAATATTGGTCTTTAATTCATCCAACGCATCAACCCAATCACCCGCATAGTAATCTTGCAAAGTGCATTCAACCGGCGAATGATTCAGATTCATAACAGGCACAATACCATGACGTGATTTCGTACTGGCAGTGCCCTTACCTATTTTTTGAAAAGTTGTAGATGTACCCACAACCCCAGATTTACTGCGAATCGTAGAACGCAGTTTTGTGCCCATCTGCTGGTATGCAAGATGAACATCCGCTTCAAATTGTTTCACAAATACTTGATCTATGGAAACAGACATTATTATTCCTTTTTTATTTAAGATTAAAAACAAGACGAATCATATCGTCCAACCCAAAATCTATTTATGGTTATGCCGTGTACGGCGCCAAAAATAAATTAAATGGATCCATATAGTGGATTGTCCAAGGAAAAAATTCAGTCAGACAAAAAATATCTGACTGAAATTTTTCAACAATAAAAAATGCCCGATAAACGGGCATTTTATATGTTTAGTGCGATGCCATTATTTTTTCTTGGCACATTTTGCACATGCTTTCTTAGCAGCCGGTTTTTTTGCAACTGTTTTCTTTGCATCCGGTTTTTTTGCAGCAACTTTTTTAACCGCTACTTTCTTAGCAGCAGGTTTCTTTGCAACTACTTTCTTAGCAAC
>JAEEGH010005841.1_pt1 | contig 30603 bp, 34 predicted proteins | sample 9134181 | NCBI WGS metagenome assembly JAEEGH01 (sample SAMN16246544, study PRJNA631951) | gut metagenome | biome: gut microbiome; feature: rumen; material: DP-attached | host: Bos | place: Iran: Karaj | collected 2018-10
GCTCACATACATCTGATAACGCATACACATGACGGCTCTACACATACGCATGCTATCGAGCATTCCCATGATCACGCCCATGTGATTAATGAAGGCAAACACGGACATACACACAGTGTAGAGGAGTTGGAAATTGCTCTGGGGCATAGGGAAGAATTGTAACATAAATTGTGTTACAAAAAAGTAGATGCTATTACAAGGGGGAAAAATGAAAGCATATCAGCATAAAGTACAATATTATGAGACGGATAAAATGGGGATTACTCATCACTCTAACTATATTAGGTGGATGGAGGAGGCGAGAGTAGATTTCCTATCACAAATTGGATGGGATTACGCTAGATTGGAGGAAGAAGGTATTATTTCTCCAGTGCTTAACGTAAACTGTGACTACAAAAAGACAACAACATTTTCAGATGTTGTTACTATTACTGTCGGCGTGCAGGAGTTCAAAGGAGTAAAATTACATCTCTTTTATGAAATGAAAAACCAGGAAGGTCAGGTAGTATGTTGTGGAACATCCTCGCATGCATTCCTAGATGCAGCTGGGCGCCCTATTAGGTTGAAACAGGAAAAGCCACAATTCTATGAAAGGTTAAATGAATTAGCAAACCAATGATTCCATATTTGTTAATAGGATGATAACCTTGCGTTGATGTATATAAAAGTCAGTTATTAATTATATTAATAACTGGCTATTATTTTTACCAATTATTACACCTATTGACTAAGTAGGTAATTAAAGCTATATTATCAACAAGTTAAATGAATCAGAAATACCAATACACCTGAAATAATAAATTCGTAAATACGAAGTGAATGTGTAAAAAGGAGGTATATATGGCGGAGCAAAATACGGTTAATGAAAAGGAGCTAATCCAAATTAAAGAATATGTTGAGTCGATAAAATATGGTTCGGTAAACATAATTATTCAGGATGGAAAAATAGTTCAAATTGATAAAAGTGAAAAGATAAGAATATAAAAAGGTCGAGCTGACTAGACAACTAGAGGTTCAAAATCACGGTCTCATTTGCTGTGGTTTTGAGCCTCTTTTTTATAAAAAACATTTTAAGAAAAGGAGACAAATAATATGGGAAAGTTATTCACATCAGAATCAGTAACAGAGGGACATCCAGACAAAATTGCAGATCAAATTTCTGATGCAATCCTTGACGAGTTACTTACTCAGGATCCATATTCAAGAGTTGCAGCTGAGACCACAGTTGCAACAGGACTGGCACTTGTAGTCGGAGAGATTACAACAAAGGCGTATGTGGACATCGCAAAGATTGCAAAAGACACAATCAGAGAAATTGGATATGTAAATAATGTAGATGGGTATAATGCAGATTCAATTGCAGTACTTACATCAATAGATGAACAATCAGCTGATATTGCACTTGGTGTTGACAAAGCCTTTGAATCAAAGCAGGAAGGAGCGACAGAGGATTATGGGACAGGCGCAGGAGATCAAGGAATCATATTTGGATATGCAACAGATGAAACACCTGAGTTTTTACCACCAGCTATTTCGTTTGCTCACAGGCTTACACGCCAGCTTACAAAGGTTCGAAAGGATGGAACACTTCCATACCTTAGACCGGATGGAAAGTCTCAGGTAACAGTAGAATTTGCAGAAGATGGAAAAACTGTAAAGAGAGTACATACCATTGTAATATCAACACAACATGCAGAGGATGTAACTCTTGAACAGATTCGTAAAGACGTTATTGAATACGTTATTAAGCCGGTAATTCCAGAAGAATTATTAGATGAAAACACAATTTATTATGTAAATCCAACTGGAAGATTTGTTATCGGTGGACCACAGGGAGATGCAGGACTGACAGGACGAAAGATAATCGTGGATACCTATGGTGGTACTGGACGCCACGGTGGTGGTGCTTTCTCAGGTAAGGATCCAACAAAGGTTGATCGTTCTGCAGCCTATGCAGCTAGATGGGTTGCAAAAAATTTAGTTGCAGCAGGTGTAGCAAAGCGACTTGAAGTGGAGCTTGCATATGCAATAGGTGTGGCAAAGCCAGTATCAATCGCCGTTGATACATTTGGCACGGGGGTGATAGAAGATGAAAAGATTGTTGCGATTATTGAAAAGGTATTTGATCTTAGACCAGCAGCTATCATCGATGCCCTTGATTTACGTAGGCCAATCTACAAGCAGACTGCAGCTTATGGACACTTCGGCAGAACAGATATCGATCTTCCTTGGGAGCATTTAGATAGGGTGGATGAGATCAAGAAGAATTTAGAGAAGAATATAGAAATATCTTTTAATATTTCGGCAGAAGCAGTATTGGTGTAGGAGGATAGAATGGCACGAGATTTAGAATGGCGAAAAAAAGAACCTAGCTTAAAGGAAGTGCAAGCAAAGTATTCAAATCTGCCTAAATCATGGATTTTAAAGGCAGACATACAACGTAGAGGGCTTAATTATACAAAAGCAGCAATTGAAAAAATAGATCCTAATATTCATGTTGTTAACAGCGATGCAGGTTCAGGTTTTAGAAATAATTTGGACTATGTTCCTGAGGGGCTTATATGGAAGGATGGTTCATATCTTGTAGCAAATTTTGATTTTGACGAGAACTCGGTACGTGAGCCCTACACAATAGACGTTGTAGATGACAAAATTGTAGTCACCGATGAAGGCGAAGTGCTAGAAGAAGTTCTTGGATACTGGGAAAAACCTGATTTTTACAACAAATTAGCAAGCAATGGAGAACCTTTAAATAAGTATATAACCAGTCGACCACAACGATTGGACATAAATGTAAATAGGTATTGTCATTTTTGGGATAAACCGGGAGATGGTTGTAAATATTGCCCATTAACACCTACATATAATAGCCAAGGCTGCAAGCAGGAACAATATGAACATAAATATATAAGAGAAGCGTTTGCAGAAGCATTAAAGCAAAAAGGTAGATTTACTCATGTAATGCTGACCGGTGGATCAATTTTGTCTGGAAAAGAATTATTGGATGATGAGCTTGAAAGCTATATTGCTATTTTGAAAATTTTAGGTGAGTTTTTTACAACAGATAGATTTCCAAGTCAGCTCATTGCAACAGCTTTTAATGAGAGACAGTTGGAAAGATTGAGAAACGAAACTAAGCTTATGACATACACACCGGATATTGAGGTGTTGAATGCAGAAAAGTTTGACTGGATTTGCCACGGAAAATCTCGTGAGATTGGATATGAAGAGTGGAAGCGTCGCATATATAAGGCGGTTGATATTTTTGGAAAAGGAAATGTTAGTTCCGGTATGGTACTGGGGGTTGAATTAGCTACACCAAATGGCTTCAAGTCAGAAGATGATGCTTTTGATGCAATTATAACTGAGGCAGAAGAGATTATTTCTCATGGAGTGGCATTGGCGGCGAATATTTGGAGACCAGCACCTAAGTCTGTTCTACAGGGACAAAAATCTCCATCTTTAGATTATTTTGTCAAAGTCTATAGTGAGTTTGATAGATTGCAGAGAAAATATTGTCCAAATCCATACACAGATGATTTTAGAAGATGTGGGGCACATATTGGATTAGATTTAATGAGAACATATTAAGGATTGGGAGTTATTATATGGCTATTATAAGTGATGAATTAAAAAGAATTCTTGATGAACCAGAAACATTAAAGGCAATTGCGACAAATGATAGAGAAGGTATCCCACATATTGTTTTTAAAGGGACTTTACATGCAGAGGGAAATTATCTTGTTTTTTATGATTTACTACAAAGCTCTGTTAATAACAAAAATTTAGTTAATGCGATTTGGTTTGATCATAAGGTTGCAATTAATATTTTATCCAAGGATAAAAGGAGTTTTCATATTGTAGGCACTCCATCAAAAAGCATAACTGCAGGAAAAGAATTCGAAAAGGTATATGAAAAAATACAGACAAGATTTGGTGAAGAAACGGATTTAAATGCAATTTGGTTTATTGCTCCAGAAACAATTAAAGAGGTATCCTATGAAACTAGAAAACAGGAAGAAAGGGAGAAATTTCCAATTTTAGCACATTTAGATCAGATTACCATTAGGAGGAATGAACTATGAAAATGAATATTAAAAGAATACTATCTGGAATAATAGGAACAGCTTTGGTTTTAGGCACGTTAGTTGGATGTGGTCAGGTTAATGCAAAAGGTAATAATGTCAGTGAAGAGACCTCTGAGAATCAAAGAGTAATACGATTGGGAAATTTTGCATTTAGTATATGGAATGCTCAAATTATAGTTGCTTATCAAAATGGATATTTCGACGAGGTTTTTGCTGATGATAATGTTTCAATTGAAGTAATTGATTTCGCTAATGGACCTGCAGCTAATGAGGCTTTTGTAGCAGGTGACTTAGACATTATCAATGGAATAGGTGATCAACCTATTGTAGTTGGAATAAGTAATGATGTAGACACTAAAATTCTAGCTGGTGCTGCTAAACAGGGGGAAAATATCGGAGTAATAGCCTCTAAAGAAAGTGGAATTACATCTGTAGAAGATTTAAAAGGAAAAAAAATAGGTGTATATATTGGTACATATGTTCATAAGTCCATAATCGGAATATTAAATGATGCAGGTCTTAGTGAAGATGATGTTGAACTGGTAAATATCACATCTACATCAGATGCCACTGCTGCATTCGACAGCGGTGATATAGATGCATATTTATCCATGAGTGGTGATTATATACATCAAAAATTAGATGAAGGCTATGTTGTTGTCACTGATTGTGCTAATCATCCTGCATTTTCATACATCGTTGCCTCATCAGCTTTTATCTCAGAAAATCAAGATTTAGTAGATGAATTTATAGCAGCTTTAGTGAAGGCACAGGAGTGGATAGATGATAATCCAGAAGAGGCATATAAGGTCATTGCGGAATTTTCAGGTAATGATGTTGATGTTGTAAAAAACACTATCGAAGGTGCTGACATTAAGCTTTCATGGGATGACGATTATGAGAATAATTTGTTTGAAACTTATGATTTCTTATATAGTCATGAAATGATTTCAAAAGAATTAACAAATGAGGAAATACTCCAAAGAATTGATACTTCGATAATTGATAAATACAGTAATTAAGGGTGACGAATATGAGTATAAACAATCGGACAAAATGGCGCGATAAGGAATTATCTTACAAACAAGTTCTTGAAAAGTATCCAGACATTCCGCCTATAGTGGCCCTGAAAATAGATGTTAGTAGGAGGGGAATCGCATATACGGATGCCGCTTTTGAAAAAGTGAATCCTGATAAACATCATGTAGAGCCTTTTAATTACATGATTGGTCACGGAAAGCAAATTTCCCCGATTGGTCTATTCCTAAGAGATGGGTCTGTTATTTGTCAAGGACATCAAGAGGTATACAACTGGACATATAGAGATCCTTATGTGTTAGACGTTGTAGATGACAAATTAGTAATTGTAGATGAAGATAAAATATATGAAGAAGTTAGGTTTTGGGAGAAACCTGATTTCTATGATAAGTATACAAGTAATGGTACACCAATGAGAGAAATAGCGTCTGCTCGACCACAGAGACTTACAATTGCACCAGCTACTAAATGCCATTTTTGGGATGTGCCCAAAGAGGGATGTAAGTATTGTGCGTTGTTTTCAGCCCATAGGTCATGCAATGATGATGGTGATATTAGAGATGATAAATGGTTTGAAGATGTTACAGAGACTGTGCAGGAGGCTTTGAAACAAAAAGGCAGATATGCATCGTTTCATATGACTGCAGGCTCCACATTGAGTGGAAAAGAGATATTTGATGATGAGGTAGACTTGTATATTAAAACATTGCATGCAGCAGAGAAAGCAATTGATGCAAAAAAGTTTCCTGTGAAGTTAGTTGCAAGTGCATTTTCAAAGAAACAGCTACAGAGAATGTATGAAGAGACAGCCATTACAACATACACAACAGATCTTGAAGTGCTAAACAAGGATTTATTTGGATGGGTATGTCCTGGCAAAGCAAGGCTAGTTGGCTATGAAGAATGGAAAAAACGTTTATACGATGCCGTTGATATTTTTGGAAGAGGCAACGTTGATTGTGGCATAGTAGGTGGAGTAGAAACTGCTCAGCCTAATGGCTTTAGTGACGAAGGCGAGGCCTTGAAAAATATACTAGCGGAAGCAGAGGAAATTGCTTCCCATGGTATAAGCTTCGCTGATTGTGTTTGGAACACCTTACCGGGTGCAATTTTTATGAAACAAAAAACACCGTCATTAGAGTATTATGTTCAGCTTGCTTTAGGGTTGGTTGAAGTAAGAAGAAAAAATGGTTTGAACATCTATACAGATGATTATCGAAGATGTGGAAATCATCCTAATACAGATTTAGCTAGAATTGATTAAGGAGATTATTATGTCTGTTTTAATAAATCGAGAAGTGTTTGAAGCAATCAACAATCCAGACAGTATTAAGGTGCTTGCATCAGTGGACAGGCATGGTAGAGTGCACGTTGTTCCAAAAGCTAGTATTACAGTATCTGAGGATGGGAGAATTAAATATTGGGAGCTGATAGAAAGCTCTCAAACAAATAAAAATGTTACATATGCTTTGTGGTTCAATAAAGAAATTGCAATCAATGTAATAACATCCGATAAGAAGAGCTACCAGATAAAAGGAATACCAAAGGAAAATTTGAATGCTGGCAGAGAGTATGAGGAAAACTATATTGCTGCCCAGAAGAAAAATCCTCAAAATGATCTTGCAGCAGTATATTATATTGAACCAACAGAGGTTATTTATGAAACATATAGTAAACGTTTATTAGATGAAACAGAAAAGCACCCTTTATACATACATCTAGATAGACTTGCTAAGCATACATAGAGGTGGAATATGAAGAAAAGTATCGATATTATTCTTAAGATAATTGCACCTGTATTATTAATTATCATATGGCAGGTGTCTGGAAGTTTAGGGGTGTTAAATGAGCACATATTACCGGCACCATCAGTGTTAGTTCAGGCGTTTATAAAATTGATTCAAAATGGAAAACTGGTAACTAATTTGTTAATTAGCCTTAGCCGTGTTTTCAAAGGCTATTTGCTGGGCGCTTTGATAGGTATAATTTTAGGCACAATTATGGGAATTTCTCGTGGGATAAATAGAGTATTAAGTTCATTGGTAAGTATTTTTAGACCAATTCCAATGATTGCTTGGATACCACTATTAATCCTTGGGTTAGGAATCGGAGAAGAATCAAAGGTAGCAGTTATTCTAATTGGTAGTTTATGGCCTGTATTGTTAAATACGATAAGCGGTATTTTATCAGTGGATAATAAATTACTGGAAGTGGCTAAAACCTTAGAAAAGAGCAAAATAAATATTTTGGTTAATGTGATTTTACCATCAGCATGGCCGTCAATTTTTACAGGTTTGCGATTAGGAATTAGTACTGCTTGGACATGTGTTGTTGCTGCGGAAATGGTGGCAGCCTCTTCTGGTATCGGATATATGATTACATATGCTCGAGAACTTTCACAGCCGGAAGTAGTATTGGTAGGTGTTTTTTCTATTGGTTTTATCGGATTAATTATTGATGCTTTAATAGGTACTCTTCAGAAGAGAATCTTGCGTTGGAGCTATATAAATAATAGAGATAGGTGATTATATGGTGGCGAATAATGAAGTACATTTTAATAATGTTGAAAAAGTGTTTCCATTAGATGGTGAGTATCTAGAAGTACTAGATAGAATAAATCTTGATATACACCCTGGAGAATTTGTGAGTATTGTTGGTAATTCGGGGTGCGGAAAGAGTACCTTATTAAAAATGCTTGTTGGATTAGATAACCCTACTAAAGGTGAAATAAAAGTAGGTAATAGAGTTGTTGATTCACCAAAATCAGATGTAGGAATTGTTTTTCAAGAGGCCAGATTATTTCCGTGGTTAACAATCGAGAAGAATATTGAGTTTGGCATTGAGAAAAATGTTTCTAAAGAGAATCGAAAGAACATAATTAGAAATGCCATAGAATTAGTAGGACTTCTTGGATTTGAAAAAGCCTATCCGGCTCAACTATCAGGTGGTATGCAGCAGCGAGCTGCTATAGCGAGGGCATTAGTAGGCAAGCCAGATGTTCTACTTTTAGATGAACCTTTTGGTGCATTAGATGCTTTTACGAGAATATCTATGCAAAATGAAGTTCTAAAAATATGGGAAAAAGAAAAGAGAACAATGATACTTGTAACGCATGATATTGATGAGGCTATTTTTTTAAGTGACAGAATTGTAATACTATCAGAACGTCCAGGTAGAATTAAAGAAGTTATTAGTGTTAATTTGGAAAGACCGAGAGATAGAAGTAGAGAAGAGTTTTTGCATATAAGAAAGAAAATACTTACAAGCTTTATTGGAAATACAGGGTTAGATTTAGAGTATTATATTTAAAAATACGAATATTGTTTTTACACAAATGAGCCAGTTATAAATTAGTTTTATAGCTGGCTCTCATTTTCTTTAGGAACTAAAAGTATTGTATTTACAGGCTTTGTGGCATATAATCCTATCAACCTAGTAGATAAGTAGTTAATAATAAACAATAGGAGGAGAAAATGATATGGCAGACATTACATTAGGTAGTACAAAAACTAATCGAGAAGAAATTGTTACAACCAGTAAATCTCAATTATCAGATTTATGGAAAAAAGAAGACTGGCTCACAATCTGGATTGGAGCAATTCTAATTGCAGTAGCAGCCGTCTCAGTTTTAACAGGAGCATTTGATTTCAGCGCTGCAAAGTTTTCTACTTGGGGAAACGGTGTAAGCGTGTTGGAACAGCTTAGCACAGGTGCATTCTGGTTATCACTTATCAGAACCTTTTTGGTAACAGGCGCTCTATTTACAGCAGGTATCAAGCTTAAGGGGGAATCTGTTAAGGATTATATTCCAGCCTACTCAGTACTTTTTGCACTTGCTATCTTAGTTAGATTCATTTCTGCAGAGTACACACTTAATAGATATTTAGAATGGGCTTTCTGGGCACTTATTGTTGGGCTTGTAATTTCTAATACTGTTGGTGTTCCAAAGTGGTTAAAGCCAGCGGTTCAGACTGAGTACTATATTAAAGCTGGACTTGTAGTAATGGGATTTTCAGTTTTGTTTTCAAACATTATTAACTTTGGTCTTTACGGACTTGGAATTGCATGGATTGTTACACCTGTAGTAATTATCTTTATGTGGTTCTTTGGTACAAAGGTGCTTAAAATCGACAACAAGCCACTAGTAATTACACTTGCAACAGCAACTTCTGTCTGCGGTACATCAGCAGCTATTGCAGCAGGTGCATCATCAAAGGCAAAGAAAACTGACCTTTCACTTGCAGTTTCTATTTCAATTATCTTTACGGTAATTATGATGGTGTTTGAGCCTATTATCATCAAGGCAACTGGTCTAGGCGAACTTATGGGAGGAGCTCTTATAGGTGGTACAGTAGATTCGACTGGTGCGGTAACAGTTGCAGGAACTGCTCTTGGAGAGACAGCTCAGACAGCAGCAGTACTAGTTAAATCAATACAGAATATTCTTATAGGCTTTATCGCATTTGCGGTAGCAATTTTCTTTACAGCTCACGTTGAAGGGGAAGAAAAAAGCAATGTTACAGCAGCAGAAATTTGGTATAGACTTCCAAAGTTTATCTTAGGATTCTTCGCAGCTTCACTTATAGCATCATTTATTTTTCTTCCAACAGTAGGAAAGGATACAGTTGCAGGAATCAACGGAGTACTTGATCAGTATAAGAACTGGGCTTTCGTACTTGCATTTACAAGCATTGGTCTTGATACAAACTTTAGAGAAATCAAGGAACAGTTCAAGGGCGGTAAGCCACTTACATTATATGTTGTAGGCCAATTGTTTAACATTGTTCTTACATTTATAGCGGTATACATTTTACTATCAGGAAAATTTTTCCCTATTCCTACACTTCAGTAATAGAGAAAGGTCTATATTTGGAGGTTTGATATGAATATAAAAGCCACATTGAAAACTATAAGCAAAGGATTAGCTATTGTTTTTATTGCAACGATTTTAATCCTAGTGATATACATAATGGCCAATGGCCTAGGTCTTATTGAAAGTTTGGATTTTGGAGCAGGTGCATACTACTATGCGGATATACCAGAATTTGCCAAATACGTAAATGCGAATCATTTTAGTACGAGGTTTCCGATGTGGCTTCATATTGGGTTATTTTTACTATGGGGTGTAGCTATGTATAGATTGTGGACGTGGTTAGAAAAAAGATGCTCAGGAAAAGGAGACTAGATATTTATGAAAATAACAACAAAGGAACTCACATTAACCGCTTTATTTGCAGCCCTTATTGTAGTAGGTGCTTTTTTAAAGGTGGATATACCACTTCCCCTTTATACTATGCATTTTACACTTCAATGGTTCTTTGTATTATTAGCAGGATTTTTACTTGGAAGGAAGTTGGGAACATTTAGTGTTATTACTTACATAATTATTGGGCTTGCAGGTGTCCCAGTATTTGCCGCAGGTGGTGGAATAGGGTATGTGCTTAGACCAGGATTTGGATTCCTTCTTGGTTTCGTTTTTGCAGCATATTTGATTGGCCTGGTTTCAGATATTATTAAGCCAGTAGCGCTTTGGCAATACATTATTCCAGCAACAATTGGACTTGTAACCTATTATTTGGTGGGAGCAGTTTATTTTTACCTAATTAAGAACCTTTATGTAGGTGAAGCTGTTTCATTTGCGGTAGTTGTTGTTCAGTATTGCTTAATCACTGTTCTTCCAGATTTTATTCTTTGCGTTATAGCAGCAGGATTTGCTAAGCAACTCTTACCAATTATTAAAAGGTTGGAGAACATTGGGGCTCAAGCATAGATTTTAAGCGGGGTGATTAGGTGGGATTTAATACAGATTTATTACACGCAGGAGTGGTTAAGGACTCCAAAGGGGCAACGTTGCCACCTATATATCAAAGTACCGCCTTCGATCATGAGACAGCTGAGGATTTGGCTGGGATTTTCGGAGGAAGAAAAATGGGATTTTGCTATACACGAGTAGCCAATCCTACAGTCAGTGCCTTTGAAGAAAGAATTACAAAGCTTGAAGGTGGTTTGGCATCAGTCGCATGTTCGTCCGGGATGGCGGCTATTTCAATGGCTCTTTTAAATATTTTGCAGGCAGGAGATGAAATAATATCAAGTGCTAGTTTGTATGGCGGCACTATTGATTTATTTAGAGATATTGAGGCTTTTGGAATCAAAACAATATATGTAAAAAACAATGATTGGGATGCTATTGAAAAGGCGTTTACTGATAAAACCAAGGTGGTATTTGCAGAGACCATCGGCAATCCCTGTTTGGACGTAACAGATGTTAAGAAACTAGCAGAAATAGCTCATGCACATGGAACTCCGTTGGTTTTAGACAATACAACAGCCTCCCCTTATTTGATTAAAGGAATCGAGCATGGGGCTGATATTGTGGTGAATTCCTCATCAAAATATATTAATGGAAATAGCAATTCAATCAGTGGAGTGCTTACAGATAGTGGGCATTTTAAGTGGACCAAGGAAAAATATCCGGTATTAGGTGAATATATAAAGTTTGGGCAGTTTGCTTATATTACCAAGCTGAGAAATGGATTATTTAGAAATATAGGAGTTTGTTTATCACCATTTAATGCGTATTTGAATTTGGTTGGTATTGAGACTCTAGGACTTCGTATGAAGCAACAATGTGAAAACGCATATACGTTAGCAAAATGGTTTCAGGATAATTACCAAGATATCAAGGTAAACTATCCAGGACTTAAGTCGAGCCCATGGCATCATATAGCAGAAAAGGAATTAAAAGGTGGTTATGGTGGAATACTTACAATAAGAGTTGGGAGTAAGGAAAAAGCATTTTCCATTATGAACAATCTTAAAATCCCATATATTTTATCCAATATAGGAGATACAAAAACACTTGTAGTTCATCCACAATCAACAATTTCACTTCACAGTACTGAAAAAGAACTGGCAGCTTCGGGAGTGTTTGATGATTTAATCCGTATTTCCGTAGGAATTGAAGACCCGGAGGATTTGATAGAGGATTTCAAACAGGCAATTAACTAGTAGTAAAGGAGTTATTAATGGCAGAAAAAATTGATTATAAGGCACTAAAAGCTGGCGGGTTTATGACACAGGTACAAAAAGGATATGGCTCTCTTAGACTTGCCGTAGTGGGAGGAAATCTTGATGCATCTGCAATTAAGGTTGTTGCTGAGGTGGCGGAAAAATATGGGCATGGTTATATCCATATGACATCTCGTCAGGGAATTGAGATTCCTTTCATTCATGTAAATGATTTGGAAAATGTAAAACGAGAGTTGGAAGAAGGCGGAGTATACACAGGAGTGTGTGGCCCTAGAGTTAGAACAATCACCGCTTGCCAGGGATCAGAAATTTGTCCATCAGGATGTATAGATACATACACTTTGGCTAAAGAGCTTAATGATAGATACTTTGGAAGAGAGCTTCCACACAAGTTTAAATTTGGAGTAACAGGCTGTCAGAATAACTGTTTAAAGGCAGAGGAGAATGATGTTGGAATTAAAGGTGGAATGACAGTTGAGTACAAGGAAGATGCCTGCATATCATGTGGTGTATGTGTGAAAGCATGTCGTGAGTCAGCATTAAAAATGGAGGATGGCAAGGTCACAATTGATAGAAGTAAGTGCAATAACTGTGCACGATGTGTAAAAAGCTGTCCAACAGATGCTTGGGAGGGAACACCTGGATATATCGTTTCCTTTGGCGGAACCTTTGGAAATAAGATTTATAAAGCAGAACAATTGCTTCCTATTATTAGAGATAAGGAAACATTATTCCGTGTCACAGATGCCGCAATTGATTATTTTCAAGCCAACGCAAAACCTAGTGAACGCTTCCGCGCAACATTGCAGCGACTAGGCGATGAAGGGCTCAAGGAAAGTATAAATAAGGCATACAACAATAATTAAAGACAGTTTGTAGGCGCTATAGTAGTAAGGAGAATAACATGGCGGAAGTATTAGAATATGATGATTTAGTTGATATTACAGATAAGGTATGCCCTTTAACATTTGTTACTGCGAAGGTGGCAATAGAGGAGCTAGACGATGGGCAGATTTTGGCCATTCGCTTAAATGATGGAGAACCAGTTCAAAATGTTCCACGCTCTTTCAAGGAGGATGGACATAAGGTGTTGAGGCTTTTTGATAACGAGGATGGAACCTACACACTGTATGTGAGAAAAGTGGAGGAATAATATGGCAGCTAGAGTATATGCAGATGATTTTAAGGATAAGGTGTTAGATAGTGCGATTCCTGTATTGGTGGATTTCTACTCAGATTCATGTGTAGCCTGTAAAAAATTAGCGCCAGTTTTGTGTGAATTGGAAGAAGATTACGAAGGCAAAATTAATGTATTTAAGGTTAATACAAATTATGATCAAGCCCTTGCAAAGGAATATAAGGTTTTGTCAAATCCTACACTTATTCTCTTTAAGAATGGCAAGGATGTTGACAAGCAAATTGGCTCTAGGGACTATGACGATTTGACAGAGTGGCTAGATGCAAATATTTAATTAGGGAGGATTTTCATATGACTATAATAGTGGCAGGAGAAAAGAAAGATTTTAAAGATGGATTAACACTTCCTGAGCTTATAGAGCTTGAGAATGTGGAAACACCACAGTATGTTACAGTTTCAATCAATGATGAATTTGTAGCGTCAGAGGACAAGGATTCCACAGTTTTAAAAGAAGGTGACTCAGTGGAGTTTCTATATTTTATGGGAGGCGGACAGTAATGGCAATGACAGATGAGCAAATCGAACGTTATAGCCGCCATATTATCCTCAAAGAGGTAGGTGCCAAAGGACAAAAGAAGCTCCTTAATGCAAAAGTGCTAATTATCGGTGCAGGAGGCTTGGGGGCCCCTGCAGCTATGTATTTGGCAGCAGCAGGCGTAGGAACAATCGGCATTGTAGATGCGGACGAAGTGGATTTATCTAATCTTCAGCGCCAAATTATACATAGCACCGCAGACATCGGGAAACCAAAGGTAAAGTCTGCTAAGGAGACTATGAACGCAATGAATCCAGATGTGGTGGTAAATACCTATCACATGTTTGTTGATTCTACAAATATTAGAGAGCTTATTCGTGAATATGATTTTGTAATTGATGGCACAGACAATTTCCCAGCAAAGTTTTTGATAAATGATGCCTGTGTAATGGAAAAGAAGCCATTTAGCCACGCAGGTATTATTCGCTTTAAAGGTCAGCTTATGACTTATGTACCAGGAGAAGGACCATGCTATAGATGCGTATTTAAAAATCCGCCGCCTAAGGATGCAGTACCTACCTGCAAGCAAGCTGGTGTAATAGGTGCAATGGGAGGTGTTATAGGCTCTCTTCAGGCAATGGAGGCGGTAAAGTATATTGTCGGCGTGGGAAAGCTTCTCACAGGGCATCTTTTAACCTATGATGCTGTAAATCAGGAATTCAGAAAAATAAAGCTTCCTAGTGATACAAGCAAGTGTCCAGTATGTGGCGATTATCCTACAATCACAGAGCTTATTGACTATGAGCAGGAGATATGTGAAGAAACAGCAGGACGATTTGAGACAAAGGAAAACCAGTAAATGAGAATAATTAGATTAGATTATCGTATATACGATGATATAGCTAAATATGCAAAAGAACATCTCCCAGAGGAGGCTTGCGGACTTATTGCAGGCTCTGAGGATGAGAATGGGAATAGAGTAATTGAAAAGGTTTATTTTCTCGAAAATATAGATCATTCCCATGACCATTTTACACTAGATCCGAAGGACCAAATGACGGCCATCAAGGATATGAGAGCAGCAGGGTTAAAACAACTTGGTAATTGGCACTCACATCCTGAGTCACCATCCCGTCCATCAGAAGAAGATATCAGACTTTCCTTTGATTCAAAGGCTAGCTATATGATTCTTTCTTTAATGGGGGATAACCCCGTTTTTAACAGTTACCATGTAGAAAATGGTAAGTATGAAAAAGAGGATTTAAGAATTGTTTCTGAGAGTTATTTCTATTAAAGCATTCTAAAAAAAAGAAGCGGTGCATGTGCGCCGCTTCTTCTATATCAAGTTTAGATATTTTTGTTGAAGGAAATAACAAGTACATCCTCGGAGTTTTCATCCTTGATGAGAAAATCAGTGATTTCTACTTTCCTAAGAACTCCGTCGTCTCCTTCTTGGAATACACGTAGGGAAACTTTGCCCTTACCAGCAGCATATTCCTTTAATAGATTGTCACGAGAAAAAGTCTTCTTGAATAAATCCTTGTCCATGTCGTGCATTGTTTCACATCCAGAATCGATTAGGTCATCAAAGGAACCAGCAGCTGCACATTTGGTGGAAGAAAAATCCTCGTAAGTTAAAAAGCTATATGTGTTTTGTGTAAGGTTACCCAATATTAGAAGAGGGTATTCATTAAAAATGACTTTTGTTAAAAGTTTTGTTTTATCAATATTTTCCATCTCTCTCACCCTAAATATCTTATTTCTACCCAAAGAAATATGATAAATCTTTATTTAAATTTTCGCAAGAAGCTAGTATTTATTTTCAAAAGTGAGAGAATGGGTAAATTGACAGTAGATTTTCGTACTTTGCTGTGGTAAAGTATTGTGAGAAAATTAATATTAACAGAGAGGAAAAATCATGTCAGTAAAATACGTTAGTACAAGAGATGTAAACAAGCAGGAAATCACAGCTTCACAGGCTATTTTAAAGGGATTGGCTGATGATGGCGGTTTATTTGTACCTACATCTATCCCAGAGCTTGATGTTCCTGTTGAAAAGCTTGCCCAGATGTCATATCAGGAAGTTGCATACGAAGTGTTGAAATTATTCCTTAGCGATTTCACAGAAGAGGAGCTCAAACACTGTATCAACAGTGCATATGACAGCAAATTTGATACAGAGGAGATTGCTCCACTAGTTTATGCTGACGGGGCATATTATCTTGAGTTATTCCATGGTGCAACTATTGCTTTTAAGGATATGGCACTTTCGATTTTGCCACATCTTATGATTACTTCCGCTCGTAAAAACAATATAAAAAATGATATCGTAATTTTAACAGCTACTTCTGGCGACACTGGAAAGGCTGCTCTTGCAGGATTTGCAGACGTTGAGGGTACTCGTATCGTTGTATTCTATCCAAAGAATGGTGTATCAGCTATTCAGGAGCGTCAGATGGTTACACAAAAGGGTGACAATACTCACGTTGTTGGAATCAAGGGTAACTTTGACCAGGCTCAGACAGGTGTTAAGCAGATGTTTAATGACAAAGCTCTTGCGGCAGAGTTAGACGCTGCAGGATTCCAGTTCTCATCTGCAAACTCAATCAACATTGGACGTTTGGTTCCACAGATTGCTTATTACGTATATGCTTATGCAATGCTCTTAAAAGAAGAAAAGGTTACATCAGGTGAGACTATCAATGTAGTTGTTCCTACAGGTAACTTTGGAAATATTCTTGCTGCTTATTATGCAAAGAATATGGGACTTCCTATTGCAAAGCTTATCTGTGCATCAAACGAGAACAAGGTTCTCTATGATTTCTTCACAACAGGTGAGTATGACAAAAATAGAGAGTTTATCCTTACAAATTCTCCATCAATGGATATTTTGATTTCAAGTAACCTTGAGAGACTTATTTATCATATTGCTGGTGATGATGCTACTAAGAATGCTGAGCTTATGGAGAGCCTCAAGAATACAGGTAAATACGAAATTACTTCAGAGATGAAATCAAAGCTTGATAGCTTCTATGGCAACTATGCTTCAGAGCAGGAGACAGGTGCTACTATCAAGGCACTTTACGAAAAGACAGGATATATTATTGATACTCATACAGCTGTTGCCTCTACTGTATACAATAAATACAAGGCTCAGGAGAATGACAACAAGACAACTGTTATCGCTTCTACAGCTAGCCCATTTAAATTCACACGTGCTGTAATGGGAGCGATTGATGCAGCATATGAGAAGGAAGAAGATTTCGTTCTCGTTGACAAGCTTTCAGAACTTGGAAAGGTTGATGTTCCAAAGGCAATCGAAGAGATTCGTTCAGCTGCTGTCAGACATGATACAGTAGTAGAAGTTTCAGATATGTGCGCTGAGGTAAAACGTTTCCTTGGCATTTAATTAGTTGAGTGTTCATAGACATAATAAGAGCCCCGGTAGCTATCAAGCTCTTAGTGTTACTGTAGGTCACATGTAGTGACCGAAAGTGACATCTAAGGCTTGAGAGCGTAACCGGGGCTTTTGTAATCCTTAGTAACAAATAATTAAATGAATGGTTCCAAATGGATAAGCCACTGGGAAGTCTACGCATTTATTTGTTCCAATTAAGACGCCGTCTTCAGTAATCTCAGGTGGTGCCAAGGCAATGTTTGTGTTGGACTGTTCATTTGAAATGTTAACAATAAATAGTCCGTTGTGAAGATTTAGAAAATCCTCTAATGCGGCAACTACATATTCATTGAATTCCTGAAAATCTTCCTTGGCGTATCTTGATGCAAATCCTACAGCTGTATCTCTGTCACAATCAATGTGAGTGATATAATCCATGTTGCTGAATATGGATTGCGAAACTCCAAAAGTAATTGGATATTCTTCCAGCACCATAGGAGAGAGAGGTGTGAAATCCTCGCCAATGAAACGTATCAAGCTGTTAAACATAAGCTCTAAGTACATGACATTTTCAGTTTTAACAGGCATTTCTGCAAGTAAAAAGAAATTCTCAATAATTGAATAAACAGCTTCGTTGTTTTCAATGTCAAGCTCCAAATCATAGAGCTCAGTATCGCCTTTGTATTCAAATATGATTCGCTCTAAGTCCTCGTAGGTAATGACGTTGTCTTCAACAAGAGTCTGACCTAAAAGGATATAGTCTGGAGTTTGTTTGGATAACAAATCAGCAACCTGTTGATCTGTTAAATAGCCACGCTCAACTGCAATTTCACCGAAACGTTTATCCTCACGAGTTTGGATGTATAAACATTCATCTACCTCGTTGGCTGTCATAAGACTTTCATGAATTGCTATGGTTCCCAGCTTGATATGTGTCTGAGAGAGACGTGACATTGCATGGAAAAGCTGCTCTTGGGTAACAATCCCCTTTTGCAGTAAATAATTTCCTAAGAATTGTGTGAACATAAATTACTTTCCTCCAAGGCGCAGTTCAATGATTTCCTTAATCTGATTCTTCTCAAAAGGTTTTTGAATAAAATCTTTAGCACCAAGTTGAATTGCTTTTTTGAGCTGCTCCTGTGTACCAACTGAGGATACAATAATAATAACTGCATCATTATCGAAAGCTCTGATTTCTGATAGAGCTTCATTGCCATCCTTCTCGGGCATGACAATGTCCATAAATACTAAATCCGGTTTCTCTGCTTTATATAATTCAACTGCTTCGATACCGTTTTTTCCTTCTAAATATACCGCACCGCTAGCCACTTCGTTCACGGCATCTTTGAGTTGTTTTCTTGCAAGTACTGAGTCGTCGCAAATTAATATCTTTTTGTTATTAATATCCATAAAGCCAAAACCTCCTGCAAATTATACAATAATAATACAATATAAAATTTCATTATTCAAATGTATTTATCTGATATTTTGGTGAATTATTTGATTATTTTGTGTAACTTTATTCTCACTGGAAAATAATGATTTCCACCTTTAGTAATCATGAAGTTCTAGCAATATACCCTTGAAAAAGCTATAATTATTAAAAAAGAATTGAGAGGTATTAATGTATTATGGACATGAGTTTTATGACAATTTTTGACATCATTATTTTGGCATTGGGAGCTTATCTTGTTTTCGCAGGAATCAAAAACTACATTTCCCGCAAAATCGATCCAATGCTTATTACATCAGACGAGCTTGCCAGATGTACTGACGTGGAAGCATTATCAAAATATTTGATGCCAAAGACAGCAGTTTTTGGAGCTTTTTGTATTTTATTTGGAATCCAGGGAGTTCTTAACGACACAGGAAAGATGCCTTCTACACAGACTGTAAATGTTATTTTCTTATTAGCGTTCGTTGTTGTGTGGGTTGTTTTTTCATATTTTATTCGTACTGCAAAAAAGAAATATATTCAGTAAACAATTATTTTAACGTCACTTAGAATTCACATTATTAATGCACAATACAATTGTTGTTATGAGGAGGCGTATATGAAGAGAATTTTGGTAGTAGATGATGAGGAAAAAATCCGCTCAATCATTCGTAAATATGGTGAGTTCGAAGGTTATGAGGTAGCAGAAGCTACTGATGGTATGGATGCCATCCAAAAGGTAAAGGCCGATAGTAATTTCGATGTTATCATCATGGATGTTATGATGCCTGAGCTTGATGGATTTTCTGCTTGTACAGAGATTAAAAAAATCAAAAATATTCCTGTAATCATGCTTTCAGCAAGAGGTGAGGAATATGATAGAATTCACGGCTTTGAGGCAGGTGTTGATGACTACGTTGTTAAACCATTCTCACCAAAGGAATTGATGATGAGAGTCAAGGTAGTTACAAGTAGAGGCAAATCAGAAGAAGATGACGCTGATATTTTTAAATACGAAGGACTCGAAATCAACTTTACAGCGAGAACAGTTTCAATTGATGGCAAAAGAGTTGAAATGTCACCAAAGGAGTACGAGCTTTTATTCTATCTTGTGCGCAATAAAAACATTGCTCTTGAGAGAGAAAGACTTATTACTGAGGTTTGGGGCTATGACTATTATGGAGACGACAGGACATTAGACACCCACATCAAGCTACTTAGAAATAGCCTTGGGGAGTACAGAAAATTACTTATTACACTCAGAGGCGTAGGTTATAGATTTGAGGCGTAATGAATATTTACTCCCTAGGAGGGTCCTTTTTTGAAAAAGAGCAGAATCAGTATTAAATGGAAAACATTTTCTATATTTCTCATTTTCGCCATGGTACTCATTGGAGTACTATGGTTTTTTCAAATTGTCTACCTTGATGATTTCTACAAAATGATCAAAACTCGCGAGACAGAAAATGTTGTAAACGAGGTTGAACAATTAATTTTATCAGGAGAGATTTCCACTGACGAAATAGAAGAAATCGGTGCTGGGCACAACATGGGCATTCTTGTTTCCGACTGTGAAGGAAATGCCCTTTACACTGCAGAATATATTCCTAACTCTAGGATTTCATCTATTCCACCATATATGTTTAGCTTATTTTATGATACGGCTGTAGCGGATGGTGGCAATGCCATAATTGAGTATAAGGGTAATGTAATGCAGGGAAATGATGGCTTTGCCTTTAAAGAAAATCCTGAAGAAGGTGGGGAGTCCGGTGAGGAAGCCATTTCTAGTGCTTCCCCAGAGGTGGCGCCTAGTGAACCTAATCAGCAGGGTGAGGGCAAAATCGAATATACCATTCCACATGAAGAGGATAATACTGCAGAGCAGTTTAGACAGAACTTTGGTGACGACATGGCCGAATCCGTTATTTATGTTCGTATCATAGAATATGACGGTCAGGAAATTGTTGTTATGATTAACTCGGTGCTTACACCTGTAGATGCCACAGTTACCACCTTAAAGGTGCAGCTGATAATTATTTCCTTCATTATGATTATCGTAGCCTTTACCCTTGCAGCTGTTAACTCTAGAAGTGTTTCAAAGGCAATTATTAATTTAAATGAAGGCGCAAAGAGATTGGCAGCAGGAGATTACACAGTTAAGTTTAATTCCACTGACTATATGGAGGTTGCTGAGCTGTCTGACACATTAAATTATGCTGCTAACGAGCTAGGCAAAACAGATAGCTTGCAAAAGGAATTAATAGCAAATGTATCCCATGATTTAAGGACACCTCTTACTATGATAAAAGGCTATGCCGAGGTAATGCGAGATATTCCTGGAGAGAATACACCAGAGAATGTACAGGTTATTATAGAGGAAACAGAACGCCTCAGCGGACTTGTTAACGATATGCTTGATATTTCAAAGCTAAAGGCCGGAACAATCACACTTCAGCCTAGCGATTACAATATTACCGAAAGCATCCGCCATGTATTGGAACGCTACAACAAACTTCGCGAAGTCGACGGCTATACTATTGATTTTGTTTACGACAGAGAAGTTAACGTATATGCGGATGAGCAGAAAATGTTCCAGGTACTTTACAACCTGGTAAACAATGCCATCAACTATACTGGTGATGACAAAAAGGTTACTGTGGTTCAATTGGTTAGGGATGATGTTCTTAGAATTGAGGTGCAGGATACTGGAGATGGCGTCAAGCAGGAGGATATTCCATATGTTTGGGATAGATACTACAAGGACAAAACAGCACATAAGCGAGCTTTACAGGGCACAGGCTTAGGACTTTCCATTGTTAAAAATGTTCTTGAGCTCCACGGTGCAAAATACGGTGTAAACTCAGTCCAAGGAAAGGGCGCTACCTTCTGGTTTGAGCTTACAATAAATCCATTTCAAGAAGATTAATATGCATAATAAAAGGACTATCGGCTGATAGTCCTTTTTTGGTGTTTAGTTAAATATTGAAGTAATCACTCCAGCAATACTTTGCATGAGACTAGGTTTTGTCTCAAGCATTTTCTCTAAATCCTCTTTATAATGTCCTTCTTTATACGCTCTAGCAAGTTTTGATTCCATTCTCTTAATGTTTTCTTCATTCATAGCAATTACCTCCTTAAACTATGCAATAAAAAAACATTAATCTCCCAAAAAAAGAATCTTCCCCATAGGGGGTGTGTACTTAGTACTATACATCAATAACCATGTCAAAATTGTGAAGCAAAATACATAGTAATGTGAAAATTTTTTGTTCTGTTGTCAGGAAAATTGTCTGGTCCTCGCCATCAGTGAAATCGCAGTTAATTCACAAATTGAAAGAACTGTTTATTGTATAATACCAATATGAGAAAGATAAGGAGGGGTAATTCCATGAGAAAAAGGTGTCTTGCGCTTATTCTTTTGACTACAATTGCGATTTCTGGATGTGGAAGTGGTGAAAATGGAACAGGTGGTACCCAAAGTGGAAATTCGGCTGGGGATGAGCCAATTGAGCTAGTATGGTGGACCTATGCTCCAGATGGTACTGCTCCTGATGATGCTGAAGAGGTTCTTCAAAGAGCAAATGAAATATCTGCTGAAAAAATCGGAGTTACAGTAAAAATGATATATAAGTCTGAGGAACAGTTTGATTTAGACCTCCAGACCGGTGAGTATTATGATATGACTTTTACCTGTGATTGGTGTAATGATTTTGATGATAATGCTGGTAAGGGTTATTACTATGATCTGACTGATATTATTGAAACTACAGCTCCAAACCTTTATGAAGCTGTTGATCCATGGTGGGATATAGGCACACTTAATGGAAAAATATATGGAGTTCCAATGCTTAAAGACCTTGGTGCCGAAGTATTTTTCCGTATGAATAGCGATTACTTTGAAACAGAAAAAGGGTTAACCCTTCCAGAGGAGATGGCTTTTGAGGATCTTGAACCATATCTGGAAATGTGGAAAGAGGACCATCCTGACGAGTACCCATTTTACATTCCATCAGTTGGTCTGTCTGGTGCGTTTCAGGTCCATGAGCGAATTGTATCAAAGTACCTTGTGATACCTTATAGCAAAGCTGGTACTCCTGACGGAACAAAAATTATCTCGGTTTTTGAGGATGAGGAGTACATGGATATGTTAAGAAACCTTCATAAATGGTATGAGCTTTCTTATATTAACCCTGATGCTGCTACAACTAGTGATGTTCCTAAATCAATAACTACACCGGTACGAACAGGTACAGCATGGACTGGATTTATGGGGTGGTCAGATCCAGAAGCATATGGCTTTAACGTCAAGCTTGTTAGATTTATTGGACCAAACATGTCCAGGTCTACTCAGCAGGGATCACTTATGGCTATAAATGCAGCTGCTCCAGAACAAAATGTTGAGGCCTGCCTAAAATATATGGAGCTTTTGTACACTGACAGAGAATTTAGAGATACTCTTGCATATGGAATCGAAGGTAAACATTTTGATTATTACGAAGACACAGTGATTCGTACAGAAGAAGGAAACAATTTTTATATGCAAGATGCATTTGTCACAGGACCGGCAGTAAGTGCTTCGGTTGTGTCTGTTGACAAGGATAATCTAGCGGATTCTAAACAGTGGGAGAAGGTATATGAGGGTTACAAGAATGCGAAGGTCAGTGATACAAATGGATTTTCTTTTGACCCGTTAAATGTAGAAGCTGAAATTGCCGCTCTTGATGCTATATGGGGCAGCTATAGTGCTGAGCTGGTGACAGGTACAGCGGATACAGATGAATTAGCAGCAGAAATGGTGGAACAGATGGAAGCAGCAGGGCTTGAAAAGGTTAGAGAAGAAGCGCAAAGGCAGCTTGATGAGTACCTTAGCCAATTATAAATTATGAAGAATAAATATTCGTTGGATAATAACTCAATAAATGCTCTTATATCTGAGGCACTTTTAGAATTGGAAAAGGCAGGTGTCCTAAAGGATGACTGCCTTAGATTTCGACTTAGTCTAGAGGAAATCCTTTTGGATTATCAAAAGGTACTGTCTGAAGATGGGGCTGTAGCAATTAGCCTCAAAAAGAAATCAAGCATTTTCTATGTGCAGATAGCGGTTGAAGGAAAAGAGTACAATCCGTTACAAGAGACGGATTCTCTTGTCCTAATTAAGACTGTTCATAAATGGGATTCTGCGCCTTCTTTTAAATACACGAAAAAAAATCACGGCACGAATACATTAACCTATGGATTTACAACAAGGGGTTCCTTTAGAGAAAATCTCAGCTTTGCCTGGGGATACACCAAGCATAGCAAGGGACACCTTATTTTAGCTATAGGGCTTCAGCTTGCCAGTGTGCTACTTATGATTATCGCGCCTATTTTAAGTGCTAAGATTATCGTTCAGTTGACTGATGTCGCTTTTTATCAGGTACTGTGGACAGCTATTTTATTGTTTTCTGTTAATCTGGCATCAGCAGTTATAATGTCAGGCTGCAACTGGGCATACAATGTAGTTTACAATCGAACACTGACTTTACTTGAAGTAGATATATCACAAAATGTTCTCAGGGTAGAAAACAAGGCTGTAGAAGACAATGGAACAGGACTATTTATACAGAGACTCACTGTAGATACCTCAAATTTGGCTACTGCATTTGGTACTCTTGCGGATAACATTTCTCAAGTATGTCAGTATTTTGGCATACTGGCAGCTATGCTTATTGTAAGTCCGCCGGTATTCCTTGTAGTTTTGGTACTGCTATCACTGCAGATTTTAATGGAGCTGAGACGCCAGAAGGTGTCCCACGACAATGGCCGTATCTACAGAAATAATGTTGAAAAATATACTGGTATTGTGGGTGAGATGGTCCGTGGCGGAAAGGATATCAAACTGGTGAATTCCCAAAAACAGTTTGAGAAAGACCTTCAGAAACGCATTACCAATGCTAATGATTCCAGAATGAAATGGGATGGAGTCAATAGAAGGTACAGACTTGTAATTTCAGGCGTACGAGAGGGTGGAGCACTTTTATTCATCGTCCTTTTAAGTGGACTTTTGTCTAGCGGAAAACTTGAAGTTGCCACAGCACTTGTTCTTTTCAATTATTATATTAGCCTTGGTACTCCGGCCATCACACTTTTGGGAACAATCCTAGACTTTATCACACAGTTTAATCTTTCTAGCGAAAGACTACGAGATATTACTGATGACATGATTTTCCCTAAGGAGAAATTTGGAGAAATTCACAAGGAAAATCTTAAAGGAGAAATAGAATTCAAAAATGTAAGCTTTTCTTACAACATTCATAAACTGAAAACTTCTACCAGATGGGTGCTAAAGGATTTAAGCTTCAAGATATCGGCTGGTGAAACAGTGGCACTGGTTGGACGAAGTGGTTCTGGAAAGACTACCATCATGAATCTCGTTAGTAGACTATATGATCCTTTCACTGGAACAATCACTATCGATGGAATTGATGTAAAGGATTTGGATAGAGATTCTCTTCGAGGAAGTATGAGTGTGGTAACTCAGGCTCCATATATTTTCCAGATGAGCATACGAGAAAACCTTCGTATTGTTAAACCGGACATGACGGAAGAAGAGATGAAAAAAGCAGCTGCTCTTGCCTGCATTGATGAAGAAATCGAAGCCAAGCCTGAAAAGTATGACACTATAGTTGGTGAAGGGGGAACTAGTTTGTCTGGTGGACAAAGGCAGCGACTTGCTATTGCAAGAGCTCTTCTTAGGGATACCCAGATTCTTCTTCTAGATGAGGCTACCAGCGCTCTTGATAATGTGACACAGGACAGAATAAGGGAATCCCTTGATAGGATTAAAGGACAATGTACAGTTATTGTAATTGCCCATAGACTTTCCACAATTGTGAATGCAGATAGGATTCTTTATCTGCAGGATGGAAAGATTATTGCCGAAGGTAAACATTCAGAGTTGATTGCAAAGTGCCCAGAATACAGAGAACTATATGAAAAAGAAGAGAAGTAGCCGGAAACTAAATACAGAATTATCTCTTTTGTCACTGCCAGCGGTTATTTGGTACATAGCATTCTGCTATATTCCAATATTTGGTGTCGCTTTGGCATTTAAGCGCTATCGCCTTATACCTGGAAAAAGCTTTTTCTATAGCTTGTTTCACGGAAGCGATTGGGTAGGGCTATCTAATTTTCGTTTTCTAATGCTCAATCCTCAGATGATGAGAGTAGTGAGAAATACGCTTCTCTATAATCTCACCTTCCTTATCCTTGGGATACTGGTTCCTGTTATACTTGCGATTATTTTATCGTATATACGGTCAGGAAGTATTAGGGCTATTACGCAGATATGCATGCTCCTACCACATTTTATGTCATGGGTTATAGTCAGCTATTTTGTGTATGCATTGCTATCAGCAGATAGGGGCATTATAAATAATGCATTAGAAAATCTAGGGAGTCCTTCAGTAAATTTTTATCTCAAGCCGGAAATCTGGCCGATTATTTTAGTCATAGTACATTTATGGAAGACCGCTGGTTATTCTATGCTCATTTATTATGCAAACATATGCGGAATTGATTCTGAGCTTTATGATTGCGCAGCTATAGACGGGGCCACCGTATTACAGGTTATCCGCTACGTGATTTTGCCACAGATTAAAAACATGATTGTGATTCTTATGCTCCTGAATTTAGGGCATATTCTTTCTACTGATTTTGGACTGTTTTATCAGGTTACACGTAATGCGGGTTCACTACTTGCTACTACCGAGACCATAGATGTTTATGTTTACAAAGCATTGATTGAACAAACAAATTATGGCTTTTCAGCCGCTGCTAGCCTGATTCAAAACGGAATAGGGTGCATGCTTTTGATATTTGCCAGTCGTGTAGTAAAGCTAGTTGATCCGGATGGGGGAATAATATGAGAAATTCAGAAACCGAAGGCTACATAAAAGGATTAAGCAATGGTTCGAATATTGTTTTGAGCATTTTGATGCTACTTTTGTCAGCGTTAATGATTATCCCTGTTATTTTGATTGTAATTATTTCTTTTTCTTCTGAAAAATCAATTGCAGAAAGGGGATATAGATTTGTACCTGAACAATGGTCCATTGATGCATATAGCTACATTTTGAAGAATGCTGACGATATAATAAGGGCTTTTGGAGTTACCATAGCTGTGACATTAATAGGAACGGTGCTTTCCTTGCTTCTCATTAGCACCATGGCCTATGTACTTAGCAATAAAAAATATAGTAAAGGACAACTCCTTATGTGGTTTGTTGTGATTCCAATGTTCTTTAGCGGAGGTCTGGCTGCATCCTATGCGGTTAATACTCAGTTTTTTGGAATAAAAAATACTATACTTGCCTTAATCCTTCCTGGAGCATGTTCTAGCTGGTACATAATTGTTATGCGCACATATTTTATGAAGAATATTCCAGAGGAGGTTTTAGAAGCAGCAAAAATCGACGGGGCATCAACATTCAGGTTGTATTATCAATTTGTGCTGCCTATGTCAAAGCCAATTCTGCTTACCATTGGCATATTTGAAGCATTTACATACTGGAATAGCTGGTATGAAAATCTTATTTATACCGATTCTGCTCATAGTAGTCTGTATACTCTTCAATATCTTTTGTACAACATGGAAAAGAGTGCATCCTACCTGACAACAAATGAGAATGTAAGCGGAGCAGTTATGGGGGCTGTCCCAACAGAATCTCTAAGAATGGCACTTGCTAGCCTTATAATCATTCCTGTAGTAGTAGCATATCCGTTTTTCAGGAAACATTTTCTTAGAGGCCTCAATGCAGGTGTGGGAAAATAAAAGAGAGTAGCCAGTAATTGGTTGTAATTATAAAAATTCATTATAACAAAAAAAGAGCAACCAATTACTTGGTTACTCTTTTTTAAAGGATGCGGAAGGCGGGACTTGAACCCGCACGCTCGCAATGAGCACAAGATCCTTAGTCTTGCTCGTCTGCCAGTTCCGACACTTCCGCAAAAAGCATGTGATTTTGTGTAACAAAATCATCTTGCCACGAACCGCTCTTTGCCGAAGGCAATCTCTAATGCGGTTCTTCCTTGTGTCCTGACGACAAAAAGTATATTATCAAAGGACCGGCCCCGAGTCAATAGTCAAATCGTAATTTTTCCATTATTTTTTCCACATTTTTTTGCTATTCTAAAATCCACTAAAAATAAAGCAAAAATAAAGCAGATAGGTTATACTAAAACAAGATGAAATTAGGGAGATAAAACATGACCTTTTCTGATTTGAACTTTATTTTTAGATTGTTACCAATCTTTTTGATTATATATTATTTAACACCTTCAAAATTTCGCCCATGGACACTGCTGGCAGGCAGCTTGGGCTTTTACTATCTTAATGAGCCTAGGCTTATTGTCGCCATTTTTGCTATGACCATTTTTAACTGGTGTATTGCCAAGGTTAATGCTAGTAAAAAGTGGAAATGGCTATTATTTCTAATAATAATTATAGACCTCAGTGTGATGGTATTTTTTAAGACAAGTGGACTGCTAAAGCTTGGAATTGTCATTCCCCTTGGTATGAGCTATTTTGTGTTCAAACTTATCTCGTACCAGGTGGATTTATTCAAAGGCAAGATTGAGAAGGTTTCCTTTTGCAATTTAACAAACTATTGTCTGATGTTTCCACAAATTATTGCAGGACCTATTGCTCGATATGATTATTTGACTGCAAATACTGTATGGACCAAATCGTCTGAAAAGCTTTCCCTGAGAGTTTATTCCGTTCTTACAAAGATAGAAGAAGGACTAAAACTTTTCGTTGCAGGGCTATTTATGAAAATCATATTAGCTGATCATCTGGCTATTTTGTGGAATGACATCAAAACAATTGGGTATGAGAGTATTTCCACTCCATTGGCATGGCTGGGAGCTTATTCCTATTCTCTGGAATTGTATTTTGATTTTTGGGGATATTCTCTTATGGCAGCTGGTGTGGGAATCATGCTTGGTTTTCCATTTATTAGTAACTTTGATCAACCATATTTTTCGGGCTCCATTTCTGAGTTCTACAGAAGATGGCATAGCACATTAGGATTGTGGTTCAGAGACTATGTGTATTTCCCATTGGGAGGCAATCGAAAGGGCAGTTGGCGTACCGCTTTTAACATTATGATGGTCTGGTTATGTACAGGCCTTTGGCATGGCTTTACCCTTAATTTCCTAATCTGGGCAGGTGTTCTCTGCATAGTAATTTTAATTGAAAAATTTGTTCTTATGAAATGGTCGTTGGCCTACAAAGCAATTGGACGCTTTAATGTATTGTTTATTATTCCTATTACATGGGTTGTATTTGCAATTTCATCATTAAAGAATCTTAGAATTTATCTACTTAGAATGTTCCCAGTGGTAGATGTGAGTATAGCAGTCAATTCATCAGATTATATTAAAGCATTTACAAATTATGGAGTATATCTGGGGCTGGCACTATTTTTTGCATTGCCATTTGTTTCTTCTATTTACAAGAAGCACAAGGATAGCATTCTAATAACATTGATTTTGTTTGTAATGTTTTGGGTTACCATTTTCAGCTTGGCAAATTCTTCAGGTAATCCATTTATGTATCTTAGATTTTAACTATAGGGAATTATATGAAAGTAAAAGGTTTTCTACTTTTAATTTTATTAGTAATAAGTAGCATTGGTTTCTCTGTGCTGGGATTCGTCTTTAGAGACGGAATTTATGCTCAGTATAAGCAAGCTTATCTGGATGCGCCTGTACTTACAGAGGTGTTCAACGGAGTGGCAGATGCTGTATATCCATGGTCTCAGGAAAAGCCGGTGCAGGTGGCTGTTAGTGTGCCAAAGGTACCAAAGAAAGAGCAGACAGCACAAAAGGTACCAGTTGTAAAAACGAGACAATATACAACTGTAGATGATTCATATTTTGATGACGCTTTGTTTATCGGCGATTCTAGAATGGTTGGATTGTCTGAGTATTGTCAGGAGTTGGACGAAAGAGCTACATTTTATGCCAAGAAATCCTTGACTATTTATGACATAAAAGAAAAGGCTTGGATCAAAACAGAGGATGGTAGTAAAATTACTCTTTGGCAGGCATTAGAAGGACAACAATTCTCGAAGATTTATATTATGGTGGGAATCAATGAGCTTGGAACAGGAGATGAGAACTATTTCAAGGATGCTTACCAAGAAGTTATAAATATGCTTAGACAGGCCCAGCCAAACGCTGTCATATTTATAAACAGTATTATGCATGTTAGCGGCGAGAAAAATGAGAACGATGCTCTTTACAACAACACCAATATCAACATTAGAAATGCTGCTATAAAAGAATTGGCTGATGGTCAGAATGTTTTCTACATAAATATCAACGAAGCTGTTGATGATGAGGAAGGTAACCTTAATTCAGAATGGACCTCCGACGGCATTCATTTAAAGGGTGCCAACTACGAACCTTGGCATGAATATTTGCTTAGTCATGGCATTTTAACGGATGAATAAAGGTGTCAGAACTTTCTGATTTATCGAGCTAAAGTGCGTCACTTTAATTTGCCCAAAACCGTTGACGTATGGCGGTTCCTTTGCTATTATACTTCTTGTCGTTAGGACACAAGGAAGAACCGCATTGGAGATTGCCTTCGGCAAAGAGCGGTTCGTGGCAAGATGATTTTGTTACACAAAATCATATGCACTTTGCGGAAGTGTCGGAACTGGCAGACGAGCAAGACTAAGGATCTTGTGCTCATTGCGAGCGGGCGGGTTCAAGTCCCGCCTTCAGCATGTTAATTAAGAACTAGGATGCATTCCTAGTTCTTTTTTTGTTTATATTTAAATAAATGCATCCTAGTTCTTAATTAACAGGCCGATGAGATCCTTGAACCCGGGGTTCAAGGTCTCCTCGCCCTGAAGGGCTTCGTCGGTCGGTTCGGTGGGAAGAAGGGCC
>JAEEGH010005843.1_pt1 | contig 30600 bp, 27 predicted proteins | sample 9134181 | NCBI WGS metagenome assembly JAEEGH01 (sample SAMN16246544, study PRJNA631951) | gut metagenome | biome: gut microbiome; feature: rumen; material: DP-attached | host: Bos | place: Iran: Karaj | collected 2018-10
GTAGCGACAGAGAGGCAACAGGTTTTCTGAACACCACCTTCGCCTTCAACTGGTGGGCTGCTGGGTGTAATCAACGTATGCCGATGGGACGTGTAGGAAAGATTCACATGCTGAACAACTACTATAGCTGTAGTGGTGCCAGCCTTTGCATGAATCCCCGCAAAAACTCGGAGTTCCTTATTGAAGGCAACTATTTCGCATCGGGAGTGAAGAACTGCTACAAGAACAATGATGCCACTGCGGTAACATGGGCTGACAATAATGTCATTGCCAACACATCCGTCAGCAAGCCTTCTTCCTTCGGTTCTACCGTCACTGTACCTTATTCTTATACGGTAGCAACCACAAACGATGTCCCTGATGCAGTACAGAATGGTGCCGGTGCTACCCTCCCCTATGGTGACAGCGGCAGTGGCACTGAGACGGAAGGCAGCAAGGGCAACATCTTATGGGCTATGTCTTCAAATACCAATGCGGAGGTAAGCAGCGCATTGACAAGTGAAATCACCACGACAACATTTGACCTGGGCAGTAATCTGTCCCAAAACAATACATCCAATTCTGGTGGCATTACTTTTAGAAAGTTCACTGCCGAGAACCCTATTACCGCACCATCTGAAAATGACATCGTCACTTTTTCGATCACCTCAAAAAGTGGTTACAAGTTTAAGGCAACAGACATCTCTTTCTATGCCTGCAAGTTTGGTACGGATAATGGTACCATCGATGTCAAGTGGACGGATGCCGGAGGAACGAGCACAATCCTTGAGAAGTCCTCACCAAGTCGCAATACTGCCGATGCCACAAAAGGATACAATTACTATACCTTGTATGAGCTGCCACTGACAGGTATTGCCAAAGAGACTGAAGGAACGTGTACGCTGAAAATCTACCTCTATAACGTAGGATTTATCAAGGAGGGAACAATCACAAAGAAGGACCTGGGTCTCGCACAAGTGATGATCAAAGGTACCATCACGGAAGCCACAGGTATCAGCACCCCAGTCATCATCAAGGGCGACGGACATATCTACAACCTCCGTGGTCAGCGGGTAGACGAGAACTACAAGGGTATCGTGATTAAGAACGGTAAAAAGTACATACAGAAATAACAACAGTTTTTACATAAGAAGAACCGGTGGGGCTTTACACAAGCCTTACCGGTTTTTTCACAACCATCAATGCTCCGACGACGCATAGGTCATGACTATGAGTCAAGATGTGTCTACTTGATAACCATCACGGTAGAGGGACGACTCCCCCTACTGGGAAGACTGACGGGAAGGGCTGATGCACCAGATGGTAGTGTCGAGACTCCAAGGGTGGAACTGTCTGCATTGGGACAAAAGGTGAAAGAGAGATGGATGGCTACAGAACAGCTATATCCGCAAATCAAAATCCTCGGGTTGCAAATCATGCCTGACCATCTGCATGGCATTCTTTTTGTGAAGGAACAGCTGAACTGCCATCTGGGACAGGTAATCAAGGGGTTTAAGACTAGCTGCAACAAGGCGTACCCCTCACACGCCAAATGTGTCTGGATATAAATGAGATGACGAAAGAGATTTGTTCCTGTTTTCTGTGATATATCAAAAATAATTATTACCTTTGCACCAACTAAAACAAATTAAAATGAAAAAAATAGCATTGATAAGTTGCTTTGCATTATTGTCATTAGCAACATGGGCAACAAATTATTATGTGTCCCCGACAGGTTCTGGATCAAACTATACACTCGCCTCGCCTGGTAAGCTGACAGCAACTGTGATTGGAAAGTTGACAGCAGGTGACGTACTATACCTCCGTGGAGGACAATATGACCTAAACAATAATCTGAGTATTACCCGTAATGGTACAGCAGATAAGATGATAACTATCTGTCCCTACGAGGATGAGAAGCCAATCTTAGACTTCAGGACAGAGAATAACAAAACCAATGGTGTGACAGTGAAAGGTAACTACCTGCACATCAAAGGCATCACCATCCGCTATGCTGGCTATAAGGGTATTTGGCTGGAGGAGGCAAAGTATTGTATCTTAGAGCAGTTGGACGTATATGGCTGCTGTAATGCAGGCATCCAGTTGAGAAGTGGTGGGCATAACACAGTCGTCAATTGCGACTCCCATGACAATTTCGACTATCAAGATAATGGTGGTAATGCCGACGGCTTTGCCGACAAGCAAGGCGATGCATGCCCTGGTAATGTATATATAGGTTGTCGTTCATGGAATAACTCGGATGACGGCTGGGATTCCTTCCAGCGTGTGACGGATGGTACTCCTACTGTTTATATCAATTGTATTACCTATAATAACGGTCCGGAATATTTCGACCTTTCAGCACATCCCCGTGTACTGGGTAAGGATGCCGGGCTGAGCTGTTTCGTGGGCAAGGATCTGTCACACTTTGCCAACGGTGGTAATCCCAATGGTTTCAAACTGGGCGGTCAAGGCACGAAACATGATACGGAACTCTATCGTTGTCTTGCCGTAGGTCATCGCAGCAAGGGCTTCGACCAAAACAACAATGCAGGTCATATGAAGGTCATCAACTGTACATCGTATAAGAACAAGCATAATTACGGTTTTGGTAATTCCTATGCATATACCTTGGTTATTAAGAACTGCATCAGCCTTTCTCCTTTAAGTTCGCATTTTGACAAGTATCCCGGTGCAACGATTACCGATGACCATAACACATGGGATACTGGTTTTAGTGTCAGTGAGTCAGACTTCGAAGGGCTAGACATAGAGAGTGTCATCAATGCTCCGCGTCATGCAGACGGTTCTTTGGCAGAGACTACGCAGTTCCATCTGAAGAGTACGTCAACGAATCTGATAGACAAAGGTGTGAACTATACGGACTGCAAAGGAGAGAAGATTGCCGATTATGTGTTCTATAAAGGAGAGGCTCCCGACTTAGGATGCTATGAATACGACCCCTCTACGGGTATCAGTGCCGTCACCGTCAAGGGTGCAGACCTGAATCCCAATATGCCCCGTTATAATGTTAGGGGACAACAAGTCGACAGCCAGTACAAAGGTTTGGTTATCCAGGGAGGAAGGAAATACATACAGAAGTAAATAAGAAAAACGAGAGGTGATGAGCCTCTCGTTTTTCTTTATTTTTGGATAAACTTTTTTCCGTTCTTAATGACGATACCTTTATATGAGCTATCTACTTTCTGACCACAGAGGTTGTAGATGGTGCCGTCGCCTTTGATGACGACAGGGGTGCTGATACCAGTAGAGCTCTCGGTAATCGTACCTTTGATGAGAATATTGGCAAAGCCTACATCTTTAAAATTGTCCGATCCGTTATTAAAACTTAACTCATAGAGGTTGATGACAAAAGAACATGTACCTTCTGTTGCTCCAGAACGATTAGATACGTTATATGAATAGTTTGTGTATGGAGTGGAGGCATTGTCTCTGTTAGGAGTAACACCATTATCTAGTGAAAGTTCTCCATTAGCGTCAATCCATTTGATATCTAGTTTTCCTCTATCTGTTCCCATGCGGGTAGCCGAAAAGGAGAGTTCTGTGGCTTTAAACTGATAGCCGCTCTTTGTCGTAACAAAAAAGCTAATGGCATTATCGTCAGAGGCAGATGTCGCATTTACGTTTTTCTGTTTAATCTTGGTTTCTGTACCAACTCCAGATATGTTTTTTGTGCCATCCAGTTCAAGCTCACTGCCCAAAGTCATCGTTGTTGAGGTAAAAAAATCGTTGATAGCTGTAGCAATTTCCGCATTGGTGTTTGACAATGAAGCCCATAATATGCTACCAGTTTTACCCGTCGTCTCCTCGCTTTTGTCACCATAGGGCAGGGTGGCACCAGCATTCGTCTGTACCTCGGAGGGTACATCGGCTGTGGTGGCAACGTTATAGGAGTAGGGGACAGTGACTGTCGTTCCGAAAGATGACGGTTTGGAAGCAGAAGAGTTTGCAATGACATTGTTGTCTGCCCATGTTACAGCTGTGGCATCATTATTCTTATAGCAGTTCTTTACACCACTGGCGAAATAGTTGCCTTCAATAAGGAACTCCGAGTTTTTGCGGGGATTCATGCATAGGCTGGCACCACCGCAGCTATAGTAGTTGTTCAGCATGTGAATCTTTCCTACACGTCCCATCGGCATACGTTGATTACACCCAGCAGCCCACCAGTTGAAGGCGAAGGTGGTGTTCAGAAAACCTGTTGCCTCGCTGTCGCTACTGCCGATAAGATTGGTGTTCTGGTGCATGTACGAACGGTCGGTATAACGGAAGACACACCAGCTGACGGTGTTGAAGTCGGCTTTTTGTGTGATGTCGAAGTTACCATCCATACCATCCATGAACTCGCAATGGTCTACCCAGCAGTTCTTGGAACCAGTGCAGGAGATGAGGTCGTAACCACCCACGTCGATAGCACCGGGTCCCTTGAACGTTATGTTGCGGATGATGATATTCTGACAATTGCTCAAGGAGATACATCCCGACTTGCGGTAGTCCTCACTATTGTCACCTGTCATCTCAATGATGATCTTGCGGGTGTTATACTCCGCCTCTTCAGAGACATACTGTCCGTTGGGAAGGGTTCCACCACCACCGCTGGTACTCATATTAGGAACGCCGGCATCGTTAAGAGCCTTCTTGATTTCGTCCGTCACATACCATTTGGTGCTGATAATGGCATTGTTGATGCCGATGATGGTTTTGTCAATGCCAGAGATACCTATGTTGCTCGATACAATGAACTCACCGTCGGCTCCATCGAGGATAACGACATCATTGTTTTTGATGGCATTCTGGATGGTTCCCTTCATGTCCTGACCATTAGATTTCAGGGTGGTCACCTTACCAGTAAAGCTGTCTGGTATGGGGTAGGTATAGCAACCACCTCCCGTGACATCGTAAGTACTAGTAGCATCCGTACGTGAAGAACGGGTACAGAAACCAAAAGGCTCGTTCAGGTCGTAGCTGCTCTGTGCATAAGACAGCAGTCCGCTGACAGCAACGATAAATGTCAATAGATACTTTCTCATATCGTTTTTTGTTCTTAATTCTTCAAATTCTCTGTCGTGTAGCCCATCATCTCCATCTCAAGAGACGCCCAGATGAACGGACCGACACCCTTGGCATCATTGTCACGGATGGGTTCGCTAAGGTAGTAGTCGTAACTACCGTCACGTCTCTTGTTCTCCTTGACACTGCCTTGCGGGTTGATTTTCTTTAATGCCGCCTCTACCTCAGGTGTCGCTGCGGGACCGAGTCCTGCCACTGAACAGCAGTTGGTGAGGGAGATTGTCTTGTCAGGGTGTACCTTGATGAAGTTCTTGATGATACCTTGATAGGCACGGATACCTGCATCACGGTATTTCTCTCCAACATAGCCCATGCGGTAAGCTTTCAAAAGAGCATAGGCAAACATGCTGGAGCAGGTACTCTCCAGATAGTTCCCTTGGCGGTCTGGAGCATCCATCACCTGATACCATACACCACTCTTCTTATCCTGCCATTTCAGGATCGCATCGAAGTCTTTGACAAGCAGTTCTACCACCTCCTGTTTACGGGCATAGTTGTCTGGCAGTGCATCCAGCACCTCGATGAGCGCCATGGTATACCAACCCTGAGCACGTCCCCAACAATGTTGTGAGAGTCCCGTTTCCTTGTCAGCCCAGAAGGTCTTACGTGTCTCATCATAGGCGTGGCGGTTCAGTCCGGTCTTAGGATCAAAAGTACGGTTATAGGTAATCTTCAATTGATTGACGGCATCGTCGTAAATCTTGGTGACAGCACCTTTTTTCGCATCCTTCGCTGATATGGTGATAGGGGCTGTTAATGTACGGAAAGGTAGTCCCATGAAGATACCGTCAAGCCATACCTGATAGGCATAGATAGCCTTGTGCCAGAATACCTTATCGGCAATGGTACGTGGCTGGTTCTGCAACTGCTTCATCATAAGCTGCATGGCAAGCAGGTTCTTGGGTTCAGGGTATTTCTGGTACATGCGGGTCACAAAATGTCCTGTGCGGATGTTGTCAAGATTATAGTCCAGGATATTGAAACCACGGATATTACCATCGGCATAGATCATGGTGTCAGTATACTCCTTGCAATACTTCAGGATGTCCTCGCCCCCATAGCGTAGATAGGTGTCGAGCATACCCTCCAGTTCGATACCCATCACATAGCTCCATTTGGGAGCGTCGGAGAAATCGAGGAGGTATGACTTCGGCACTCGTTTCATCTCGGAGTAGGTGAGCCACTCGCTATAGTGCTTGTAGGGCATCTCCTGCAATACCAGTGAACCATTGATGAGGAGATTCTCGTACTTGACATCCTGGGCAAGTCCTATCTGATGGACTGGCTTGTTATAGACTCCGTCAAACTGGCAGTTGCGTACGGTGATGTTATTAACGGTATAGGCAAGTTTCGGATCTTCATAGCCTACAATCATGACACCATACTTGGACTTCTTACAAGTAACGTTTTCCATAGTGACGTTACGTACTGTGGGATAGAAACCGCGACAACAAACTTCCTTGGGCTCATAGTCGGTGTTGATCTTCAGTACTGCCTCACCACACTGACCAACGGTGACATTACGCATGTTGATATTCTCGATGATACCACCACGGCACGAGTTGGTCTTGATACGTAGGACACGGTCGAGATTAGGAGAGTCCATCTCACAGTTCTCGGCATAGACATTCTGACAACCGCCAGAGATCTCAGAGCCGATGACGACACCGCCGTGACCGTTCTGCATTTTACAGTTACGGATAATGATGTTCTTGGAGGGTCTTCCAGCGTAACGTCCTTGTCCCCCCTGACGCCCGTCATTGTTTCGGGCGCTCTTGATGGCGATACAATCGTCACCGGTATTGAAATAACAATTCTCTATCAATACACGGTCGCAGGACTCTGGGTCACAACCGTCACCATTGGGACCGTCATTATTGATATGTACACCACGTACCGTGATATCTGTAGATAACAAGGGATGGATTACCCAAAAGGGGGAACGCAGCAAGGTGACATCTTCAATGAGGATGCCCTCACACTGGTTGAAATTAATCATCTGCGGACGTAGTCCGTCTGCCGGTCCAAAGCGACGCTCATCCATATCAACACCATCCTCTGCTGATTTCAGCAGACGAGGACGACTGTTCTCATTCCACTGGGTAATCGGCATTCCGTCTTTGTAACCAAAACGCTTGTTGCCGACCCAAGGCCACCACGTTTCCATGCTTCCACCACCGTCGATGGTTCCTTTACCCGTGACGGCGATGTCCTTTGCCTGATAGGCGTAGATCAGCGGGGAGAGGTTCCAGCAGTCCAGTCCCTCCCAACGTGTTGGTACGATAGGATAAAGCTCTGGCTCAAAGGCAAACTCCAGAACGGCACCTTCCTCCACGACAAGGTTGACACCGCTCTTCAATTGAATGGCTGCTGTCAGGAATTTCTGCCCGGCAGGAACAACCACTCGTCCACCGCCCCTTGCAGAACATTTATCAATCGCTTTCTGAATGGCTTTTTGGTTCTTTGCCGCCGTTCCGTCAGTCTTGGCACCAAATTTGGTAATCACATATTCCTTGTCAGTGAATTGTGGTACACGGATACTTTTCTCAATTTGCTTGTACTGTTGCTCGTCCCAACCTTTAGCTTGTGCTGAGAGGGCAATGACGCACAACATCAGCAATGGAATTAGTCTTCTCATATCATCTGTTTTAGTAGTTTGTGCAAAGGTACAAATAAGTGAGTAAAAAGCCAAATTTTATTTGGTTTTTTTAGAACGAAAGTACCTTCGACGGAGTCAAAGGTAACAAAAGAAGAGCGAAAACTCGCTCTTCTTCCACATTATTTGTAGTCATAATTATTGCTCAAGGGCATGGAATAGCTTGTCCAATGCCTCGTCGGCATCCTTGCTCTCACTTAGCAGGGTGACGAATTTTGAACCGATGATGGCACCGGCGGCATTCTGTTGGGCTGCCTCCAATGTCTGTTTGTTGGAGATCCCGAAACCTATCATACGAGGATTACGCAGGTTCATGGCATTGATACGGCGGAAATATTCCTGTTTTGCCTCATCGAAACTCTTCTGGGCTCCCGTGATGGCTGCTGACGATACCATATAGATGAACCCGTCAGTGTGCTCATCAATAAAACGGATACGTTCTTCGGAGGTTTCTGGTGTGATGAGCATGATGATGCGGATGTCGTATCGGTCGGCGATAGGTTTGACCACTTCCTGATAGTCCTTGAAGGGCAGGTCAGGGATGATGACTCCGCTTACACCGCTTTCAACACAACTCTTGCAAAAAGCTTCAATGCCATACTGCATGATAGGATTCAGATAACCCATGAGGACGAGAGGTATTGAGACCTCATTCTTGATTGTCTCAAGTTGTGTGAACAGTTTATGCAGGCTCATTCCGTTTTTCAAGGCGTTGGTTGCCGCATCTTGGATGACGGGACCGTCTGCCATGGGATCGCTGAAGGGGATTCCTACCTCAACCATAGCAATGCCGCGACGCTCCATGGTCTTAATGACATCTGCAGTACCCTCAAGGGTCGGACAACCTGCACAGAAATAGAGACTGAGTAATTTCTTGTCTTTGTTCTCGGAGAACAGTTTATTGATTTTGTTCATAGTTTTGATGTTTTTTATAGTGCCTATAGTATCTATAGTTCCTATAGTATCTATAAATTGTTTTAATAAAGTGATATCTTTGAGGGCAGGCTTTTTCTCAAAACAGGAGTTGAGGTCGATGCCCATGCAGCTGGGGTGACGGAACGCTTTTACCTTCTCCGCATCGTCAGGACCAATGCCACCACTGAGAAGGAAAGGTGTGCTACTCTTGTAGGCGGTGAGTACCGACCAGTCGAATTGGGTGCCATTTCCTCCCACCATCTTTGCTTTTGTGTCGAAGAGGAAGTAGTCTACAATGCCTTCGTAGGGTTTTGTCTGTTCTAAATCCGTTGCAGTAGCGATGTTCAGTGCTTTGATAATGGTGATGACTTGATCACCGCACTGAGATCGGAGCGTGTGGATGTATGAAGGACACTCCTTACCATGTAGTTGAATGATGTCCAGTCCGTATTCTTCCACCTTTTCTCTCACCTCCTCAATATCGGCATCCACGAAGACACCGACACGTTTTTGTTTGGTGGGGAGATATGAGGGCTTTTTACTCACATAGCGACTTGACTGGGGCGAGAAGATAAAACCGAGCCAGTTGATGTTCAGTTCTTCAACGGCGCGTATATTCTCCGGGTCGCGCATCCCACAAACCTTGATAAGCATATCGTCCATCATTTAGAGTTTAGAGATGAAATCCTTTAGTGTCTTACCAGGATCTTCCGTCTTCATGAATGTCTCTCCGATGAGGAATCCGTGAAATCCGGCGAGTCGTAAGTCTTTGATGACTTGTGGATTGGATATCCCGCTCTCGCTGACTTTGACGGAATCGACGGGAAGTAACGACGCAAGTCGGAAGCTGTTCTGTACGTCGGTGATGAAAGAACCGAGATGACGGTTGTTGATACCACACATATCTGGCTCCAATTCCGCATATTCCAGTTCTTCCTCTCCATGCATTTCCAACAAGACCTCCAATCCTAACTCGTGGGCGGTATGAAGATATGCCTTACACTCTTTCTTGGTTAAGTCTGCGGCTATTAGCAGGACGGCAGAGGCACCACAGAGGCGAGCTTGGAAGAGTTGGTACTCATCGATGATGAAGTTCTTATATAGAATAGGTACCTGTACGCCAGCATGCCTGGCAATACGGATGAACTCGTCCTTGCCTCCGAAATACTTCTCGTCTGTGAGAACAGACAATGCCGTGGCACCATTCTCCTGATAAGAGAGGGGAATTTCCTCCGCTTTGCCCTCTTCCTTAATCCATCCCTTGGATGGAGAGCGTCGCTTGAACTCGGCGATGATACCTGTATTAGAGTCTTTCAAAGCCTTCGACATGGATGGAACGCTAAAATCAAGCATCGACTCTACTCTACGATGAATCTCCTTTTCAGGGAGTTGTTGCTTAAAGCGCTCTACCTCAAGGCGTTTATGCGCTACTATTTCTTGTAAGATATCAGTCATTTTCAATGGGTTCTATAGGTAACTATAGGAACTATAGCACTATAGTTATGAATTAAGTTCTGCGAATTTCTTGAAAGTTGCGAGTGCCTTACCGCTATCTATTGACTCTCGTGCCATCTCAATGCACTCCTCAATTGTCTTTTGCCCTTTTTCCAAGACTTGGATGCCGAAGGCGGCATTGGCAAGGACAATATTCTTCTGAGCAGGAAGAGCACGATTCTCCAATACAGCATCAAAGATGGCGGCAGCCTCTTCCTCGGTGGCACCCCCTACCAACTCCTCTGGTTTGGCAATCTCAAAACCTAAGTCTTGCGGTTTGAAGATACGCTCATACTGGTTTGTGGTCACCTTGAAATCGCTGGTGAGGGATATCTCGTCATAGCCATCGATACTGTTGACGATGCCATAGTCGATGCCTATTTTCTGATATACATTATTATATAAACGCATCTGGTCAAGATTTGCCACTCCTAACAACTGACATTTCGGCTGACTGGGATTCACCAACGGACCTAGCAGGTTGAAGATGGTGGGAAACTGTAACGCTTTACGGATAGGACCGACGAACTTCATTGCCTTGGCAAAAAGCTGAGCGTGAAGATAGACAATGCCTGCTTCGTTAAGACTACGGTTCAGACGGTCAATATCGTCCGTGAATTTGATACCATGATGCTGGATGACGTTAGAAGCACCTGATACAGAGGTAGCGGCATAGTTTCCATGTTTCGCTACTTTATAGCCTGCACCAGCAATGACGAAGCATGAGGTGGTGGAGATATTAAAAGTGTTCTTACGATCCCCTCCAGTGCCTACTACATCAATGTAACGGTCGGCATTCAAGATGGCAGGGACACCAGTCTCTAAGATTCCGTCACGAAAACCGAGCAGCTCGTCAACGGTAACACCTCGCATCTGCAGCGCCGTTAATAAAGCGGTAATTTGCTCATTAGGGAATTCACTTTGCGTGATACCTATCAGGATATTTTTCATTTCCTCACGGGAGAGTTCCTCGTGGTTGAGCATCCTGTTGAGGATGTCTTTCATTGTCTGTTTCATATTTTTATTATTTTATAGTTACTATAGGCACTATAGGTACTATAGTGATTAAAGAAAGAGCCAGTTTTGCAGCATTTTCTTACCGTCGGGGGTGAGAACGCTCTCGGGATGGAACTGGATGCCACGGATATTAAGGGTCTTGTGCTTAAGTGCCATGATGAGCCCATCGTCACTCTCCGCCGTCACTTCAAGACAATCAGGAAAGTTCTCTTTGCTAACCACCCATGAGTGATATCGTCCCATGACGATACGGCCGGGGAGCCCGGAGAATATCTCGTCTCTTCCCAGTTGGACACCTTCTGTGGCAACACCATGGAAGACTTCACTCAAATTCTCCAACTTTCCACCGAAAACTTCTCCAATAGCCTGATGTCCCAGGCAGACACCAAGGATGGGCTTCTTGCCTGCATAGGTCTTGATGACATCCAACAACAGTCCTGCCTCAGAGGGGATACCAGGTCCGGGTGACAGGATAATCTTCGCAAAAGGTTCCAGCTGGGATAATTCAAACTGGTCGTTCCTATATACAGTGACCTCTGCGCCTAACTCTTTCACTAAATGCGCAAGATTATAAGTAAACGAGTCGTAATTATCGATAATGACTATTTTCATAATAGGTTTGATAGTTTTTCTTTATAATTTTTCTGCCATGAGGATAGCACGGCGCAGGGCACCGAGCTTGTTGTTTACTTCTTGTAGCTCGTATTCCTCATCACTCTTTGCCACGATGCCACCACCAGCTTGAAACCAAAGCTCACCATTGCGGGAGACGAATGTGCGGATGGTGATGGCTTGATTTAGACTGCCGTTCAGTCCAATATAGCCGATGCAACCGCCATAGGCCCCACGGTTGTGTGGCTCGTATTCACTAATCAGTTGCATGGCACGAACCTTCGGTGCTCCACTCAGTGTACCGGCAGGGAAAGTATCGATGAAAGCCTTGATAGGATCGGCTCCCTCATCGAGTTCTCCGCTAACACGGGATACCAAATGAATCACATGAGAGTAGTATTGTAAGTCTTTATAAAAATCAACCTTCACCCCATGGCAGTTGCGGCTGAGGTCATTGCGGGCAAGGTCTACCAACATGACATGCTCCGCATTCTCCTTGGGGTCCTTGCGAAGATATTCTGCTCCCTCACGATCCTTCTCCGCATCGCCGGTACGTTTAGTCGTACCGGCAATAGGATCTATATATGCCCGTCTACCTTCGATTCGGCAATGTGTCTCTGGTGAGGAACCGAAAATACGGAAACCGCCAAAATCGAAATAGAAGAGGTATGGGGAAGGATTGATACTCCTGAGTGCTCTGTAGAGTTTGAAGTCATCACCCTCATATTTTTGAATAAAGCGCCGAGAAAGAACAATCTGGAAGACATCTCCACGCAGACAGTGCTTGATACCTCTGCGGATGTTCGCTTTGTGTTCTTCGTCAGTCAAAGGACTAGTGACCTCTCCTACGGGATGGAAATCGTAAGTCTGTACATTTGCTTTGCCCATGGCCCGGAGGATGTCCGTTATTTCTGTACTTTGTGCCTTTTCTGAGATACTGATGATTGTCAGTTGACTGTTAAAGTGGTCGAAGACAATAATGTCCTTATATAAGATATAGAGCATGTCCGGTGCGTCATTCTTCTCCAGCGTCTCATCCTTGACAGCGATATTCTCGAAATAGCGTACAGCATTGAAAGAGGTATAGCCGTAGAGACCGCAATATTCCATGTGTTCTCCCTCAACATGAATACGATCAATGAGAGCATGGATGGCTTCTGCCGTCCCATATTCCTTATTAATAATATGTTGCTCTTGGCTGCCATTTGGGAAACTGATGACAGCCTCCCCATGTGCAATAGCTACAGAGGCGATGGGGTTGATGCCGATAAAAGACCTGGAATTGTCCTTGTCGTGGTAATCGGAACTCTCCATTAAAGCACTTTGCGGATAGATGTCACGTAACCGCATATAGACTCCTACTGGTGTGTAGAGGTCGGCAAGAATAGTCTTGCAGTTAGTGGTATAATTAAAAGTCTCCATATTCTCCAGCCATTTCCTTATGTGATAAATAGGTCTCCACGTCCTTGTCCCCACGACCACTGACGGTCAGGACAACGACGTCTTCCTTCTTGAATTTCATCTTGCTTAGGGCTGCAATGGCATGGGCACTCTCCAAAGCAGGAATAATGCCTTCCATGCGTGTCAGTTCATAGGCTGCTCTAACAGCCTCGTCATCATTGATGGAATAGACGGTGGCTCGATGCTGTGATGCAAGATTGGCATGCATCGGGCCAATACCAGGGTAGTCAAGCCCTGCAGAGATAGACTCTGCTTCAATAATCTGTCCGTCAGGAGTCTGCATGACTAATGTCTTCGCACCATGCAGGATTCCTAGTCTTCCGGCATGGATGGTTGCCGCCGTATGACCAGTGTCTGCCCCCAGACCGCCAGCTTCCGCAAGGACAATTCTCACTCGCTCGTCATCAATATAATGGTAGATGGTCCCAGCTGCATTGCTGCCTCCTCCCACACACGCCATTAGGATGTCGGGGTAGTCCCTGCCGATTTTATCTTGCAGTTGTTCCTTTATCTCCGCTGAGATGACACTTTGCAGGCGTGCCACCATATCGGGGTAAGGGTGGGGACCAACCGTGCTTCCTATTATATAAAAGGTGTCTGCAGGGTGACAGCACCAGTCACGAATAGCTTCGTTAGTGGCATCTTTCAGTGTCCAATTACCTGTTTTGACGGGACGGACCTCAGCTCCCAGCATCTTCATTCTCTCAACGTTGACATGTTGGCGCTCCACGTCTAAGGCACCTTGATAGACCACGCAGGGCATGTCCATTAGAGCACAGACCGTAGCTGTCGCCACACCGTGTTGTCCTGCTCCTGTCTCGGCAATAATGCGTTTTTTGCCCATTTTCTTCGCAAGCAGAATCTGACCAATGGTGTTGTTGATCTTATGGGCACCTGTATGATTCAGGTCTTCCCGCTTCAGATAAAGTTGACATCCATACTTGTCGCTCATACGCTTGGCATAATAGAGTGGGGATGGACGACCCACATAGTCACGAAGGAGTTCCATGTACTCTTTCTTGAACGCTTCCGATTCTATAATCGGCAGGTATTCCTCTTGCAACTTCTGTACAGTGGCATAAAGAATCTCAGGAACATACGCTCCACCGAATTCTCCATAGAATCCTTTCTCGTCTACTAAAAATGATTTCTCCATATTATAATTGTTAAGTTCTTATTGCTTGACGTTAAAAGGGCTCGTCGCGTTAACGACGAGCCCTTGATATTTTATGAATACATATACGGCATCGTACCCGCGACTATTTCAATCTCGAGCAACGCCACCACCATGCATTCTTCAAATTCGTCATTGTATAACCCAAGTTTTTATGTTTATGGCTGCAAATGTACATAGAATTCTTTTAATAAGCAAACTTTTTCGTGATTATTTTTACAGTTTGGAATAAAAAGTGTAATTTTGCCGACGAAATGTAAATAATAGCAAGGATGAATATTCAACAGTTTTTAAATACAAATGATCATTTTGCAGCAGCTGCTGGGTGTCGTATTATTGAGATAGGTGAAGGACGAGCGGTTGCAACGATGCTTGTTACCCGTGAGCATCTGAATGCAGGTGGTGTTTGTCAAGGAGGTGCCTTCTTTACTCTTGCCGACCTTGCTTTGGCTGCGGTGATGAACAGCCGCGGGCAATTGACTTTTGGTATTCAGAACAATATCATGTACCTTGCCTCAGCTCATGAAGGGGATGTCCTGACTGCGGAGGCGATAGAAATAGCTAATCACCACAAGATTCCTTCCGTAGAAGTTCGTATTACCAACCAAGAGGGAATGTTGTTATGTCATGTGACAGGATTGGCATATAGAAAACATAATCCGCTAATCATAGAAGAAAAGTAGAGGCGATAGCAAAAAAAATCGTTAAAAATTTGCAATTTTGCTGATTAAGTACTATATTTGCCCCCGATAAGGCTTTGTCGGCAATTGCCAACTATCTTATCACATTAGATTATGAAGTGAGGTTGGTAGCGTCCTGCACCAACCTCTTTTTCATAATCATCATTTTATTTTACTGAATCTCCCAGCCTATGGCGGAAGCACCGAGAACTGCTGCGGAAGCACCGTCAAGACCGCTGACTAGGAACTGTGCCTTGTTACGGAAAATCTGAAGAACATTCTCATTGTATGCCCTCTTAATAGGCTCCATAATCAGGTCACCAGCTTTTACCATGCCACCGAAGAAAATGAAAGCCTCAGGGGAAGAGAAGGCGGCAAAGTCAGCGCAAGCCTCACCGAGCATCTTACCTGTAAATTCGTAAATCTCCTTGGCAAGCTCATCGCCTTTCCCTGCAGCAATGCTGACATCCAGAGAGGTGATATCCTCAGGATTCATCTCACGGAGCAGAGAAGGACGGTCTGTTTTTGCCAATAGCTCACGTGCTGTACGGGCAACACCAGTAGCGGAGCAGTAAGCTTCCAGACAACCGGTTCGTCCACAACCACAGGAACGACCTTCTGCGCCACGTACCATGATGACATGTCCTAATTCACCAGCGAAACCGTCGTGGCCATAGAGTAACTGTCCGTTAACAACAATACCTGAGCCGACACCAGTTCCCAAGGTGATGACAATAAAATTCTTCATTCCACGAGCCACGCCATATACCATCTCACCGATAGCAGCGGCATTGGCATCGTTGGTCAGTGCTACGGGAATACCAAGGGCATCACTGAACATCTTTGCTAAAGGTACGATGCCGTCATGGGCCCATGAGAGGTTCGGGGCGAATTCAATGGTACCGTTATAATAGTTTCCATTAGGAGCACCAATACCCATCGCCTTGATCTTGTCAATACCGCCGACTTGCTCGATGATAGGCTGTAGCGCTTCCACACATGCTTTGACGTAATCCTCTACTTTCTCAAAACCGCCAGTCTTGATAGCCGTTGTTGCTTTGATATCACCACGGGCGTCAACAATTCCGAAGACAGAATTGGTCCCTCCTAAGTCTAAACCGATGACATACGGTTTGATTCCTTGTTGTTCAATCATAAATATGAATATATTTTAAGTTATAGAATATTTTGCTTATCAGTCTGCAAAGATAATAAATAAACTAGATAAATCGAAGAATCTACAGATTAAAAAATATAAAATCTATGAAATCTGTGTCTTCTGTGGTTATTTTTTTGTACCTTTGCATCCGATATGCCATTTCATGTACCTATTAATATATTGGATTTCATCTTCAAGGGCATACTGATAGGCATGATTGCCTCTGCCCCGATGGGACCTGTTGGTATCCTTTGTGTACAACGGACGTTGAACAAAGGACGCTGGTATGGTTTTGCCACAGGCTTAGGTGCGGCAGTGAGTGATATCATTTATGCGGGTATCGCCGGTTATGGTATGTCGTTTGTAATGGATTTTATCACCAATGACCAGAATCGTTTCTATTTGCAGTTGGTTGGTAGTGTGATGCTTTTGTGTTTCGGATTATATACTTATTATACAGATCCCACCCGTAAGATGCACCGGTCTGGTCAGCAAAAAGGTACGTTATGGTATAATATGTGGACGGCATTCATTGTGACCTTTTCTAATCCCCTGATAGTATTCCTTTTCTTGGCAATGTATGCTCAGTTTGCCTTCGTATTGCCGGACCATCCTTTTGAGATGCTGGTAGGCTTTATGAGTATTGTCGGGGGAGCCTTGCTATGGTGGTGGGGACTGACATGGCTAGTGGATAAGATACGGACGAAATTCGATGAGTTCGGTATTCGTCTGATTAATCAGATTATCGGTGTCGCAGTGATAGTGGGCTCCATTATTATGTTACTGGGAACGACAACAAACCTGTTGAGATTTTAGTGATGTTAATAGCACAAGAGTTAAGACGTAAGAATATAGCGGAGTATCTGCTTTATATGTGGCAGGTGGAAGATACGATTCGTGCCTTCGGCTGTTCTCTGAGCCGTATCAGAAGGGAATATATTGACCGCTTTGACTATACTGATGAACAGAAAGAGGATGAGGCAGACTGGTTTGGCAATTTGATTCGTATGATGAACGAAGAGGGTTGTCGGGAGAATGGTCATATCCAGATTAATAAAGTCGTGCTTCAACAGTTGGAAGAGTTACATGTCCAGTTGTTAGGCAGTTCCAAATTCCCGTTCTATAATTCCGAGTATTATAAGGTGCTCCCTTATATCGTGGAGTTGCGTAACCATGGAGCCCATAAAGAGGAGAACGAGATAGAGACCTGCTTTAACTCCCTGTACGGAGTCATGATGCTGCGTTTACAGAAAAAAGACATCTCTCTGGAGACACAGCATGCCGTCAAGGAAATCTCTACCTTCATAGGTATGCTTAATGATTATTATCTGAAAGATAAACAAGAACCCTTGGAATTCGACTAAGATGAATATACTGATAACAGGTTGTAATGGTCAGTTGGGTAATGAGATTCAGTTGCTGGAGAAGGAGAATCCCCAGCATCAGTGGTTTAATACCGATGTGCAGGAGTTGGATATCACCAATGTGGATGCCGTCAGACTCTTTGTCCAAGAACATCAAATAGATGGAATCGTTAATTGTGCCGCCTATACAGCTGTCGACAAGGCGGAGGACAATGAAGAGCTATGTACTAAGCTGAATGCGGAGGCTCCTGCTTATCTTGCTAAGGCAATTGGGGATCGTGGCGGATGGATGATACAGATATCTACTGACTATGTATTTGACGGATCGAAACATACCCCTTATGTGGAAGATGATGACACTTGTCCGAATAGTGTTTATGGACGTACTAAACTGGTAGGTGAACTCAATGTTCAGAAACTCTGTGAGCGTTCGATGGTTATCCGTACGGCATGGCTATATAGTACTTTTGGTAATAATTTTGTGAAGACCATGATTCGTTTGGGGAAAGAGAGACCAGAACTAGGTGTCATTTTTGACCAGATAGGTACACCGACTTATGCCCGTGATCTCGCCATAGCAATAATGACAGCGATTGATAAAGGAATTGTCCCGGGAATCTATCACTTTTCTAATGAGGGGGTTATCTCCTGGTATGATTTTACGAAAGCCATTCATCGTATGGCTGGAATCACCTCATGTCATGTGAGACCTTTGCATACGGCGGAGTATCCTACACCAGCCAATCGCCCCCATTATTCAGTTTTGGACAAGACGAAAATCAAACAGACTTATGGTATCGAGATTCCTTATTGGGAGGAGAGTTTGAAAGATTGTATAGAGAAATTATGAATCAGGAGATAGAAAGAAGACGAACGTTTGCGATTATTTCGCACCCGGATGCTGGTAAGACAACGCTGACGGAGAAGTTTTTGTTGTTCGGTGGACAGATACAGGTCGCCGGCGCAGTGAAGAATAATAAGATCAAGAAGACAGCGACCTCCGACTGGATGGATATTGAGAAACAGCGTGGTATCTCGGTGTCTACCTCTGTGATGGAGTTTGACTATACGCCTGATGGCTCAGATATAGAATATAAGGTGAATATCCTTGACACCCCGGGTCACCAAGACTTCGCCGAGGATACTTATCGTACGCTGACAGCTGTTGACTCAGCCATCATCGTGGTGGATGGAGCGAAGGGTGTGGAGACGCAGACCCGTAAACTGATGAATGTTTGTCGCATGCGAAACACTCCAGTGATTATCTTCATCAATAAGATGGACCGTGAAGGTCGTGACCCGTTCGATCTGCTGGATGAGCTGGAGCAGGAACTGGAGATAAAGGTACGCCCTTTGTCTTGGCCTATCAACCAAGGTGCTAAATTCAAGGGGGTGTATAATATCTATGAGCAGAAACTGGATCTGTTTACACCGGATAAGCAGCGAGTGACGGAAAAAGTGGAAATAGACATCAATAGTTCCCAACTTGATGAACGTGTCGGTGAGCAGGATGCTGCCAAGCTCCGTGAAGACTTGGAGTTAGTGGATGGCGTCTATCCGGAGTTCGAGGTGGAGACTTATCGTTCTGCCGAGGTTGCTCCCGTATTCTTTGGTTCTGCCTTGAACAACTTTGGTGTTCAGGAACTACTGAACTGTTTCGTGGAAATAGCCCCCAGTCCTCGTGATACCAAGGCGGAGGAGCGTATGGTGAAACCTGAGGAGCCTAAGTTTACAGGTTTTATCTTTAAGATAACGGCAAATATCGACCCTAATCACCGTTCTTGTATAGCATTCTGTAAGGTGTGCAGCGGAAAGTTCCAGCGTAACCAGCCCTACCTGCATGTCCGTCAGGGGAAGACACTTCGTTTCTCTAGTCCTACCCAGTTTATGGCACAGCGTAAGTCCACTATCGATGAGGCTTGGCCTGGAGACATCGTGGGATTGCCAGACAATGGCATCTTTAAGATTGGTGATACCTTGACAGAGGGAGAGCAGTTACATTTCCGTGGCTTGCCTTCGTTCTCCCCGGAGCTCTTTAAGTATATTGAGAATGATGACCCGATGAAATCCAAGCAACTCCAGAAGGGTATCGACCAGTTGATGGACGAGGGCGTTGCCCAGTTGTTTGTCAACCAGTTCAATGGTCGTAAAATTATAGGTACCGTAGGTCAGTTGCAGTTTGAGGTGATCCAATATCGTCTGGAGAATGAGTATAATGCCAAGTGCCGTTGGGAACCCGTCCATCTCTACAAGGCTTGTTGGATAGAGAGCGACGATGCGGCAGAGTTGGAAAACTTCAAGAAACGTAAGTACCAATATATGGCGAAGGACAAGGAGGGACGTGATGTGTTCCTCGCCGACTCTGGCTATGTGCTTTCGATGGCACAAGAGGACTTCAAAAATATCAAGTTCCATTTTACCAGTGAGTTCTAATGACAAGAGAAGAAGATATACGAAATGCAGTGGAGGTACTACGGAAAGGTGGTGTCATTCTTTATCCTACAGATACTGTCTGGGGCATTGGTTGTGACGCTACCAATGCGGAGGCAGTGAAACGGGTTTATGAGATAAAGCAACGTGATGACTCTAAGGCTCTGATTTGTCTTGTTGACAGTGATGCCCGTCTGCAGCGTTATGTGCGTAATGTACCAGAAGTAGCATGGCAACTGATAGACAGTCTTAAAGAGAGTGATAGCAGGCCTACGACCCTGATTCTTGACGGTGCGATTAACCTGGCTCCGAATCTGATAGCTGATGATGGAAGTATTGGTATGCGAATTACACAGGAACTTTTCTCCAAAGAACTATGCTACCGTTTCCAGAAAGCTTTGGTGTCAACTTCTGCGAATATCAGTGGTGAGCCTGCTGCGCAGAACTATTGTGATATTGATCCTCGTATCGTTGGGGCAGTAGATTATGTTTGTTGGAGCCGCCGTCAAGAGCATAAGCCTCATAACCCCTCCAGCATCATCAGACTGAAAGAGAATGGTGAGGTAACTATAATCAGGAAGTGATGAGCCGTCAACCAGAAGACATAGCCAGGGCAACATGGTTGCAGAGACTGCATGCATGGCGGGTGGAGCATGTGAGTGACAGGATGTTCCTGCTCGTCCTCGCATTCTTTGTGGGTTTGTTCTCTGCCGTTGCCGCTTTCGTCCTGCATGGTATGATCAACCAGATCGTCGCCCTGTTGACAGGACAATTCTCGGTGACGAGTTATAACTGGTTGTATCTGGTATACCCCGTTATTGGTATTTACCTGACCTCTCTCTTTGTCCGCCATATCGTTAAGGACAATATTTCCCATGGTATCACTCGTATTCTCTATGCTATCTCGTCAAATAAGTCGAGGTTGAAAGCGCATAACACCTGGTCGAGTGTGATAGCCTCTGCTATTACCATCGGTTTTGGTGGCTCAGTGGGTGCGGAAGCCCCTATCGTATTGACGGGTTCAGCAATCGGCTCGAACTTAGGACAACTTTTCAAACTCGACAGCAAGACTCTGATGACATTGGTCGGATGTGGAGCGGCGGGTGCTATTGCCGGTATCTTCAAAGCACCGATCGCAGGTTTGGTGTTTACGCTGGAAGTCTTGATGATAGACTTGACCATGGCATCACTGTTGCCGATACTTGTCTCATGTGTCACGGCTACCTGTTTTACTTATATCTTCAGTGGCAATGCCGTGCTCTTCTCTTTTCATCTGGATTCTGACTGGACCGTGCAACGAGTGCCTGCAACAATACTATTGGGTATCTGTTGTGGCTTGGTCAGTCTTTATTTTATCCGCACGATGAATCTCTGTGAGGATATGTTTGCCCGTTTTAAGGACAAACCCTATATACGTCTGGTAATAGGAGGATTGATATTGAGTACGTTGATTTTCCTCTTCCCTTCATTATACGGTGAAGGCTATCATGCCATCAACTTGTTGTTGAACGGTAAGACGGAGGCAGACTGGAATCAGATATTGGACAATTCACTATTCTATGGACACCATGAGCTATTGATGGGCTATATCGCCTTGGTGCTCTTTACCAAGGTCTTTGCCACCAGTGCGACGAATGGCGGTGGCGGATGTGGCGGTACGTTTGCCCCTTCGTTGTTCATAGGTTGTTTTACGGGTTTCCTGTTCTCCCGCCTTTGGAACATGAACCAGGTCGGGGTGTATGTGCCAGAGAAGAATTTCGCGTTGTTGGGGATGGCAGGTGTGATGTCTGGTGTGATGCATGCCCCGTTGACGGGTATTTTCCTGATCGCAGAGATTACCAGTGGTTATAACCTCTTTATGCCCTTGATGATTGTCTCCGTGTTTGCTTATCTCACGATTATCATCTTTGAGCCCCATAGTATATATGGGATGCGACTGGCGCGTCAGGGGAAACTCATTACCCACCATACCGATCATGCTGTATTGACACTGATGAGTCTTGACTCAGTGATCGACAGAGACTATCAAGGAGTAGATGCGGATATGGAACTTGGACAGATGGTGCATAAGATTAGTCGTTCCCGTCATAGTGTGCTCCCTGTGGTGGATGCCGCAGGTAGTCTGTTGGGTGAGATTAATATTGTAAAGATACGCCATGTTGTGTTCCGTACCGAGTTGTACCATCATTTCAAGGCAAGCCAGTTGATGACAGCTCCAGCCGCTGTGTTGGATGATGGGACCTCTATGACGGAGGTGATGCGTACCTTTGAGCGGACACAGGCAGACTGGTTGCCTGTGCTGGATGGGGAACGGCATCTGAAAGGATATATTTCCAGAAAACGAATGTATAGTGGCTATCGAAAGATGGTACATGATTTTAGTCAGGAGTAAGAGTCTTGTGGTATGAAGAAAGAAGATTTACGAATCATATTTATGGGTACACCGGAGTTTGCAGTGGAGACACTGAAGGTTTTGGTGGAGAACAATTATAATGTCGTGGCGGTGGTGACGCAGCCCGACAAACCCGTAGGACGGCATGGGTCGGTGTTACAGCCCTCTGCCGTTAAGCAATATGCGTTGGAGAAAGGACTCCCGGTGCTGCAGCCGGAAAAGATGAAAGACCCGGTGTTTGTGGAGCAATTACGCTCTTATCATGCCAACCTGCAAGTGGTGGTGGCTTTCCGTATGCTGCCTGAGATAGTATGGGCGATGCCTGAGTATGGGACCTTCAATGTGCATGCGGCGTTGCTGCCACAGTATCGCGGTGCCGCCCCTATCAACTGGGCGGTTATTAATGGTGAGACGCAGACGGGTGTGACGACTTTCTTCCTTGACCACGACATTGACACAGGGCGTATCATCATGAGAAAAACATTCGATATTCCTGATGATGCTGATGTGGAATATGTCTATGACGGACTGATGCGTCTGGGTGCGGAGATATGTCTGGAGACACTTGACGCTATTGTCACAGCCAACGGACATCCAGAGACGTTGTCGCAAGATAATTGCCAATTGTCAATGGACAACGGTCCATTAAAACCTGCCCCCAAAATCTTCAAGGAGACTTGTGAGACGGACTGGTCGAAGACGGCGAAACAGGTGTATGACTTCGTCCGTGGACTGAGTCCCTATCCTGGTGCCTGGACCACCTTGGTCGCTCCCGATGGGAGAGAGACCGTCTTGAAACTCTTTAAGACCCGTAAGACAGGGAAGAAAACAGATGCCGAGAAGGGACGTATATCCATAGAGGGAAAGTCGCTGATGGTGGCTGCCTCTGACGAGTGGCTGGTCATTGACGAGTTACAACTTGCCGGTAAAAAGCGCATGTCAGCACGTGATTTCCTGAATGGAATGAAAGACATGGCGTCGTATCATATAAAATAATGTTAATTATAAAATAAAGTAATCTGGCTGTCCGTTTCAAGAGTAGGAACATTTAAATATATTGCCTATGCAAATTTCTACTCAAGAAAACTTAATTCAGCCTCGTGAGTCAACCATTCTGTTTATCAAGCAGATGGCTCGTATGTACAGAACAGTAAAACAACCAGACAACACCTTCGTGGTACAAGGTCTGAATTAAAAAAAGAAAAATGACGAAAGTATCTCCTTCATTGCTTGCTGCCGATTTCCTGCATCTCGACAAAGACATTGAAATGATTAACCGAAGTGAGGCTGACTGGCTTCACCTCGATGTGATGGATGGCGTTTTCGTGCCTAATATCTCATTTGGTTTTCCAGTCTTAGAGGCTGTCGCTTCTTTGTGTAAGAAACCTTTGGACGTTCATTATATGATCGTACGTCCAGAACGGTATATCAAGCAGACGGCAAAGCTGGGGGCAATGATGATGAATGTGCATTATGAGGCATGTGACCATCTGCATCGTACCGTTCAGGAAATTCATGACGCGGGGATGAAAGCTGGTGTGACCCTGAATCCCGCAACACCCGTTTGTATGTTGGAGGATATCCTAGGTGATGTTGACATGGTGCTGCTCATGAGTGTCAATCCCGGCTTCGGTGGACAGAAGTTCATTGAGAACACCATCCGGAAAGTACAGCGACTGCGTCGGATGATAGATGAAGGTGGCTATCATACCTTGATAGAGGTGGATGGCGGTGTACAAAATGAGACGGCTCCTCGCTTGGTAAAGGCTGGAGTGGATGTGCTTGTCAGTGGAAGCTACGTGTTTAAGGCTTCCAATCCTGAGCAGACTATTCGTGACCTAAGGGAACTTTCTCGATAATCGGTATATTGATATTCCGAGATGTCGGGATAACCAGTGACATTAAAGTTCCATATCCAGGAGAATCTGGTGCTGCTTTGCCATGCGTCGCATATTGATGAGGGCATAGCGCATCCTTCCTAGGGAAGTGTTGATGCTCACACCAGTGAGCTCAGCGATCTCTTTGAAGGATAGTTCCTGGTAGTATCGCATATAGACAACCTCCCGTTGGGTGGCAGGGAGTGTCTCCATCAGGTGACGGACGTCATCCATGATTTGTGTGTTGACATATTCACTCTCCCTGCTGCTTTCTGTCAGCGTGTCATTGCTGAGATGACTCAAGTCGTTGTCGGCATTGGGTTCTATGATATGCTCGCTCTTGGTGCGGCGGAACCTGTCGATGATGATGTTGTGGGCTATACGTGTCAGCCAGAAAGAGAACTTTCCCGAGTCAGCGTATTTCCCTTCTTGCAGTTTTGTAATCGCCTTGATGAAAGTGTCTTGGAAGATGTCGTTTGCCATATCATGGTCACGAACCACGAAAAGGATATAACTGAACAACTTCTGTTGGTTTCTTGCTAATAACTCATCAAAAGCCTTGTTGTCTCCCGCTGTGTAAAGAAGAGCAAGCTCCTCGTCAGTGCGGTTTGCATATGTCTTCATACTTGAATGTTTTAAATTGAAGTAGAAGTTTTTTCCGATAGGCGATCTGTTTTGGTTATTAACAATATTTATTATTTCGGCTGCAAAAATAAGTATTTTAATTCTTTTAACCAAAAAAAAAGGTAAAAAAGTGGCAAAAAGGGGGATTAAAACGTCAAAGAGTAGCATTTTTGCTGCTCTTTGACTTATTCTGCTAACTGTAAAAGGTATCTCCCGTAATCATTTTTCGCCATCGGCTCGGCAATCTCCCGAAGGCGTTCTTTGCTGATCCATCCACGCTTGAAGGCGATTTCCTCCAGGCAGGCGACTTTCAGACCTTGCCGTTTCTCTATCACCTCAATAAAGGTGGAGGCTTCAGAAAGGGAGTCGTGGGTACCTGTGTCGAGCCATGCGAAGCCACGTTGCAAGGTCTGTACCTTCAGGTTCTTCTGCTTCAGATACTCTTGATTGACAGTCGTGATCTCCAGTTCTCCACGGGCACTGGGCTTGATGTTCTTGGCGATTTCCACCACACTGTTAGGATAGAAATACAGACCTACCACCGCATAGTTGGACTTGGGCTTGGCAGGTTTCTCCTCAATACTCAGACAGTTGCCGTCTTTGTCAAACTCTGCGACACCATATCGTTCGGGGTCGTTCACATAATAACCGAAGACCGTTGCCTGTCCGTGTTTCTCCGCATTCTCCACGCTCTGCTTTAGGAGTCCGGTGAACCCGCTGCCGTAGAAGATGTTATCTCCCAGTACCAGACAGGCGCAGTCATCACCAATGAATTGCTCACCGATGATGAAAGCCTGTGCCAGTCCGTCGGGAGAAGGTTGCTCCGCATATTCAAAATGCACACCCAGCTCAGAGCCGTCACCCAGTAATCTCCTGAAACCAGGTAAGTCATAAGGGGTGGAGATAATCAGTATCTCACGGATGCCGGCAAGCATCAGGGCAGAGATAGGGTAATAGATCATCGGTTTGTCGAAGATAGGAATCAGTTGTTTGCTGATCCCTTTGGTGATGGGGTAGAGGCGTGTGCCGCTGCCACCGGCTAATACGATACCTTTCATAATATAGCGTTTAATTCTGTTTTCGGGACAAAGATATAAAATAATTCTCAATTATCAATTGTTAATGATCAATTATTTAGTACCTTTGTTAAGATAACGAAGGTACTCATATTCGGAAAAATGCAAATAAATTTGCTTTTTCTCTCACTTATTCGTACCTTTGCACCGTTAAATTCAAATTGTTATGGGATTTTTATCAAAACTATTTGGTCGTAAAGGCGACGAGGAACAACAGAAAGCTGGAGGCATGGAGGATTTCATGACCCTCATTCGCGTATATTTCCAGGCTGTGATGGCATCTGACTTAGGCATCACGAATATGGCGGCATTGCCTGATCTCAGAGTATTCAAGGCAACCTTGCATGTGCCGACGCAGAACAACAAGCTTGGACTGGCAGAGAAGGCACGTTGTAAGAAGATGCTCAAGGAGATCTATGGGATGAGTGATGACTTCACGAAGGAGATAGAGCAGAGTATCCGTAAGCGTTGTAAGAAACCACAGGACATCCAGACTTATATGATCCAGTTCTCAGCCTTCTCGCAGGACTTGCTGATGCTGACGGGTAATCTGATGAAGTTCAAGCTCCGCTTGCCCAGCATTTTCAAGAGTGCTATCCGTACTATGACGGAGAAGACCGTGAGTGATATCTTCAACAAGAACGATTTCTCGGACGCGGGGGTGATGAAGACCGTGGTGGCTATCCGCCAGTACGACCAAAAACTGGGTTTCTCCCAGCAGTGGATTACTGATTTCGTATACAGGGTGGTGATGCTTGCCAAGAAGGAAAAGCGACCTTCAGACACCGATACAAAATAAAAAACGTTAAATCTTTACTTTAAAGGTGGGAAGATACTGGAAAATGTACTACCTTTGTAAAACAAAGTGAGGATAGAATGACGCCTAATGAAAAAACGATAGCCGCTTTTGAGACCCGTATAAGGCAGATGATTCTTCGTTTTCAAGAGCTGAAAAAGGAGAATAAGGACCTCTATGCGATGATCGAGAAGAATGAGCAGGACATCAAACAACTGCAGGCGAAGCTGGATCAAGGGCAGAATGACTATAACTCACTGAAGATGGCGAAGATGATCGAGATTACCGATGGTGACCTGGATGGTGCCAAGGAACGGTTGTCGAAGCTGATACGGGATGTCAATAAATGCATTGCAATCCTCAGTGACGAAGAACAATAGGGGAAACAAGCAACATGGCAGATCAAGACAAACTACATATCAGACTGCATGTCTACGATGAGGAGATCGAAGTCACGGTGAAGCGTGAGGACGAGGAGTTCTATCGTGCAGCAGCCAAACTTATCACCGATCGCTATAATGCCTATGCTCAGGCATATAAGGGTCGGAAGAATGAGCATATCATCTCGTTGATGACGCTTGTCGATATTGCGTTGTTATACCAGAAGGAGCGCTCACACAATGATACTGCCCCCTATGATAATGTTCTTGCCCGCCTGACCAAAGAGATTGAGGATGCGCTGGGTCCGTCACGTTGATGATATGAGAACATTAACTCAATATATATAAATTTATGATTATTGTCATTATTACAGCCGTAGTTGCTCTCATACTGGGAGGATTATGCGGATTCTTGATTTTCCGTTATGTCATTAAGGGAAAATATAATGAGATGGTAAATGCCGCCAAGAAGGAGGCAGAGGTGATCAAGGAGAAGAAACTGCTTGAGGTGAAGGAGAAATTCCTGAACAAGAAGAGTGAACTGGAGAAGGAGGTGCAGCAGCGCAACCAGCATATCCAGCAGAACGAGAACCGTCTGAAGCAGCGTGAGATCTCACTGAACCAGCGTCAGGAGGAGTTAGGTCGTCGTAAGAACGAGTTAGACAACCAGCAGACGCGTATCGACAACGAGAAGAAACTGCTTGCCATCAAGAACGAGGAGTTGGAGAAGATGCAGATGCAGGAGCGTACCAAACTGGAGGAGCTCTCTGGTCTGAGTGCCGAGGAGGCAAAGGCTCGTCTGGTGGAGGCGATGAAGGATGAGGCTAAGACGGATGCCGCCAGCTATATCAATGAGATTATGGACGAGGCAAAGCTCAATGCCAATGCACAGGCTAAGAAGATTGTCATCCAGACCATCCAGCGTGTTGCCACAGAGACCGCCATTGAGAACTCTGTCAGTGTCTTCCATATCGACAATGACGACGTGAAGGGTCGTATCATCGGTCGTGAGGGTCGTAACATCCGTGCCCTTGAGGCAGCCTGCGGTGTGGAGATCGTGGTGGACGACACTCCCGAGGCTATTGTTATCTCAGCCTTCGATCCTATCCGTCGTGAGACCTGTCGTCTGGCGCTCCACCAGTTGGTGAGCGATGGTCGTATCCATCCCGCCCGTATCGAGGAGGTCGTTGCAAAGGTGAAGAAACAGTTGGAGAACGAGGTGATAGAGACCGGTAAGCGTACGGCAATCGACCTGGGTATCCACGGTTTGCATCCAGAGTTGATCCGTATCATCGGTAAGATGAAATATCGTTCCTCTTATGGACAGAACCTGTTGCAGCATGCTCGTGAGACCGCAAACCTCTGTGCGGTGATGGCTGCTGAGCTGGGCTTGAACCCCAAGAAGGCAAAGCGTGCCGGACTGTTGCATGATATTGGTAAGGTGCCCGATGAGGACACAGAGGATCCACACGCTATCTATGGTGCCAAGATCGCTGAGAAGTTCAAGGAGAAACCTGATATCTGCAATGCTATTGGTGCTCACCATGATGAGATGGAGATGCAGACACTGCTGGCTCCTATCGTACAGATCTGTGACGCGATCAGTGGTGCCCGTCCTGGTGCCCGCCGTGAGATTGTCGAGGCTTACATCAAGCGTCTGAACGACTTGGAGGCTATCGCCATGAGTTATCCTGGTGTTACCAAGACTTATGCCATCCAGGCTGGTCGTGAGTTGCGTGTCATTGTCGGTGCCGACAAGATGGATGATGCCGAGACGGAGGCACTCAGTGGAGAGATTGCCACGAAGATTCAGAACGAGATGACATATCCCGGACAGGTGAAGATCACCGTTATCCGAGAGACACGTTCTGTGGCTTATGCAAAATAAAAGAGAAAGGCTTGGGAATTCCCAAGCCTTTTTTCTTATCTCTTATCCATAGGGTAGTGGACACCCCATTTGAATCGCAGGTCGTCCATCAGTTTCATAATATATAAGGTCTCGTCCAGCGGCATGTAAGGTGTTTCCGTCAACCCGTTGTTGATGGCGTCCTTACAAGCGAGGAACTGGTATTCGTAACCGGTGATCTGCTGGGGCACCTTGATCTCCTCCACGAAGATGCGGTCACGCTTGTATATCTTCACACTCTGCGGATTATTGATATTGTCCACGATGAGGTAACCTTCCGTTCCGCAGATAGTGCCTTGGTTGTCATTCACACAGCATGCCGACGACTGGATGTTAGCCATGATGCCACCCTCCATACGCCATGAGATGGTGTTGGTAAGGTCCATACCCGTATCCGACTTCATACACTGTGACTCGATTTGTTCTATCTTGGCGTCGCAGAACATACGGACGAAGTTGATGCCATAGACCCCAAGGTCGAGCAACGCACCCCCACAGAGGTCGGCTCGCATGATACGGGGCTTGTCGCCCATACTGTAACCGATACTACCTGTCAGCAGGCGCAGCTCACCTAGTCTGCCGCTCTTGATGATCTCACGAATGGTATTCACGACAGGCTGATAGCGTGTCCAGATAGCTTCGGCAAGGAAGACCTTCTTCTCACGGGCAGCCTTCACAACGGCAATACTCTGGTCGTAATTCGCCATGAAGGCTTTCTCTACCAGACAGGGCTTCCCTTTCTGGATAGCCTCCATCGTCACGTCGAAGTGGTGGGAGTGGGGAGTACCTACGTAGACGAGGTCGATATCCTCCGCGTCCAGCAACTCGGAATAGGAGCCATAGGCATGGGCAATTCCCCATTTCCGGGCAAAAGCGTCGGCTTTCTCAAAGGTTCGTGAGGCAACAGCATGACAGGTGACTCCCTCCATGTGTTGAATGGTCAGCGCCGCCTTCTCGGCAATCCATCCTGTGGCAATGATGCCCACTCGTAAATCAGTCTGTTTCATCGTTTTTGGTGTTTAGTTACTATATGCAATAAAGTATACTGCAAAGATATGAATAATTCTCCAAATTAGCAAATGTATTACACAAGAAAGTGGATTATTTAGAACCGTTTTCCTCCAAACCCCTAACCTCCAACTGATTTCTTCTGAAACGCCGATGTACAGGGCGTTTGCGGGCAGTTGGAGGTTGCTCTAACCTCTAACTAAGCTCTCACTAACCTCTAACATAGTGGGAGGTGGGTTGGACGTTAGTGGGAGGTTGTCAGAACCTCCAACTGGTCTTGCGCCCTTTATTTATCGATGTTTGCGGCATTTTTAGTTGGAGGTTAGGGGTGTTTTACGAAGGCGGCACCTCCTGCCTGTGAAGGTGCCGCTTCCTCGGGTCGAAGGTGCCGCATCCTCGGGTCGAAGGTGCCGCCTTCATAGGGTCATGGCAGTATCTCCCAAGGGGCATGGTAGTATCTGTTATACCCCCATGACAATATCTAGTATCACACATGGCAATGCCTGTTA
>JAEEGH010005844.1_pt1 | contig 30596 bp, 28 predicted proteins | sample 9134181 | NCBI WGS metagenome assembly JAEEGH01 (sample SAMN16246544, study PRJNA631951) | gut metagenome | biome: gut microbiome; feature: rumen; material: DP-attached | host: Bos | place: Iran: Karaj | collected 2018-10
TCATACGGTAGCCGAGCCGCCGGAGCCCGTCCTGGGAGTTGGGGGTATACACGGTCACGAAGTAGAAGCCCGGATACTCCAGGGTGATCACCCGGCCCTCGTGGTCGTGTTCCTCCACGCCCATGCCGAAGGTCACCGCGAGGGGCAGCTCCTTCACGAAGACGGCGGTGCCGGAATAGCCCTTCTTCTCCGCGCTGTTGAACCACATCGAATAGCCGGGCAGGTCGAAATTTACCTGCTCGGGCTGCATCTTGGTCTCCTGCAGGGCCAGGATGTCCGGCTGTTCCGCCTGGACGAACTCCAAAAACCCCTTGCCGAGACAGGCCCTGAGGCCGTTTACGTTCCATGAGATCAGTTTCATGGGCCCATTATACCATCTGCCCCCTTGGTTGACAAGAACGGACAAAAGCAATAAGATACAAAAAACGGAGGGAGCTATGGAGGAAAAGCTGCTGGCGGCGCTGCGGGCCCGGGCCTATCGGGGCGCATGCCGCATCGAGGATAAACGGGCCCTGGCCGCGGAGCTGGGCATCAGCGTGGGGAAGCTGAGCGCGCTCCTCTACGCCCTGTGCGGGGAGGGTCGCATCCTGCAGGATCACGATATTATCCTGCTGCTGTCCGAATGAATGACGGCAATCTCTTGATATTTCTGTGATGATGTGCTAAAATATCATATCTTATGTATCGTGGAGGTTCATGGGGAATGAGCATCACGCAAAAGGAACGCAAGTTTTCTTCGGCTACCGGGCTGTGCGATATCGTCTATCGGCAGTGGATACCCGAAGAGATCCGGGGCGCGGTGGTGCTGGTCCACGGCATGTCGGAGCATATCGCCCGATACGATATCTTCGCCAAGTACCTGGCGGAAAACGGCTTCCTGGTTTCGGGCATGGACCTTCCCTCCCACGGCAAGAGCTGGAAGGAGGGACTGCCTCGGGGCTTCTTCGGCACTGAGGACGGCTGGGGCAAGATTCTGCTGGACATCCGCGCCCTCTGCGCCATCGTGCGTCGGGAGAATCCCCAGGTGTCCGTCACCCTGTTCGGCCATTCCATGGGCTCGCTCCTCTCCGCCGATTACGTCTCCCGCTACACCAACGACTTCGACGCCGTGGTGCTCTGCGGCACCTCCGGTCCCAACCCGGCGGCCGTGGTGGGAAAATTCCTGGCCAACCGGGAGATCAAGGCCGGGCGGGGCATGGAGCCCAGCCCCAAGCTGGACAAGCTCTGCTTCGGCAGCTTTGCCAAGCGGGTGCCTCACGCCAAGAGCAATTTCGACTGGCTGAATCGGGACGAGGAAGGCGTCAGGGTCTACATCGAAGACTCCCTCTGCGGGTTCCCCTTCACAGCCTATGGATATGCGGATCTATTGGGCGGCATCGGCCATGTGGCCAGCCCCAAGTGGGCCGCCAAGGTGCCCGACATGCCGATCCTGCTCATCTCCGGCGACAAGGACCCGGTGGGCGGCATGGGCAAGGGCGTGAAGAAGGTGAACAAGTACCTGGTCAACACCGGGCACACTCACATGACCTTCAAGCTCTATCCCGGCGCCCGCCACGAGATCCTCAACGGCATCTGCCGGAACGAGGTCTACGGGGACGTGCTGCTGTTCCTGGAGGCCGTGGCGGCGGGAGGTGAACAATCATGAGCGTTCTGGTATTTTCCGATGCACAGACGGCGGCTGCCGCGGCGGCCACGCTTCTGGCGGGACAGCTGATCGAGAAGCCCTCCCTGGTGCTGGGCGTAGACTGCGCGCCGGCGCTGGTCTCGGCCTTCCATTCCCTCAGCGCCATGACGGCCAACGGGCTTTTGAACTGGGGGAAGGCCACCGTCTTCCAGCTGTCCGAACGGGTCCGGGAGGAGGGCAAGGCTTCCCTGCGTTCCTTCCTGGACGAGTCGCTGCTCGGGGATCTCGCTCTGAAGAGCGCCCAGGTGCTGGCCCCGGCCGACGCTTCCGACAACTGGGCGGACAGCTGTCACGGCTTTGAGGACGCCATCCTGCAGGCGGGGGGCATGGACGTGGCGCTGCTGACGGTGGGGCCGGACGGGTCTCTGCTGTTCAACGGGCCGGAGGGGGAGATCGCCCCCACCACCCACGTGGAGCTGTATCAGGGGGATAAGATCGTGACGGCGGGGCTCTCCACGCTCATGTCCGCCAAAAAGCTCATCGTGCTCATGACCGGCCAGGAGATGGCCGAAGCGGCACGGAGCGCCATCAAGGGGGCGGTGAATTCCAGCCTGCCCGCCAGTATGCTGCAATTGCATGCGGCTGCCACCTTCCTTCTGGACGAGGAAGCCGCATCTTTATTGGGATAAAACTTTCAGGAGGTTACTATGTCCGGACATTCCAAATGGGCAAACATCAAGAACAAGAAGGAAAAGACCGACGCCGCCCGCGGCAAGATATTCACCAAGATCGGTCGTGAGATCGTCATCGCCGTCAAGGAAGGCGGCGGCCCCGATCCCGCCAACAACAGCAAGCTGCGCGACGTGATCGCCAAGGCCAAGGCGGCCAATATGCCCAACGACAACATCAACCGCTCCATCAAGAAGGCGGCCGGTGAGGCGGGCTCCGTCAACTATGAGGAGATCACCTACGAGGGCTACGGCCCCGGCAACCTGGCCGTATACGTGGAGATCGTCACCGACAATCGGAACCGCATCGCCGCGGAGATGCGCCACATCTTCTCCAAGGCCGGCGGCAACCTGGGCGCCACCGGTTCCGTGGCCTGGATGTTCGACAAGAAGGGCCAAATCATCATCGAGCGCACCGCCCTCATGGACGAGGACGAGGTCATGATGGAAGCCCTGGACGCCGGCGCGGAGGATTTCGTGGCTCAGGACGACGCCTTCGAGGTGTACACCGCGCCCTCCGATTTCTCGGCGGTCCGGGAGGCCCTGGAGGGGAAGGGCTATACCTTCCTCAGCGCGGAGGTGGCTATGATCCCCCAGAACACCGTGGACATCAGCGACCCCGAGACGGTGGAGAAGGTGAACCGCTTCCTGGAGAACCTGGAGGACAACGACGACGTGCAGGAGGTCTATCACAACGGCAACCTGCCCGAGGAGGAGTAAGCAGGCATAACCGGTCATCCGGCATGCGTAAGCTCACAGTATAGGGAATAAGGAAAGGAGACGCAGCATGACGATTGAGGTCAAAAACGAATACGGCAAGATCTCCGTACAGGAGGACTTGGTCTCCGTGGTGGCTGGCTACGCCGCTGTGGAAAACTATGGGATCGTCGGCATGTGCTCGAAGCGCACAGGCGATACGCTGGCGGAACTGCTGGGCAGGGACAGCCTGAAGAAGGGGATCAAGGTGACCACCGTGGGCGACAACCTGGTGGACATCGATCTGTACGTCATCCTGCAGTACGGCGTTTCTCTGCCCGCCGTTGCTTCCAACTGCAAGAGCAACGTGAAGTACCGGGTGGAGGAAGTCACCGGCGTCAACGTGAACAGCGTGAACATTCATGTAGAAGGGATCCGCGTGGTATAAGCAGCGCGGGAGGATACGAACTTGATTACTGATACGATAGACGGCGCCCTGCTCAGGGACATGTTCCTGGCTGGCGCGGCGCTGCTTGAAAAGAACCGGGCTTTGGTGGACTCGTTGAACGTGTTCCCCGTTCCCGACGGGGACACGGGCACCAACATGTCCATGACCATGCAGGGGGCCGTGAAGGACCTCAGAAATCTGCCCGAGACAGCCACCGTGGAAGAGGTCATGGCCAAGGTCTCCTCCGGCGCCCTTCGGAGCGCCCGGGGCAACTCCGGCGTCATCCTCTCCCAGCTGTTCAGAGGCTTCTATAAGGCCGCCAAGGGCCACGAGGAGCTGGACGGCATCAGCTTTGCCGCCGCCATGGCGGAGGGCACCAAGGCAGCCTACAAGGCCGTCATGAAGCCCAAGGAGGGGACCATCCTCACCGTGTCCCGCATGATCTCCGACGAGGTCCAGAAGGCGGTGGAGGAGGATGCTCAGCTGGGCTGCGAAGCGCTGATGATCACCTGCATCCAAAAGGGTGAGGAAGCCCTTCGGCTGACGCCCGATCTGCTGCCCGTGCTCAAGGAGGCGGGGGTGGTGGACTCCGGCGGCAAGGGCCTGCTGTTCATCTACCATGGCTTCCTTATGGCCATGAACGGGGAGATGGATATCGAGGAGCTGCCCGCGGAGGAGAAGCCCGCGGAGAAGGAGACCTCCGAAGCGGCCAACTTCGCCGAGTTCAGCGCCGAGGATATCCAGTTCGGCTACTGCACCGAGTTCTTCATCGTCCATCTCTACGAGGGCTTCGAGGAGAAGGACCTGGACCAGTTCCGCAAGCATCTCGAACGGGTGGGCGACTCCGTGGTGTGCGCCTGCGACAACGACACGGTGAAGATCCACGTCCATTCCAACTGCCCCGGCAAGGTGCTGCAGATGGCCATGCGCTACGGCGAGTTGGACCGCATCAAGATCGAAAACATGCGGGAGCAGAACAGGCAGCTGGCCGCCCAGCGCAAGCGGAACGAGAAGGAGTTCGCCCTCATCTCCGTCAGCTGCGGCGCGGGGGTGGACGAGGTGTTCAAGGCCCTGTCCACGGACCACATCATCTCCGGGGGACAAACCATGAACCCCAGCATCGACAGCATCGTGAACGCGGTCCATCAGGTGAACGCCCGGAACGTGTTCATCCTGCCCAACAACAGCAACATCATCCTGGCGGCCACCCAGGCTTCGGCCCTCTGCAGCTGCCGCGTGGTGGTGCTGCCCACCAAGACCATCCCCCAGGGCATCGCCGCGGCCATGGCCTTCAATCCGGACGAGTCCTTGGAGACCAACGTGAGCAACATGACCGAGGCCTTCCAGGAGGTCGTCTCCGGCTCCGTGACCTTCGCGGTCCGGGAGACCCAGCTCAATGGCAAGGTCATCCACCAGGGGGACTTCATCGGCATGCTGGACGGGGATTTGAACACGGTGAGCCCGGATGCGGACGAAGCCGCCTTCGAGCTGGTGGAGCACATGATCGAGAAGCTGGGGGACGAGGAATGCTCCGTCACCGTGTATTACGGCGCGGACGTGGACGAGGAGCGGGCCGACGCCCTCATCGCCCGGTTGGAGGAGAAGTACCCCGAGTCCGAGTTCATGAGCCGCAACGGGGGACAGCCCCTCTACAGCTACTATTTCTCGGTGATCTAAGAAAAGACTTTCCAAGCCGCCCATCGGCGGCTTTTTTCAAACCATGGAGCTTGCGGACATCAAGGGCATCGGGCCAAAGCGCATAGAGCTGCTGCGTCAGCTGGGGATCGAAAGTCTCAGCGATTTATTGGCGTACTATCCCAGCAGCTACCTGGACTTCTCCACCTGCACCCCGGTGGAGGAGCTGGAGGACGGGATGATGGCTTCCGTGCGCGTCACGCTGACCTCCGGCCCCTCCTGGTATTCCCGCAAGGGGCTGACCACCGTCACCGTCTATGGCCGGGATCCGGCGGGCAAGCGCCTGGCCCTTCGCTATTTCAACCAGCCCTACCGGGGCAAGGGCCTGGAACCGGGCCAGACCTACATCGCCTCGGGCCGGGTCCATATGGGCGAGAAGGGGGCGCCGGCCCTGCTGAACCCGCTGCTGGCCCGGGAGCTTCGGGGCATCGTGCCCGTATACGACACCCTCAAGGGCCTGACTCAGACCAACCTTCGGGACGGCATCCGGGCCGCCCTGGAAGGCGCCGTCGTGGAGGAGACCCTGCCGCCGGCCCTGCGGGAGAAGCGGGACCTGCCTGGCCGACAGGAGGCCCTGTGGGCGCTGCATTTCCCCACGGATCGTCAGAAGCTGGACGCCGCCCGCCGCCGCCGGGCATATGAGGACGCCCTCTACTATTTCCTGGCCTCCCAGGAGCTGAAGGCGGAGAGAAAGCGCCGGAACGGCATAGCTTTCTCCGCCCAGGAGGCGTTGAAGGAATACTTGAAGATGCTGCCCTTCGAGCCCACCCACGCCCAGCAGCGGGTGCTGTTCGAGGTGGCCCGGGACATGTCCCTGCCCGTGCCCATGAACCGGATGATCGAGGGGGACGTGGGCTCCGGCAAGACCAGCATCGCCCTGTTCGCCCTGTACGCTGCCGCCCGAGACGGCCGCCAGGGGGCGCTGCTGGCCCCGACGGAGATATTGGCCCGCCAGCACTACGAGGCATTGAAGGGTCTTTTTGGGGACCGATGCGGGCTCCTGCTGGGCAGCGAGACCGCCCGGGAGAGGCGGGAGGCCCTGCAAAAACTGGAAAGCGGAGCATGGCAGGCCGTCACCGGCACCCACGCCCTGTTCTCCGAAAGCGTCCGCTTCCATAACCTGGGGGTGGTGATCTGCGACGAGCAGCACCGCTTCGGTGTCGCCCAGCGCTCTGCCATGGAACAGAAGGGCGCTCGCCCCGACGTGCTGGTCATGAGCGCCACGCCCATCCCCCGGACCCTGGCGCTGATCCTGTACGGGGATCTGGACCTGTCCGTCATCGACGAGCTGCCCGCCGGCAGGAAGCCCATCAAGACCCATCTGGTGGGCCCCGCCAAGCGCAAGGATATGTACCGGTACCTGGCCGCCCGGGCCAGGGAAGGGGAGCAGAGCTACGTGGTCTGTCCCCTCATCGAGAAGACCGAGGGCCTGGAGGGCCTGTCCGTGGACGAGGTATACGACGAGGTGAAGGCGCTGGTGGGGGACGTGCCCCTCGCAAAGCTCCACGGCCGCATGTCCGAGGCGGAGAAGCAGGCCGTCATGGCCAGGTTCCACGCCGGCGAAGTCCCCATCCTCGTCTCCACCACGGTCATCGAGGTGGGGGTCCACGTGCCCCAGGCCGCCCACATGGTCATCGAGGGGGCGGAGCGCTTCGGCCTGTCCGCCATGCACCAGCTTCGGGGCCGGGTGGGCCGGGGGACGCAGCAGGCCCACTGCTATCTGGTGGTCTACGAGCAGAAGAAAACCGCCATGGAAAGGCTCCAGGCCATGCTGGACACCAACGATGGGTTCAAGATCGCGGAAAGGGACCTGGAGCTTCGGGGCGCCGGGGACCTGATGGGCATCCGCCAGGCGGGGGAGGAGCGGGAGGACGGCTTTTTGAAGGACTGCCCCGTGTCTCTCCTGGAGGCGGCGTCGGTGGACGCGGCGGAGGTCTATAGCCTCCCCACCCTGGAAAACGAACAGCTTATGGAAGCGGCTCGCCGCCGCTACCGGCATATGGAGCATATCGCCATGAATTGAAAAAAGCCCTTCCGAGACGGGAGGGCCTTTCTCTTGCCTGTATCCTTATCATAGCGCCGGTCGAGCAGCCATGTTGTTGCTTGCGTATGCTTCCATACGCGGGTCGAATCCGTTTCGTCAGTGCATGTTCTTCTCAGCGTACTCGATCATGCGCTTCACCATCTCACCGCCGATGCTGCCCGCCTCACGGGAGGTCAGATCGCCGTTGTACCCCTGCTTCAGATTGATGTTCAGGGAAGAAGCCACCTCGGACTTGAAGTTGCCGAGCTTATCCTGGTTTTCAGGAACCATAGAGCTGTTGCGTGCCATTTACGTTTCACCTCCTTTGCTTTGCTTTTCGCGATTACTTTTCCCTGGCAGCGCAGATTTATTACAGGAAAAAACTGCAATCGCCCGGCGAAGGTGCGCGAAATGTAATATTTCAAAGCAACCTGTTCACATACTGGACAAATATCGGTTTATGTGATACAATGCAATGACTATAAATAGGTGGTAGTATGCCATGATGATCGTCAGTGCCTGCTTGGCCGGCTTTCCCTGCCGTTACGACGGGAAGTCCAAGCCCTGCGCTGAGGTGGTCGAGCTGGTCAAGGCGGGGAAAGCCATCCCCGTCTGCCCCGAGCAGTTGGGCGGTTTGCCCACGCCCCGGCCGCCCTGCGAGATCCTTGCGGGGCGGGTCGTCGACCGAAACGGGACGGACCGAACGGAGAGCTTTCAACAAGGCGCTCAGGCGGTCCTGGCCCTGGCACAGACCTACGGAGCGACGCAAGCCCTGCTCCAGAACAGAAGCCCATCCTGCGGCACGGGGTGGATATACGACGGCACGTTCTCCAAAACGCTGATCGCGGGAGACGGGATCACAGCCCGGCTGCTGCAGGAGAACGGGATACAGGTGATCGGCATAGAGTAACAGGAGGTCCTATGGATAACAACACCATTCTCGTGATCGATGATGACCGGAACATCCTTTCCATCATTGAACTATATTTGAAGAAGGCCGGGTTCAACGTGGCGACCTGCGCCACCGGCTACGACGCCCTGGCCACTTTCCGCAGCGTGAAGCCCACGCTGGTGGTGCTGGACGTGATGCTGCCCGGTCGGGACGGCTGGTCCATCCTCAACGATATCCGTCAGGAATCCCCCACGCCGGTCATCATGCTGACAGCCAAGGGCGACACGGGCGAGCGGGTCCGGGGATTGGAGCTGGGGGCGGACGACTATATCGCCAAGCCCTTCGACAGCAACGAGCTCATCGCCCGGATCAAGGCGGTGCTCCGCCGCAGCGCCCCCGCCGCCGATCAGGAGAAGGCCATCGTGCTGCCGGATCTGTCCATATCCCTGGAGAATTATTCCGTGATCCTGGACGGCATCCAGCTGGAGATGCCCCCCAAGGAGATCGAGCTTTTGTACTTCCTGGCCTCCCATGCGGGGAAGGTATTCACCCGGGAGCAGCTGCTGGAGCAGGTCTGGGGCTTCGATTTCTTCGGCGATTCCCGCACGGTGGATGTGCATGTGAAGCGTATTCGTGAAAAGCTGGGCGAGCGTCAGAGCTGGCAGCTGAAGACCGTTTGGGGCGTGGGATATAAGTTCGAGATTCACGCCTGACGATTTTTCCCCTTTCATGGCGAAGATCCGTTTCAAATCCATATTCGACCGCATGCTGTTTCTGCAATGTGTGACGGTCCTTTCTCTGCTGCTCATTTTAGGGCTGGGGATAGGATACGTTTCCCGCATGCAGAGCCTGAGCATGGAGAAGGATATCCTGGTCGAGAAGGGCCAGCAGGCGGCGCGCCTGCTGGAGATCAGCGGCTCTTCCCTGGAATTGAGATCCCTCACCGAGGAACGGGGCCTCCTCATCCAGGTGCTCTATTCCCAGGAGACCGTATCCGCGTATACCGATGAAAAATGGGCGCCCCTGGTGGGCCTGGCTGCGGAAAAGACCCGGGCGGCGGACGTGCTGCGCCGCAGCAGCAACCTTCCCGAAACCATGGAGCGATACTTCTCCGGCGCCAAATTCCCCGTGTACACCGTCTTCGTCCGCGTAGGCGAGGGGAGCCGGGAGGGCGTACTGCTGATCCACAGCGATATCACCCGCTGGAACGTGGCCTTTCGCCAGGTGGCCCTGTGGACGCTGGCCATCTGCGTGGTGGCGGCTTTCGTGGTCCTGTTCTCCTCCTACTTCACCGCCAAGCGGATCATCAACCCCTTCGTGGACATGAACCATATCGTCCAGTGCTACTCCAAGGGTGATTTCTCCCAGCGTATCCCCGTTCAGGGCAGGGACGAGGCCTCCCAGCTGGGCAAGAGCTTCAACGAGATGGCCGACCAGCTGAAGAACCTGGAGGTCACCCGCCAAAGCTTCGTGGCCAACGTGTCCCACGAGCTTCGCTCCCCCCTGACCAGCATGAAGGGCTTTCTGGAAGCCATGATGGACGGGACCATACCGCCGGAGGAGCATGAGAACTATATCGGCATCGTGCTCTCCGAGACCCGGCGCATGACGGCCATGGTCAACGATCTCTTGGACCTAGCCCGGATCGAAAGCGGGATCATCACCGTCAACTACGAGGTGTTCGACATCAACGAGCTCATCCGCCGCACCCTCATCACCTTCGAGGCCCGGATCTCCGAAAAGCGGATGGAGCTGGACGTGCGCTTCTCCACGGAGCAGGCCTACGTCTATGCGGACAGCAATCAGATCTCCCAGGTCCTCCGGAACCTGATCGACAACGCCATCAAGTATTCCCCCGAGGGCCGGACGCTGGTGGTGTCCACCTACGCCCTGCGCAAGGAGGTCTACGTCACCATCCGCGACACCGGCATGGGCATCCCGGCGGAGGACGTGCCCCACATCTTCGATCGATTCTACAAGGTGGAGAAGGCCCATACGCCCTCTCCACAGGTGGGCTCCGGGCTGGGCCTGGCCATCGTGAAGAAGATCATCGAGGCCCACGGCCAGTCCATCACGGTGAAGAGCGCCCGGGGCAAGGGGACCCAGTTCACCTTTACATTGGAAAAAGCCAACACGCTCAAGCGTGTGACAGACGGAGGCAGAAAAAATGGAACTTGAGCAATATCGTACCAAGCAGGATAAAGGCGTTTCCGCGTTGATCTGGTGTTTGTCCATCCTGTTGTGCGTCGCATTCATCGCATGCCTGGTGGTGGGCGCGGGCTTTGTTCGCGTCATGCGGGCCCAGTCGGCCCAGGCCCAGCCCAGGGAGACGGCGCCGTTCCGGGAGGAGCGTGGGAACGCTCCGGCTACGGTCGTGCCCCCCACGCCGGGGATCGATCCCGTGCCTTCGGAGCAGGCGGAGGTCACGCCCCGGCCGACCGTGGACCAAAGCGCTTTGGAAAACCTGCCCAAGATGGAGCTGAACGTGCAGGAATCCAACGAGATGCAGGTGTTCGCCTCCATCCCCGACGTGGTGGAAGCGGCCTCCAATTCCGTGGTGGGCGTCATCCACTATCAGCCCAACCTGCGCACCGGCAAGCTGGAGGAATACGCCAGCGGCTCCGGCTTTATCGTTTCGGAAAACGGCTACGTGCTGACCAACGCCCATGTGGTCAGCGGCGCGGCGGCGGTGGACGTGCTCTTCAGCGATGGGGAGAAGAAGCCCGCCCTGGTGGTAGGCGCGGACGTGAATACCGACATCGCCGTGCTGAAGGTGGAGGGAGAGGACTATCCCGCCCTGCCCATCGGTGATTCCAACGCCCTTCGGGTAGGCGAATACGTGATCGCCATCGGCAACCCCCTCAGCTCCTATGAGCTCTACGGCACGGTCACCTTCGGCATCATCAGCGCCACGGCCCGGGAGATCAATATCGACGGCTTCGTCAACACCTATCTTCAGACGGACGCCGCAATCAACTTCGGCAACAGCGGCGGCCCCCTCATCAACATGGCCGGTCAGGTCATCGGCATGAACACCGCCAAATCCCTCACTGCCGGGTACGATTCCCGGGGCAACGCCATCTCCGCGGAGGGCATCGGCTTTGCTCTGCCCATCCAGAACGTGATCGAGATCGCCAACGTGATCCTGAAGGAGGGCAGCTTGGTCCGTCCCGGCATCGGCGTCCAGATCCGCACGGTGGACCAGGAAACGGCGGCCGAGAACGGCGTGCCCGTGGGCTGCCGCATCGAGGAGCTCACCGAGGGCGCTCCGGCGGACCAGGCCGGGCTGAAGGTGGGCGACATCATCACCAAGGCCGACGACGTGACCGTCACCGTCAACGACGACGTGGTGAACTATGTGCGCTCCAAGGAGGTCGGCGACAAGGTGGCCTTCACCGTGTATCGGGAAGGGGAATACCTGACGATCACGGTGACCGTGGGCGACATGAACAGATTCAGCAACTGACGATGATATCGGAAAGAACCATACACACCCTTGAACTCAATAAGATCCAGGCTATGCTGCGGGGGTACGCCGTTTCCGATTTAGGAAAGGCTGCGGTGGACGCCCTGTCTCCTGCCGCGTCCCTGCCCGAGGCGGAGCGGCTCCTGCAGGAGACCATGGAGGCGGAGTCGGTGTTCTGGCGGCTGGGCCACACGCCCATCGACGTGTTCCCCGATATCCGCCCCTCCCTCCGCCGCATGAGCGCGGTGCTGGCCCTGTCCATGGGAGAGCTGTTGGGGGCGGAGCGGTGCCTCAAGGTGTCCCGCCGGGCCAGGGAAGCCATCCTGGGCGGCAAGGAGCAGGGGGGCGACGGGCTGCTGTGCCTGCTGGCCAACCGGCTCACGGCCCAGCCTTCCATCGAGAACGAGATCGCCCGCTGCATCCTCTCCGAGGAGGAGATGGCGGACAACGCGTCCCCGGAGCTGGCTCGCATCCGGCGGCAGATGAAGATCACCACGGAGAAGGTGCGGGACAAGCTCAACAGCATCATCCGCAGCGCCGGGGACCAGAAGTATCTGCAGGATTCCATCATCACCATGCGCAACGGCCGCTACACCATCCCGGTGAAGGCGGAGCATCGGCGGCAAATCCCGGGCCTCATCCACGACCAGAGCGGCACAGGCCAGACCCTGTTCATCGAGCCGGCGGCGGTGGTGGAGCTGGGGAACGAGTATAAGAAGCTCCTGCTGGACGAGCAGAAGGAGATCGAGCGCATTTTGGCGGGGTTGACCGCCCTGCTGCAGCCCTATGCGGACGAGCTGTACGACAGCCTCCTGCTCCTCGGGCGCCTCGACTGCATCTTCGCCAAGGCCGTCCTGGCCCGGGAGCAGGGCGGCATCCGGCCCAAGCTCAACGAGGAGGGCCGATTGAAGCTGGTGAACGCTCGCCATCCCCTGATCGACAGGGAGAAGGTGGTGCCCGTCACCCTGTGGCTCGGGGAGGATTTCGATACCCTCATCATCACCGGCCCCAACACCGGCGGCAAGACGGTGACCTTGAAGACCGTGGGCCTGTTCACCCTCATGGCCATGTGCGGTCTGTTCCTGCCAGCGGAGGAGGGGAGCGAGGTCTCCATCTTCGATCAGGTCTTTGCGGACATCGGCGACGAGCAGTCCATCGAGCAGAGCCTGTCCACCTTCAGCGCCCACATGACCAACCTGGTGTCCATCATCCAGCAGGCGGACCAGCACACCCTGGTGCTTCTCGACGAGCTGGGCGCGGGCACGGACCCCCTGGAGGGGGCGGCTCTTGCCCAGGCCATCCTGGAACGGCTCCAGGAGCAGGGCTGCCGGACCATGGCCACCACCCATTACAGCGAGATCAAGGCCTTCGCCCTGTCCCGGGATCGGATGCAGAACGCCTCCATGGAATTCGACGTGGATCGGCTCTGTCCCACCTACCGGCTCTATATCGGTATCCCCGGCAAGTCCAACGCCTTCGAGATCAGCCGCCGCCTGGGCCTCTCCACAGAGGTCATCGACCGGGCACGGCAGTTCTTGAAGAAGGAGGACGTGGCCTTCGAGGACGTGCTGAGCGGCGCAGAGGAGCAGCGGCGCATCGCTGAAAAGGCCCGCCACGACGCGCAGCTGGCCTTGTGGGAGGCGGAGAAGCTTCGGAACGACTACGAGAAGGAGAAGCGCAAGCTGGACGAGGAGCGGACCACCCTGCGCAACAAGGCCCGGGAGGACGCTCGGGACATCGTGCGCCAGACCCGGCGGGAGATGGAACGGCTCATCACAGAGCTGAGGAACGTCAAGAACATCGACTATAAGGCCCTGGAGCGGGCTATCCAGCAGGCGCGGGACGGCATGCGGGCTTCGGAGAACGATCTCGTGGACACGGCCCTGCCGGAGGAGGATATGGGCGAAGCGCCCAAGACGGTGAAGGCGGGGGAGAGCTACCATGTGATCAGCATCCACAACACCGCCACCGTGCTCAAGGCCCCCGACGCCCGGGGCATGGTCCAGATCCAGGCCGGGGTCATCAAGATGAACGTGCCCCTGTCGGACCTGAGGCCCCTGCCCAAGGTCCAGAAGAAGCGGGCCCCCGTGGCGGGGAAACCCATCCTGCAGGACATCCAGGAGGTCAAGATGGACCTGGACCTGCGGGGCATGACCGTGGACGACGGTATGCTGGAGGTGGACCGGTACATCGACCTGTGCGCCCGGAACGGCCGGAAGGAGTTCAACATCATCCACGGCAAGGGCACCGGCGCCCTGCGGGCGGGCATCCAGGCGTATTTGAAGACCCACCCCCGGGTCAAATCCTATCGGATCGGAGCCTACGGGGAGGGAGACGCCGGGGTCACGGTGGTCACATTGAAATAAAAACGAGGAACCATTCAGGAAGCTGTCGCCAGGCGCGGGGCTTCCTTTTTGCTGCGCTGGCGGGCGCAGACGCCGGCGCCTACAAGCACGATGTATTGGCAGTAGAAGAGCCACAGCATGGTCAGGGCCATGGCCGCCATGCCTCCGTACAGGGACAGGTCGAAGAATAAGGCGGCGTACAGGGAGAACAGGCCCGAGAAGGCGATCCAGGCCACGGTGGACAGGGCGGCCCCGGTCCGGACCTCCCGGAAGGAGAAGCGCTGGTCGGGGATGGATCGATAGAGAAAGACGAACAAAAGCCACAGCAGGGCTCCCATGAACAGGTGCCTGAGGCGCAGGAACAGGGCCATCAGGCCGCGGACCTGGGGGAACAGGTATCCGATGAACAGGGCGAGCCTGGCGCCGAAGATCAGCACCGACAGGGACAGCAGCAGCATCATCAGCAGCGCCATGGTGAGGAGGATGGCCCGGAGCCGCCGCTTGAGGAAGCCGGCCTGCCGGGCGGGGTCGGTCATGGCCGTCATCCCCTTCAGCAGCTCTGAAAAGGCCTGGGCGGCGGACCAGAGGAGGGCCAGCAGGGAGAGGGGCAGGGCGGGGAAGACGTTTTCATAGACGTTGGACAGGATCGCCTGCAGCAAGGCGGCCACGCCCACCGGGGCCACGGTGCCCAAAAAGCGCAGCAAAGCCGCCTCCGAGACGCCGATGCAGGGCACCAGGGAGGCGGCTAAGGCAGCCATGGGAAACAGGGACAGGAAGGAATAGAAGGCGCAGGAGGCGGCATAGGTCACCAGCCCCCGGCCGTTCAGCTCGCGGGCGAACCCCCTGGCTCGGTTGAACAGGGAACGAAGATCAGCCACGCAGCCGCCGGATCATATCCTTGGGATCGTCTGCGGTGAACACGGCGCTGCCCGCCACCAGCACGGTGGCCCCGGCCTGCCGGCAGAGAGGCGCCGTCCTATCGTTGACGCCGCCGTCCACTTCGATTTCAAAGGTCAATCCCCGCGCCGCCTTGAGAGCGCTCAGGGCTTCGATCTTGTGCAAGACCTGGGGGATGAACTTTTGCCCGCCGAAACCGGGGTTCACGCTCATGAGCAGGATCATGTCGCAGTCCTCCAGCACCTCCTCGCACAGGGCAAGGGGCGTCGCCGGGTTCAGCACCACGCCCGCCTGCATGCCCGCGGTGTGGATGGCCTGCAGCGTCCGGTGGATGTGCCGCTCCGCCTCCACGTGGAAGGTCAGGATGTTCGCCCCCGCGTCCCGGAAGGGCGCGACCCAGTCGCTGGGCCGGTCCACCATGAGATGCACGTCCAGGGGGAGCTTGGTATGGGGCCGCACGGCCTTGCACATGGCGGGGCCGAAGGTGATGTTGGGCACGAAGTGACCGTCCATCACATCGAAGTGGACCCAATCCGCGCCGTTTGCTTCCAGCATCCGAACGTCCTCGCCCATGCGGGCGAAGTCGGCGGATAGGATGGAGGGGGCGATCTTAATCATATTGGTGTTTCCTCCTGAAGGTAAAATCTTTGGCGATCTGGACGTATCGCTCATATCGGGCGGGGGATAGCTGGCCGGTGGACAGCAGGGCCTTCACGCCGCAACCCGGCTCGCTGATGTGCATACAGCCCGGGAATCGGCAGGGCTCGGCCTCCCTGAACTCCGGGTAGCAGCCCTGCAGCAGGAGCTCGTCGAAGCTCTCCGGCTCGTAGAGGGAGAAGCCGGGGGTGTCCAGCAGCGCGCCGCCGAAGCAGGGCCACAGCTGGGCGTGCCGGGTGGTGTGCTTGCCCCGATCCGTCTTCCGGGTCAGCTCCCCCACAGGCAGGCTGAGCTCCGGGAGCAGGGCGTTCATCAGGGAGGATTTCCCCACGGCGGACTGCCCCGCAAAACAGCATACCTTCCCTGCGATGGCGTCCTTCAGCCCCTGGAGCCCTTCCCCGGACAGGGCGGAGACCACCACCCGGGGGAAGAGCCGATAGTCCTCCTCGAAGGCTTTCACGATGGCGTCCTCCGCTTCATCCGCCTTATTGAGGACCATCACGGGCTCGATCCGGTTCAGCGTGGCCTGGACGATCAGCTTGTCGGCTAAAAGCCAATCGGGTTCGGGCAGATGCCCGGACAGGACGATGAGGAGCCGGTCGATGTTCGCCACAGCCGGGCGGATCAAAAGGTTCCGGCGGGGGAGGACTTCGTCGATCTGAGCATACCCGGAATCGTGGCGGGTGATGCGCACCCGATCCCCCACCACCGGGGTGATGCCCTCCCGGCGGAAGGCGCCCTTAGCCTTGCAGGTGATCACGCCCTGGTCGGTGGAAACATAGTAGAACCCGCCCACACCTTTGATGATAGACCCTTCCATCGCCTTTTACTCCGAAAACTTCACGTCTTGGGTCCGAACTTCCTCGCCGTTCACCAGCAGATACAGGGTCCGGGTGGCCGGGTCGTTGCTGTAGACCGTGGCGCTGATGGAGACCATGGTCTCCTTAGTGCGCACCGTGTCGTAGAGGATGACGGAGTAATCGATGTTGTCCGTGCTGCTGGTCCGATACACGATCTGGACCCGGGAATCGTTCTCGGGGATATCCAGCATGAAGGCCACGTCCGCCTTATACTTGCCCCGCTTCTCCAACAGGAGGGTGAGATAGATGGGGTCCTCCACCTTGGGAGCGGTGTTGGCGGGCTGACTCTGCTGGATGATGGAACCGGTCCGCGGGTCGTCGACGGCATAATCTGTGGATACATAGATGTCCGTGAAGCCCACGTCGTGGAGCGCCTTGAGGGCGTCGTCCAGCCGCAGGCCCGTCACCAGGGGCGTCGTTTGATATGCGGTCGTCTGCTCCGGCTGGGCGGTGACGGTGACGCTGGCCACGCTGGCGCTGGCACTGGCTGCGGGCAGGACGGCCTCACCGTCTGTAGCTTCCTTGCCGGCACACCAGTGGTTCACATAGCCGAGGTACGCCAGGAAGATCACCAGGATGGGCGTGAACACGGAGATGGAGATCCAAGCGTACACGGACAGGGACATGCGCCGTCCCGGCGTCTTCGACTCCTTGGATTCCCTGTCCCGGGCGAAGGTGCCGTTGGGATGGGACAGGGACCGGATGAGGTCGGAGCGCATGAGCTTGGCGCTGGAATACCGCATCTTCGGGTCCTTTTCAATGGCTCGGAGCACGATGTCGTTGAGGGCGGGGGGGACGGCAGGGTTCAGCTCCCGGGGCGGGGTAGGCGTCTCCGAAAGGTGCATGAGCGCCGTGGCCACCGTGGTGTCGCCGATGAAGGGGACGGTGCCGGTGAGCATCTCGTAGAGGGAGATGCCGGTGGAGTAGATATCGCTTTCCTCCGTCACGGGCAGGCCCTTGGCCTGCTCCGGGGAGATGTAGTGTACGGACCCGACCACGTTCTTGCCGGAGAAGGTCACGGTGCTGGCGGTGACCTCCCGGGCGATACCGAAGTCGGCCAGCTTGGCCTTGCCCCGGTTGGTGACGATCACGTTCTGGGGCTTTACGTCCCGATGGATGATCCCGTGGGCGTGGGCATAGGAAAGGGCGTCCAGGATCTGGCTGCAGATGCCGATGGCCTGCTGCACGGACAGATGGCCCCCGGGGCTCTCCTGAATGAGATCCTTCAGGGTCTTGCCCTCCACGTACTCCAGGACGATGTAGGGCACGCCGTTGTCGTCCCCCACGCCATAGGCGCGGACGATGTTCTCATGGGACAGGGCCAGGCTCGCCTTGGCTTCCCGCTCGAAGCGGCGCAGGAACTCCCGATCGTTCAGGTATTCCTCCTTCAGCATCTTCACGGCCACGACCTTGCGGGAGGACATGTTGATGGCCCGATAGACGTGGGCCATGCCGCCGCTGCCCACCTCGCGGATGACGCGATACTTGCCGTCGATGATATCCGGCGTCACAGCTCCACACCCCCTTCGTTGCGGACCAGGACCAGGGAGATGTTGTCGGCGCTGCCCTTATCGTAGGCGGCCTGCACCATCGTGCGGCAGAGGGCGTCGAGATCCGGCTCCTGCTTCACGAGAGCGAGCATATCCTCTTCCCGAAGCACGTCGCAGAGACCGTCGGAGCACAGGATCACCAGGTCCTTGGGGTTCCAGCGGGTATAGAACACATCCGGCTCGAAGGAGGATTCGGTGCCGATGCAGCGAGTGATCACGTTCTTGCGGGGGTGGTTCCGGGCTTCCTCCGCGGTGAGGAACCCCCGGCGGACCAGCTCCTGCACGTAGGAGTGGTCGAAGGTGACCTGGCGGATCTCGCCGGAGGACACCAGATACAGCCTAGAATCGCCGATGTTGGCGGTGATGAAATGATCGTGATAGAAGATGGCGGCCACCAGCGTGGCGCCCATGCCGGACAGCTTGTGGTCCTCCTCGGCGGCGGAGATCACCTGGGCGTTGGCGTTGAAGAAGGCGTCCACCAGCACGTTTTGCGGCGCGTCGACCAGCTCCCTGGTCCACATGTCCAGGGCCTCGATGGAGATGCGGCTGGCCACCTCGCCCGCCGCGTGACCGCCCATGCCGTCGGAAACGGCGGCGATCAGGGGATAGCGGGGATCGAAGCGGGTGAACACCACGTCCTCGTTGTTGGGGCGGCGGCCCTTCTCGGAAAGGCTACTGTATCTCATGGATCACCCTCCTTCTCAGCTGTCCGCAGGCGCCGTCGATATCGGCGCCCATCTCTCGCCGCACGGTGGCGGAGATATGCTCCTTCTCCAGCCATCCGGCAAACTCCTCCGCGTGGGCTCGGGTAACGCCCATCAGCGACCGCTCCTTCACGCTGTTCAGGGGGATCAGATTCACGTGGCAGAGCATGCCCCGCAGGAGCTTCGCCAGGGCTGCGGCGTCCTGCCTCGAATCGTTGACGCCCTCCACCAGGGCGTATTCGAACACCACCCGCCGGCCCGTCTTCTCTGCGTAGGCCCTGGCCGCCTCGATCAAGTCTGCGATGGGGTACACGTTGGCGATGGGCATCATGGTCTTCCTGACCTCGTCGGAATGGGCGTGGAGGGAGATGGACAAGGTCACGTGAGGCGCGTCCTCCATGAACCGGTAGATCTTGGGCACCAGCCCGCAGGTGGACAGGGAGATGTTCCGGGGGCTGATGTTCAGCTCTTCCGGGCTGGTCACCCGCTGTAAAAAGGTCACCACGTTGTCGTAGTTGTCCAGGGGTTCGCCGCTGCCCATGAGCACGATGTTGGTCACGGACCTGCTCCAGCCCTCCCGGGGCGGCTCGTCCTGCTCCATGAGCTTGAGAAAGCTCAGCATCTCACCGGGGCGCAGGTCCCGCACGCAGCCCTCCAACGTGGAGGCGCAGAACTTGCAGCCCATGCGGCAGCCCACCTGAGTGGAGATGCAGGCGGTGTTCCCATAGGAGTAGTGCATCAGCACCCCCTCCACCAGGTTCCCGTCCTCCAGCAAAAACAGATACTTGACCGTGCCGTCCTTGGGGGAGACGAGCTTGCGCTCGATGACGCTGCCGCCATAGGGCAGGGCGGCCAGCTTCTCCCGCAGGGCCTTGGGCAGGTTGGTCATCTCCTCCGGCCGAGCGCCCTTATTGAGCCACGCCATCACCTGATCGGTGCGAAAGCGCGGCTGGCCCCATTCCGTCATGAGGGCGGCGATGCCGGTTTTGCTGAGGTCCGTCAAATACATCTCTTCATCCTTGCCATATAGAATCCGCCGGTCCCGTCCCGCTGGGGCAGGAGCTGGCGTTGTTCTTCCAAAGCATACTCCCCGTGGGCCTTCAAGAAGGCCTCCACCTGCTGCTCGTTCTCCCGCAGGGAGATGGTGCAGGTGCTGTAGCACAGGGCCCCGCCGGGATGAACCAGCCGGGCGCAGCTTTCAAGCAGCGCCGCCTGGGTCCGGCACAGGGCGTCTATATCCTGCGCCTCCCGGTGCAAGGCTACGTCCGGCTTCTCCCGTATGAGCCCCAGGCCGGAGCAGGGCACGTCCAAAAGCACCGCGTCATAGCCGGGGGCCCCGTCCTGGGGGGCTTGGGAAGCGTCCCGCGCCTCACATTTCGCCTGCACGTGGAGCCGGGCGAAGGCCCGTTCCATGAGCTCCACCCGATGGGGATGGAGTTCCCAGCAGGTGAGGTCTATATGGCCCTCCGTCAAGGACCAAAGGTAGGCCGATTTGCCGCCAGGGGCTGCGCAGGCGTCCAACACCTTCTTGCCCCGCATGTCGCCCAGGAATCGGCAGATGGCCATGGCCCCCTCGCCCTGGATGGCGATCTTCCCCTCCCGGAACAGGGGCAGGGAGGACACGGGGACGCTCTCGCTCAGCTTGAAACAGTTGCCGTCCACCTGGCCCCGGGCATAGGGAACGGTGAGCTCCGCCGCCAGCGCCTCGCTGGTGAAGGGCCACTGAGCCCGTATCTCCAGGGCGGGCGGTTCGAAGGATAGTAGCTTTTCCGTCTCCGCTTCCCCGAACCGGTCCAGCCATTCATTCACGATCCACGCCGGACATCCAAACTGTATGGACAGCCGGGCGACCGGCTCCGCAGGCAGGGGCGGGAGGCTGTCCCTTTCCCGCAGCATCCGCCGCAGGACCCCGTTTACCAGCCCGGACAAGGCGCCCTTGCCGCATTCTCGCGTCAGCTCCACGGCCCCGTTCACGGCGGCGTGGTCCGGCGTGTCCATGAAGAACAGCTCCGTAACGGCCAGGCGCAGGATGTTGCGGACCACCTTCTTCTGGGGTTTCACGTAGAAGGAGAGCATGTAGTCCGCCCACTTCACGTGTTCCAACGCGGTGTACACAAGGGAGCTCACGTAGGCCTGCTCCGAAGGCGTCCGCCGGACCTCCTTCAGCCGAAGGTTGGCGTAGGCGCCGTCCTCCACCACGTCCATGAAGACCTGCAGGGCGTCTCGGCGGGGGCTGTTCATGCAAGCACGCTCCCCACGATGTTCCGGCCCCGCAAAAAGGTTTTCCCATCCAGCTTCTTGCCGCCGGGGGCCTGGAGCTCCGTGATCTCAAGAGCACCGTCCGAACAGCGCAGGAACAGGCCCTTTTTCTGATCTCCGAACAGACCGCCCACGGGCAGCCCTTCCGGCGTTTCCGCCTCCGAGAGCAGGGTGCGCCACAGCTTCAGCTTCTCCTCGCCCAGCAGGGCGTAGGCTCCGGGCCAGGGGTTGGTGCCCCGGATCAGGTCGTGGATGACCCTCCGGGGGGCGGCCAGGTCGATCCTGCCGCTGTCCCGGGTGAGCATCTTGCAATAGGTGGCCTTATCCTCCTCCTGGGGCTCGGGCTTCAGCGCCCCCCGCTTCAGGGCGGCCAGGGTCTGCATGAACAGCTCGGCGCCCAGGACAGCCAGACGATCCGCCAGCTCCCCATAGGTCTCGTTCTCGCCCAAGGGCGTTTCGGCCCGCAGAAGCACGTCCCCCGCGTCCATGCGCTTCACCAGCATCATGGTGGATACCCCGGCCATGGCCTGCCCGTCGATGACGGTCTGCTGCATGGGGGAGGCGCCCCGATAGAGGGGCAGGAGGGAGCCGTGGACGTTGATGGCGCCCAGGGGCGGGATGGACAGGTTCTCCTCGCTGAACAGCTGCCCGAAGGCCACCACGGCGTAGAGGTCCGGTCCGAAGACGCGGATGGCGTCGCAGCCCTCCCGGCTGCGGATCTTTTCGAATTGATACACCGGCAGCCCCAGCTCCAGGGCCGCAGCCTTCACGGGCGGCGGGGTCAGGATGGCTTTGCGCCCCACGGGCCGATCCGGCTGGGTGAACACCGCCAGGGTATGGTCGGTGGCGGCCAGGGCCCGCAGGGTGGGGACGGCGAATTCCGGCGTGCCGAAGAAAGCGATGCGCATGGTTTACTCCTCTGCTTTGAAGTCGGCAGGCGGTTCCTTCACCAGGGGCAGATACACCTTACCGTCCAGATGATCGCACTCGTGGAAGACTGCCCGGGCGAAGAGCCCCTCGCCCTCATATTCGTACAGGTCCCCGTGCCGGTCGTAGGCCTCCACCTTCACGTAGTTGGGGCGCTCCACATAGCCGCTTTGGCCGGGGAAGGAGAGGCAGCCCTCCATGCCGCCTTGAAGCCCGGAGGACTCCAGAATCCTGGGGTTCACCAGCTCCAAGGGAGCGTTCTCGCCCTCGGGACCGCCCACGTCGATGACCACCACCCGGCGCAGCACCCCCACCTGGGGTCCGGCCAGGCCCACGCCGTCCGCATCGTACATGGTGTCGAACATATCGTCGATGAGCTGGGAGAGCCTTTCGTCGAAAACGGTGACCTCCCGGCACTTCTTATACAGACAGGGGTCCTTCTCTTTGCGGATCGTTCGGATGGCCATGGCAAACTCCTCCTTTATACATCATGCTATTATACCCTGCCCCGGGGCGTTTGTAAAGAAATCCTGCCATTTTTACACGGTTGAGCGGAGTTCAACCGTCGGTTGATACACATTTTTGGAAAATATCCCTCCGGATGATACCGCAACCGCACATAATGTGGTATGATGTGCCCAACAAAAAATACAGGAGGTCGCTATGGAATACAAGCAGACCATGGGCAAGCGGATCAGCGATCTGCGCAAAAGCAAAGGCATGACCCAGGAGCAGCTGGCACAGCAGGTGGGCGTCACGGCCCAGGCGGTGAGCAAGTGGGAGAACGATCTCTCCTGCCCCGACATCTCTATCCTGCCCCAGCTGGCGGAAGCCCTGGGGGTCACCACGGACGAGCTGCTGGGCCGGACGCCGCTGCAGGAGGTCAAATCGGAGACCAGCGAGACTAAATCGAAAGCTCACGTGTCCGTGAAGCTGAGGATGAGCAACGTGGAGAAGTTGGCCTTCGCCCTGCTGCTCATGGGCATCGGCGTCATCTTCCTATTGAATGCGTTCCACGTGATCGCCCTGGGGGAGGGCATCACCTTCTGGAGCGTCCTGTGGCCCTTCCTGGTGGCCTGCATGGGCATCATGGCCTGCAAGTCGGACCTGAGCCCCTTCACCGTGGGCCTGTTCCTGTTCGGCGTATACATGCTCCTCTTCAACCTGGGCATCATCCCCGCCCAGTATAAGCTTACCTGGGCCATGGCCTGGCCGGTGGTGCTGATCCTGGTGGGCCTCACCATCCTTCTCAAGTTCCTGTTCCCCAACTGGAAGCGGCAGGGGAGCATCATCGAAGTGGACAAGAGCGACCCGGTCTTCGAGTGCACGGGGGAGGACGGCTTCCTCCACATCGAGTCCGCCTTCTCCAGCCAGACCAAGAAGGTGGAGCCGGGGACGCTGTTCACCGGCGCCAAGGTGGACGCCTCCTTCGGCAGCCTGGTCCTGGACCTTGCCGAGGCGGAGATCCAAAATGGCGCCTTGATCGACGCGGATATCTCCTTCGGGTCCCTCACTCTCCGGCTGCCCGCTTCCGTGGGCGTCAGGGCCGAATGCGACTCCTCCTTCGGCGGCTGCGACTGCCCGCCGGGGGACCCCAACGCCCCCATCCAGATCAGTCTGAAGGGCGACGTCTCCTTCGGCAAGATCGAAGTGGAATACGTCTGATATTGGGTCGACACGATCTTCATCATAGACAAAACAGCGCGGCTGTCTTCTGAACGGCTGCGCTGTTTGTTTCGTCGATCCCAGGTGGACTATGGTGATTTCACAGGAACTATGTTACAATCCATTACAGAAATCGGCATTTGTGAGGGCAAAATGGAAATCAGAGAATACACAGAATACAGGGAAGAGGAAATCCTGCGTCTGTATACCGAAGTCGGATGGACGGCGTATACGAAGGACATGTCGGCGTTGGAGCAGGGATACAAGCACTCGTTGCTCGTACTGTCAGCATACGAGAACGAAGAACTGCTTGGGATCGTCAGAGCGGTCGGGGATGGGCATACCATCGTTTTCGTTCAGGATATCCTTGTTTTTCCCGAAAAGCAGCGTCAGGGCGTCGGAACGGCTTTGCTCAAAGCCGTTCTCGACAGATACCCTGACGTGCGACAAATCGAGCTCGTCACGGACAACACGCCTAAGACCGTGGCGTTCTATAAGTCCTTGGGGTTCTCCGAGCTTTCAGAGATAGGCTGCTGCGGTTTCGTGAGATGCTGACTGATGCCAGCGTTTCACTCCATGCCCGCGTCCTTCATGGCGCTGTGGAGCCGCTCCTCCCTAAACTGGTGCTCGTATAGGTCGTGGTAGTAGCCGCCCAGGGCGAGAAGCTCCTCGTGGGTGCCGCTCTCCTGGATCTGGCCGCCGCGGATGACCAGGATGCGGTCCGCGTTGCGGATGGTGGAGAGCCGGTGGGCCACCACCAGGCTGGTGCGGCCCTGGAGGACCGTGGTGATGGCCTCCTGGATGAGCTGCTCCGTCTCCGCGTCGATGGAGCTGGTGGCCTCGTCCAGCACGAAGATGCGGGGGTCGGCCAGGATGACCCGGGCGAAGCAGATGAGCTGCTTCTGGCCCGTGGACAGGCGGATGCCGCCTTCGCCCACCTCCGTGTCGTAGCCCTTGGCCTGCTCCAGGATGAAGGGCTCCGCGTGGACCAGCCGGGCCGCGTGCCGTACCTCGTCCATGGTGGCGTCGGGGCGGCCGTAGCGGATGTTGTCCGCGATGGTGCCGGAGAACAGGTGGGGGGACTGGAGTACGTACCCGAGGCTGCTTTGGAGCCACAGCTGGGACCGGGTCCTGTAGTCCTTCCCGTCGATGTAGATGGTGCCGGCCGTGGGCTCGTAGAACCGGCAGACCAGGTTGACGATGGTGCTCTTGCCCGCGCCGGTCTCGCCCACCAGGGCGATGGTCTGGCCCGCCTGGATATCCAGGTTGAAGTCCGTCAGCACCGGTTCCTCAGGATTGTATGCGAAGTCCACGTGCTCGAAGCGGATGCTGCCCGTGATGGGCTCCCAGTTCTCCCGCTTGGGGTGGATCACGTCGCCGTACTGCGCCACCACTTCCGGCCGATCCTGGACCTCGATGGGGGCGTCGATGAGACCGATGACCCGTTCGGCCGAGGCCTGAGCGCTCTGGAAATCCGCGAAGATGGAGGCGAACTGCTGGATGGGATCGAAGAGGCTGGCCGCGTAGGTGATGAAGGCCACCAGGGTACCGGCGGAGATCTCGCCGATGAAGGCGTGGCCCGGGTCCAAGACGCCCTTGCCGCCCAGATACAGAGCGAGACTGGTGCCGACTGCGCCGAGGGAGATGACCAGGGGGAAGAACGCCGCGTTGATCAGGGCCGCTTTGATGGAGGCCTTGCGCATGCTCCCGGTGATCTCCTTAAACTCCTTGGCGTTATCCTCCTCGTAGACCAACGTTTTGGTGGTCATGGCGCCCATGATGCCCTCGTTGAAGGCACCGGTGATGCGGCTGTTGTGCTTGCGCGCCTCCCGCTGATACTTGAGGATCGCCCGCTCCATAAAGAAGGCGACTATGGCCAGCGGCGGAACAACCACCAGCACCAGCAGCGCCAGCTTCCAGTTCTTGATGAGCATGATGATGAGGCACAGGAGCGCGTAGCAGGAGGACCAGAGGAGGTCCACCATGCTCCAGGCCACCATCTCGGAGAGCCGGCTCACGTCGCTGATCATCCGGGCCATGAGGTAGCCCACGGCGGTCTTGTCGTAGTAGGCGAAGGACTGGTTCTGGAGCTTCAAAAAGCCGTCCTGCCGGATGTCATAGGAGATGGTCATCTCCATCTTCCCGCAGCGGGTGATGAAGCCCAGGGTGCCAAAGCCCTGGCTGAAGGCGAGGGCCACGTACATGATGAGGAACAGCCACACCCCGTCGCTTTTGCCGGGGATGATGAAGCTGTCCACGGCGTAGTTGGCCAGCAGCGGGTAGAGGGAGTCCGCCAGCGCCACGTAGAGCAGGCAGACGATGGTCATGATGAAGGTCTTCTTATTGCGCCAGGCGTAGGCGTAGAGCCGTTTCCACAGCTTCGGATCCACCCGTTCGTTTGTGAAATCCTGTTCTTCCTGATAACTCACGCCGCGTCACCTCCTTTCGGCAGGGCGTCCTGGATCTCGGCGATGCGCCGATAGAGCCCGGGTTTCTGTATCAGTTCCTCATGGGTGCCCATATCCACCAGCTTGCCCCCCTCCAGCACCAGGATCTTGTCCGCTTCGCAGAGGGTGGTGATCCGATGGGATATGATGAAGAGGATGCCGTCCCGCTTCATGCCGTAGAGGGCGTCCCGGATCTTGGCGTCGGTCTCCGTGTCCACGGCGCTCATGGAGTCGTCGAAGATCAGGATGGGCGCCTTCTGCATCAAAGTCCGGGCGATGGCCACCCGCTGGAGCTGGCCGCCGGAAAGGGTAACGCCCCGCTCGCCCACCAGCGTGTCGTAACCCTTCTCAAAGCCCATGATCACGTCATGGATGGCGGCGATGCGGGCCGCCTGCTCCACCTCCTCGTCGGAGGCGGTGGGGTTCACGATGCGGATGTTATCCCGTATGGAGCGGGAGTAGAGGAAGGGCTCCTGCAGCACGATGCCGATGCTCCGGCGAAGGCAGGCGTGGTCGATGTCGTTGATGTCCACGCCGCCGATGGTGATCTTACCCCGTGTGCAGGTGTAGAGCCGCTGCAAAAGCTGCACCAGGCTGCTCTTGCCGGAGCCCGTGGCCCCCAGGATGGCCACCGTCTCCCCGGGCTTCACGGTGAAGGAGATGTCCTTCAGCACGTCGTCCGGAGCGTCGTAGCCGAAGCATACGTGGTCGAAGCGGATGTCCCCGGTCATGTCAACCGTCAGCGCCTTGCCCGGTTCCTTTTCCGGCTCAGCGTCCATGATCTCGGTGAGCCGCTTGAGCGATACGGAGGCTTTGCCCATGTCGGCGAGGATACGCCCCAGCTGCCGCGCGGGCCAGGTGAGCATGGTGGTGTAGGTGGAGAAGAGGGTCACGAGGCCCAGCGTCATAGTGCCCTTGGCGCAGAAATAGACGCCCGCCGCCAGGGAGATGCCGATCTGAGCGAAGCCCACGGCGTCCGACAGGCCCCAGTAGTAGCCCAACAGCCGGTTGAGCCGGATGTTAGCGTCCCGGGTCTTGGCGTTCAGCTTCGTCAGCTTCTCATACTCCGCCCGCTCCTGGCCGAAGGCCCGGACGATGCGCACGCCCGTCAGATTCTCCTGCAGGGCGGCGGAGAGCTGTCCCTCCGCTTCGTCCGCGTCCTTGAAATATTTCTGCACGTAGCGGAAGTAAACGAAGGAGGATATGGCAAGCAGGGGTAGGGTCACCATGGAGATGAGGGCCATGGGCACGTGGATGCGCAGCAGGATCACCAACGCCGTCAAAAACATGACGGCAGTTCTCAGAATGTCCATCATCTGCACGCTCAAAAACCGCCGCACGGTCTCCACGTCCGAGGTGCACCGCTGGACCAGATCGCCCGTGGATACGTGCTTGTGGTAGTCGTAGGGCACGGCGTTGATATGCTCGTAGAGGGCGTCCCGCAGGGATTTGGCCATACCCTCGGCCGCGTAGGCCGTGGACCGGCGCCGAAGGTAGGTGAAGATGCCGTTAAGCACGGTGAATCCTAGGTACACCGCACCGCAGAGGATCAAGTGCTCGACGAAGTATTCCCGTCCGCCAAGACCCTTGATCCAGTTGAAAATGGGTTCCGGGATATGGGGATCCACGTCCCGGATCACGTAGTCTAAGGTGAAGCTGGTCACGAAGGGGGCGAGATACACGCAGATAGCCGCCAGCAGCACGAACAGAGCCGCGACGATCAGATGCCCCCAATAGGGTCTGACAACGCGGAAGAACAGCCGCCAGGGGGATCGTTGTTGCTTCTTTTCAGTCATACTATATCCTCAAAACATGTCCTGTGGGTTGATTTCGATCTTCAAAAAGCCGTCCTCCCGATGGGAGGTCTCAAAGTCGTACACGGCGTGGAGCGCCTGGGGGAGACGCTTGGTCCGAAGAAGCTTCACCAGGATCTGGTACCGGCTCAGCCCGGCGATCCGGGCGATGGGGGCCGGGGCCGCCAGCAACAGCAGCAGGTCGCCCTGTCCCTCCGCGCCCAGGGCCTGCCGCAGGTCCCCTTCCAGGGCCTTGGCGTAATCCTTCCCCCGTTCGATCAGCGATTCCTCGTTTTCCCCGGACAGCAACAGCCGGATGAACAGGGAGAAGGGAGGGTAGAGGCACTTCTTCCGTTGGGCGATCTCGTATTGGTAGAAGCCCGGATAGTCCTGGACCCTGGCGAACCGGAGCACCGGATGGTCGGGCACGTAGGTCTGCATGACCACCTCTCCGGGGTCCTTGTCCCGCCCCGCCCGGCCCGATACCTGGGTCAGCAGCTGAAAGGTCCGTTCGCCGCTGCGGTAGTCGGGGAAGTTCAGCGTGGTGTCCGCGGCGATGACCCCCACCAGCGTCACGTTGGGGAAGTCATGGCCCTTGGCGATCATCTGGGTGCCGATGAGGATCTGGGCCTCGCCCCGCCCGAAGGCGGAGAGGATCTGCTCGTAGGCGTCCCGATGGGCCACCGTGTCCGCGTCCATGCGGACCGTGGCGGTGCCGGGGAAGCACTTCTGTATCTGTTCCTCCACCTGCTCCGTGCCTACGCCGAAGTACTTGATGAAGGGCTTGCCGCAGTTGGGGCAGACCGCCGGCAGAGGCTTTCGCGCCCCGCAGTAGTGGCAGCGGACCGCATTCTGGGCCTTGTGGAAGGTCATGGCGATATCGCAGTTGTCACAGGTCAGCACGTACCCGCAGCCCCGGCAGGAGACGAAGGTGGAGTACCCCCGCCGGTTCAAGAACAGCATGGCCTGGTGCCCCTGCTTCAAACACGCCTCCAGCTTCGAGAGCAGCAGGGAGGAGAAGATGCCGTTGTTGCCGCTCAAGAACTCGGCCCGCATGTCCGCCACGGACACCGTAGGCAGGGGCCGTCCTCCCACCCGGTGGCGAAGCTCGATGAGCCGATAGCTGCCGCTCAAGGCCCGATAGTAGCTCAACAGCGACGGCGTGGCGCTGCCCAGCAGCAGCTTTCCGCCGCTCGCCTTCACCCGGCGGCGGGCGATGTCCAGGGCGTGGTATCGGGGCGTGATCTCGCTTTGGTAGCTGGATTCGTGCTCCTCGTCGATGATGACGAGCCCCAAATCCTCCACCGGGGCGAACACCGCGCTGCGGGCGCCGATGACGATGGGCGCCTTGCCCAGGCGGATGCGCCGCCACTCGTCGAACCGTTCCCCGGCGGAGAGGCGGCTGTGGAGCACCGCGATCCTGTCCCCGAAGCGGGCGGCGAATCGGCCCACGGTCTGGGGCGTCAGGGCGATCTCCGGCACCAGCACGATGGCGCCCTTCCCCTGCTGGAGGCAGGCTTCGATGCACCTGAGGTACACCTCCGTCTTGCCGCTGCCCGTGACCCCGTAGAGGAGGGCCGTCTGGCCGGGGGAGAGGGCCTCCACCTCCCGCAGGGCGGCCGCCTGTTCCTCCGTGAGCTCTGGCACGGTCTCAGCCCGGACGCAGTACTCCGGGCGACGGAACACCGTGAAGCTGCTCTCCGACAGCACCCGCTTCTTGAGCAGGGCGGCGATGGCCGGGGCGGCCCCGGGCAAAAAGGCCTTGATGTCCGTGACGGCCATGGGCTGGCCGGTCTGCTTGAGCAGCGTCACCACGTCCGTCTGGATGTGGGATTTGGAGACGAAGTCGGCGGTGGGATCAGCAAGATACACGATCCTTTCCCGCTTCTCGTGGATGCGGCTGCCCCTGAGCTGGGCGGGGATCATGAGCCGGAGGGCGTCCACCAAGAGACAGTGATACGCCTCCTGCATCCATTCCGCCAGGGTGATCTGACCGGGGAGGAGCACCGTGTAGGGTTCCACGCAGGACAGGATGTCCTTGACCGTCACCCCGTCCAGAAGATCGCTTTCCTCCGACACGGACAGGACGAAGCCCTCCTTCACGTGATCCCCCTGCCCGAAGGGCAGCAGCACGTGCTGGCCGGGGCGAACGTCCAGCCCCTCGGGTATGCGATAGGTAAAGGCTCTGTCCACCGCCGCATGGGCGATATCCACGATCACCTTGGCAAACACGTTCGTCCCCTCCTTTCCTGTCAGAATCGTTTTACTTAGTGTAAAGAATGCCCGCTTCGTAGCCGAGTGCGAAGCGGGCCGTGTCAACGGGTGTTTTCCTTATGCCTCCTTGGAGGGAATGACGATGAGCTTGTCCTCATACATCTCTTCCACAGCCATGGACAGGGGCTTGTTGTTCCCCAGGGCATCGGGATCATCCTGCAGCTGACGGGCCCGATTGGCGACCGCGGTCACCAACAGATAACGGGAACCGGCTTTCTGAGCGAGTTCGTTGACCGGTGGACGATTCATCATAGTGGTTTACCTCCCTGTATCCTCGATAGATTCCGATAAATAGTTGCTGCGGCTGGTGCGGCACCGCTCCGCTTCCAAAATGGCTTCCATGTGGTGCACGGCCACGTCCACCACGTCGTTGATGATCACGTAATCGTACTGCGGGATCATCTTGATCTCCTCGAAGGCGGTGGCGAAGCGCTTCTCCACCTGTTCCATGGTCTCCGTGCCCCGGCCGATGAGGCGGGATTTGATCTCGCTCATGCTGGGGGCCGTGATGAACATCAGCACCGCGTCCGGGAAGGCTTGCTTCACCTTCATGGCGCCCTGCACGTCGATCTCCAGGATCACGTCGTAACCGTCAGCGAGCTGCTGCTCCACGAAGGAGCGGGGGGTGCCGTAGTATTTGCTGCCG
>JAEEGH010005846.1_pt1 | contig 30593 bp, 22 predicted proteins | sample 9134181 | NCBI WGS metagenome assembly JAEEGH01 (sample SAMN16246544, study PRJNA631951) | gut metagenome | biome: gut microbiome; feature: rumen; material: DP-attached | host: Bos | place: Iran: Karaj | collected 2018-10
CATTGAATATGAACGGCTGTGTATATGGTCCGCCTCAGGAATCAAATCTGTTGAATGATTTGATTGACAATAAGACCACAATAGTTGAAAACACAGATATTGAGACCGATTCGATATCTTTGGATTTTGATAACGGTGATTTGGCATAAGATAATGGCAGATAAAGAAACTACAGAATCGGATTATATCTATCTCCGATATGCATTTTACCCGGATGTGTATTGGGATATTTTACGTACATAGTTGTTTGTGCAATTGGAGATTGGATTAAAGGATTTTTATGATTGAAGAGGAAATACAAGAAAGGAGACGCAATGAAAGCCGAAGGAAATGGTAATTTAAAGAAAAAGAAAAATGCATTGCCTGTACTGGCTTTGATTTTTGCGTTCGTTTTCCCGCTTGCCGGTTTTATTTTATCCATTATTGCTCTGGCAAATAAAAAAGATAAAAAAGGAATGAGCATTACCGCTTTGGTTTTATCAATAATTGTTGGAATCATCAGTGTTATTGTATTAGCCATCTTGATTATTACTGCACCCTATACATTAGTAATGGGTTTATTACTTCTTTTTTGGGGTGCGGTAAAGTCTGTTGATAATTCATATTCCAAAACAGATCCGTATAAAGAATTGACAAATTATTATTCTGATAGTCCTATAGTTTCGGCGAGGATTTATTATCCGGATGAAAATGGTGACGGTTACAAATGTGAGGAGATTCCGGAAGAAAATTTAGATTTATTTGTTGATACTTTGAATTCATTAACAATTGTGAAATCATCGTCTTTTAACGGAGATTACTATTATGGATGGAGACAGTATATAGAATGCACGCTTGAAGACGGAAGCGAATTTAGGTATGACGGTGAAGAGTTGTATTATCGTTATCCAGACGGCGAAAAATCAACCAGCAGATTTGTTTTTGTTAAGGAACATTTTTGGAATACTATAGAAAACTATAATAAAAAAGCAAGAGTTCCGGAAAAAACAGAGATTGCAGTTTACGGATTTATTGATTCCTCAGACAAAAAGGATTTTATTTATGAAACGGAGAATGGTTATTATATTACTTTAAATAATAAACTCTATTCGTATTCAGAGGGTTGTCAGGAATTAATTTTCGAATGTGATGGAAATCTTGGCCCCGTAATTTATGCGACAGATGAATATATTTTGTTTATTCAACGTAGCGAAGATCGTGAGAAAATAAAAAAATTAGATTTGAATTCAGGAGATATCATAGAAGAATATGATAATGAGATTGATAAATTCAAAGAAGCATTTTTTGATGAGAATAATGAATATTTCTTTGCATATGATAATTCGCAGATTTTGAGTCTTAATGTAAAAGAAGATGAAGTATATAATTTGCATAGTTTTGTAACTTCTGATGACGCAAAGGTACTTTGTACATATAAGGATTTACCTGAGGGCTATTATGCTAAGCACGAAAATGATTATAGGTCTAATTACAGTTATAATGATATTAGATTATATTTTTACAAAGAAACTGAGGATGGTGAAGAATTATTAAAATTTCATAATAGTAAAAGTCTGGAATTATCAGTATCTAATAGTTATCCAAATGTTGATAAAGGTGATTCACTTTTTATGATAGAAACAAGCAGAAAGCGATTTTCATTGGAATGGGAAAAGGATATAATATCAACGATTGAAAGCAATAACACATATAAATATTCTAACAGGGAAACCATTTATGAAGATGAATCAAAAAGAATAATTGGATATAATCCGGATAATAAAATCGTATATTTGTATTCGATGGAAGACAATTCAATTTCAATGAAAAATATAGAAGATGGCAGTGAAACGGTTATAGATGTTTTGGAAGATTACGACAAAATTGAATTTGAGTGGGAAGATTCAAAACTTTATTTAAGATGCACAAAAGACGAAAATGAAACCTTCGGAGGTTGTTATGATTTTGGAAAAGAGGACGAGCCCGAAGAAGAGCCCGAAGAGGAGATAATCGACGAGGGAGATATTACAGTTTCTCCAAATTAATTTCAGATAAATGTAAAAAGGTATGTTTGGTGACGGAAGGTATAAAGAATACTCCAAGGAAGAATTAATTGAGTTGTCAAAATGATTTAGTTTTATAGTTATGATGATTAACAAAATCGTGAGAAAGCCAATGACGCAAAAGAAACATTCACACAATGTATAATGTTCACCAGTGAATTTCGTTCTCCTAAAAATGGTGGAGGTGGATGGAATTCTGATTATGAATATACGGGTTTTCAGTGGTGGCTTGCACGTTCTGATGGTGGGCAGTGGAAGATGATGACATGGGGATATTAATTGTTGGGAAATTTTGGTTTTCCTGATTAACATTTGAAACTTCTATTTTTGGCCATTTAATACAAATCAAAAGAATGAATAAAGATTACAAAACGCCCAAGTGGAATAAAAGAGAAAATATCGGATTATAAAATTATAAATATGATTTGTGGATTGATTAAATATTACAAAAGAGAAATTTTTACATATGTATTCTTAAGCATCATGCCGGTTATATTTCTTGCAGAGATGCTTATTTACCTCTTCGAAACTTCAGGGCATGATGAAGCCATGCTTATGTCTTTTCGTATGATTATGGCCATGTGCATTGTGTCGGGTATTGGATTGGCAATAAGTCAGACAGTTTCGAACATAGAGTTTTTGAGAGAGTTAAAAAAACTACCGCCTGATGTCTCTGAGGAAACCAAGGCGGAAGCCAAAACAGGAATCAAACGCGGAAGATATTTTCTGACAAGGGATGTCTTAATCTATTACGGATTTTTAAAGAAGAAAGTATTCATACGTAATCAAATATCACGCTGGAAAAGAAATAAAGGAATCCATTCGCAGAGTGTTCCCAAAGCAGGACGGGTAAATGTGCCATTTGATAATACAATTATATATTTTAAGACGGGATCGGAATACGGATATATGGAAAATATTGAATATCCGATAGATCCGCTTGAATCGGAAAAGGCAACCAAAGGTGAACTTCCGTATAATGGAATTCTTGCTGTTTTTATTTCGATTGTTTTTTGCGTTTCAATGATCGTCTATCCACGCATTTTATTGGAAAATGCTCCGACTTCGATAATTGAAGAATTCCTGTTTCGGGCATCGCATGAGGCTGATTATTGCCTGACAGCCGTTATCATTACGGCTATAGCGGGGGTTGTAGGATTTATAGTAAGATGCATCATAAAGCCCTTAAATCTTAAAAAGGATAAATTGAAAACAAGAAACAGACTGATGGTGTCTTTTATTTTATTGACGGTGACAGCAATGTTTATAGCAGGGTTTTACGGTACCGAGAAAAAGGATGCTTTGTTAATTCTTGAAGATCTTGATTCATATTATGCGGGAGAATACTCCGTTATTGAAGGAAAATATGAAGAAGGAGAGATAAGCCGCGGTGAGGTTGGCTGGGATATCTATGATTATGCGAATCGTAAAGGATACGCCCCGGTTTTCTTAGAGAGACCCGGATATCAATTGATATTACTTAAAGGGACATCTCAGATTAATCTGGAAGAAGAAAAAGAGTACGAAGTTCGATATCTTGATAACACAAGGATTATCATTTCGATTGTGGAGAAAGATTAAGAATTCGTAAATGTATTGCTAAGGTGCGATTATGAGCAAAAAGAAAGTTGAGCATGTTGTCTTTGACGGTATGCGAAAGATAAAAAAGAATATCAATGTCAGCGAATACAACACGAAGACTCATTCTGAAAAAAGAAATCAGACAGAGAGAAAACCTGATAAGGGGAATAAATATGTTGATTAGAAATGCAACCGTAGACGATTTGGACGAGGTTTCCTCTGTCGAGGCGCAGTGCTTTCACGTTCAGGAAGCAGCAACAGCAGAGGTGTTTTCACAGAGACTGAAATATTAAGTAGCAATGGAAGATTCGGTTTTATTACGTCTATGAATATGAATGTTATGCATGGCTCGTTAGTACGTAAAATTACAGTTTTTCGAAATAATGAACATATAAATGAAAACAAGCATCAGCGTATTTGTTGATGCTTGTTATTTTTTATTCTGTTATCGAAATGCCCTAAAATACAAGAAAAAAAGGACTTCAGCAATACTGAAGTCCTAAGCAGCGCCACAAGGATTCGAACCTTGAGATGACGGAGTCAGAGTCCGTTGCCTTACCGTTTGGCGATGGCGCTATTTTTTAGACACTAATGTATTGTACACGATATCAAATGAAAACGCAACAAATATTTTTTAAAAGTGATAATTTGGTTTTTTGTTGATTCTGGGGGTCTGCTGTGATATAGTGAATGTAGTTTTCAAAACTACATATAGAGTTTTTATATACCATAGGAGTTAAACGATGGAAAAATACTTACTTACTTGCGATACTGCAGTCGATTTAAACCTTGAATATTTAAAATCTAAAAACATTCCTTTTGTAAGTTTTCATTACAATCTGGACGGTCAGGATTACACCGACGATCTTGGACAGAGCCTTTCATATGAAGATTTCTACAAAAAAATAGATAACGGCGCAATGCCTGTGACTTCACAGGTTAATATCGCGGACTGTATTGACTTTTTTGAATCCTTCTTAAAAGAAGGCTATGATATTCTGCACCTTGCATTTTCGTCAGGTCTTTCGGGAACTTTTAACAGTGCTTACAATGCAGCTGAAGAGCTTAAGGAAAAATATCCCGACAGAAAGATAGTCGTAATCGATTCACTTGCGGCTTCTTCGGGATACGGGCTTCTTTTAGACGCGATGATCGAAAGAAAAGAGGACGGTGCTTCACTTGAAGAACTTGCAGCATTTGCAGAAGCAGAAAAGCTTAACGTTCAGCACTGGTTTTATACAACAGATTTAACACACTTTAAGCGCGGCGGAAGAATCTCCGCTACAGCATGTGCGATAGGTAACTTCTTAAATCTCTGCCCGCTCATGAATGTGGATGCTGAAGGCAAGCTTGCTGTTCAGTATAAAATAAAGGGCAAGAAAAAAGCTGCCAAGGAAGCTGCCGCAAAGATGCTAGAAAACTGCGAGTTTGGCAAAGAGTATTCCAAAAAATGCTTTATTTCAAACTCAGGCTGCAGAGAAGATGCCGAGTATCTTGCAGGCATCCTAAAAGAAATGTTCCCTAATATAAAGGACGGCGTTCAGATATTTGATATCGGAACAATCATCGGAACACATACAGGCAGAGGAACGGTAGCACTGTTCTTCTTCGGAAACAAGAGAGAGAATTAACCCATCATTGTTCATACTTAAATTAACCGGCATGTTTTCGTCAAAAGAATGCGTGTCGGTTTTTTATTTATGTTATAATATCAGATATCAACTTCAGGAACGGCATAAATGAAAAAGACACTTACCAACGCGATTAAAATTGCATATATAGTTCTGGCACTGCTTACTTTATTAGGCATAATAAAGGCTTTGTTTGTGAGCATTGACGTGGATGAATCCTATGCGGTGGCACAGGCGTACCGCCTCGTTACCGGCGACAAACTTATGTATGATATGTGGGAGCCACACCAGTTTTCGGCGTTTCTGCCCGCGTTCTTTTTATATCCTTTTATAAAGATTTTTAAGAGCACAGACTACTGCGTGATTTATTTAAGGATGGTGGGACTCCTGATACACTTATTACTCGGTGTTTTGCTTTTCTTCGTTTCCAAAAAGAAAAGTAATGCGTATGTGGCTGCATTTGTGTTCCTGTTTCACATGAATTTTCTGCCCAAGTGGGTTGCAATGCCCGAGTTTGAAGTGACGCATTACTGGAGCATGCTCTCGGTATTTCTTCTTTTACTCGCGGCGGATGAGGGCAAAAAGATCGTTTTATATTTCCTCGCGGGACTTTGCTTCGGTGTGAGCGTGCTTTGTTACCCGACAATGATCCCGATCTTCTTTGTCTTTGTAATTGCGATGGCGGCAAGAAAGAAAAAAGAAGGCATCCTTCCTTTCTTCGCAGGAACGATTTTAGTCGGACTTATTACGGTAGCAGTGATTTTCATAAATGTTTCACCGAGCGAACTGCCGTTTTTCATAAGCTACATACTGATGGATTCGTCGCATACCTCGGCCGGAATGAGTTACAAGCTTGCAACATATCCCGCAGAGCTGGCAGCACAGGGTACGGAGATTTTAATCGGTCTCGGAGTCGGACTTGTGCTTGCTTTAATTTATCGAATCGTGCAGAAGATTGTATGGAAGAGAAAGATAGAAGTTTTTTCTTTTATGATCAATATTCTTGTATTTGCGACCGTGTGGCTTTCGCTTAAGACTCTGTTCGGATATGTGTTCGGAAACGAAAACCAGTTTTATCTGCAGTCAAGATACATCGTGTATGCGGTGCTTTTTATGATTGTTGCCATAAAAGAATACAAGCGCTTTTCGGCGGAGCTCTGGTATGCTATTATTCCCGCGCTTTTGACGCTTCCGATGGTCTTTGCGATTACAAACATGGATTCCAATTCGCTTTACTCGAAGCTTTTTATCGCGGTTATGGCAGGTATTTTTATCATCGGCAAAAAATATTTTGCGACAGAGGAAAAAGAAGATCTGGGCAGATCGGATCTGATTCTTTCCGTATGCTGCATGCTTTGCTGCCTGTTCTGTCTTTTCGGATGCAGACTGTTTCTTTTACGAGTTAACGGATGTATGCCCGTCACTATCAGGGCCAAACTTGAGAAAGTCGAAAACGGACCGGCGAAGGGAATTTACATTTTAAAGAATCAGGCGGACGCATGGAACGGCTCGTACAAGGCGTTTAAAGAAGTGATAGACTCCGACAAAAACGTCCTTTACATCGGACAGGAGCAGCTTTTCTATGTGACTTTCGTCGACAGGGTGGCAACGCCTTCGGTGCAGGGAACCACTGCGTTTAACGGGATGTACGGCAAATACTACGAGGTATTTCCGGACAAATATCCCGAGATTGTGGTAAGGGACGCATCGTTTGACGTTAACCCCGCATACTATTATTCGGAAGAGAATGAATACATTTTCAAGTGGCTGGAAGACAACAACGAGACATCGGTTTTACTGAACAACGGATACTATGAAATTGTATCAGTAAACAAAAAATAATCACGAGTAATTATTTGCAAAATAATATCTTTCCATTATAATAGTATAGGTCTGCAGAAGACCATAAAGGGTTTTAAGGGTTGTTTTTATAAAAAATAAGGGGAAATTATGGAAAGCAATATTGGTTTATTCGGACAATTTAAGTATGTTTTTAAGGGTTTAATAAAACCGCGATTTTTCAACAGACTGGCAAACCAGTCCACATTTAAAGTAGTGTTTTATACCATAATTGCGGTTATCGCGTCGGCCGTTGTTTACTGGGGCATCATTTATTTAAGATGTCTGGGCGGTAACGGTTTTATCACGAAGACCGTAGACACTATAAAGACTGTTCCGCAGTTCACATACACAGGCGGACAGCTGAGATTTGAAGAAAATACTTTTATTCAGGTTGGCGAGAAGCAGTACGTTGTATTCAACTCTGATATTGATAATGCTGATAAGGCATATATCGACAAGGTTGAAATTTTAACAGACTGGTCCAACGGCAAATCTGTTTATGCATTTAACGGCAAATCTCTCCTCTATATCAATGTGGTTGGTGTGACCTCTACTCTCAAATATTCTGACCTCGCAAATGTAATCGGTCTTCCCAATAACTTCGACAGAGAAGGTTTCATAGATATTTTCAAAGAAAAATTTATTATATTCTACCTTATGCTGGCAGGCGTATCACTTATCTGGTTCGCCATTAAAGCTGTGTTCTTGGGCTTTTTGTTTGGCGGTGTAGGCTTTGGTATCAACAAGATTATCAAACAGCCATACAACTACAAGGAAATGGTAAGAATTTCCCTTTATATTACGGGAATGACAAATATATTAAGAAACGCAATCAACGCATCACCGGTTAAGCCCCCCTGGATGCTTCTTAACATTGCATTCTTACTCATTGTAGGTATTTATCTTTTCTTCGCACTTGCAGGTGCAACGGAAGAGACAGGTCCTTCAAGTACAATCGTATTCAACAAACCTTCGTCAAAGAAGTTTGAAGATATCCCCGCACCCGATCCTTTTGCAAAGAAGAATTACGATGCTCCCAGAACATCTTCAATTTCTTTCTCAAGAAAAGCAGAGAATCCCGAGCCTGCACCTGCTCCTACGGTTGCAACAGTTGAAAGTGCACCTTCGGTAGGAATGGGCGGAGCTCTTTACAGAGGCGGTTCTTCAAGCTCAGGTTCTGTTACGACAAGCACTCCTTTTACGAAGAAAGGTGTTGCTAGCGAGACAGCTTCAACAGAGACTTTATCATTCGGTTCAGGCATAGTTGAAGAGAGCGCTCCCGAAACCACATATGAAAGCGTTTCCTACAGCGAACCTACGACAACTTATGCAGAGCCCGAAACAACATATACTACATATACGACTCCGGAGCCCGAACCTGCTCCCGCACCCGAACCCGTATCTGCAATTGTTAAGAGCGATATCGGTACATTCGGCGGTCTCGGCGGAATTTCTTCAAGCGGTTCAGGCGAGAAGAAGAGCAAACCCAAGTACGACAGACCGATTACAGCACCCGATGCATACAACGGTCTTTATTACAGCGGTTCCGATAATGAAGAAAGCTACGAGAGCAATTACGGTTCAGGTACTCTGATTGACAGAGGAAGTTCCTACGGCAAGACACTCGGTGCACCCGCATCAAGCTCGTCTTCCAATCCTTTTGCATCCGTGCTCGGCGTACCTACAGCTTCAACAACAACTGCAAGCACAGCTCCTTCGGGACTCGGCGGAAGTCTTTACGTAAATCATCATGATGATGCTCCCGCACAGCCTTCAGAGCATGTAGCATTTACTACTAAGGACGGCAGCAATCCTTTCGGAAACGGCGGATTCTATCTTTCCGCTCCTCCCAAGAAAGGTGCTTCCACAACTCCTCACCCCAACACCGTTAAAAAAGGCGGTAAGACTGTTAACAGATATTCTGATGACGACTTCGCGGCATGGGAAAGAGAAACTTATGCCGAGGATTTTAAACCCAGAGGCGGCTTTGGCAACAATATTTTCTAGGACGGATAAACATGTTTTTAATAGGTAACAGACAGGTCTTAAAGGCCGTTAAAAGAGTGGACTTCGGTATGTACTTCGCCGAGGACGGTCACGAGGACGAAAGGGTACTGCTTCCCAAAAAAGAAGTTCCCGAGGATCTTAAAACCGGAGATACACTCGAACTGTTTCTTTACAAGGATTCAAACGACAGACTTATAGCAACCAGGAGAAATCCTAAGATATGTGTCGGAAACATAGCTCTTTTACGAGTGAGTCAGGTTTCCAAAATCGGAGCGTTTCTTGACTGGGGACTCGAAAAAGATCTGTTTTTACCTTTTAAGGAACAGACCACCAAGCTTAATGTCGGAGACGAATGTCTTGTCAGGGCTTACATCGACAAGTCCTCAAGAATCTGCGCTTCGATGAAGATTTATAAATACCTTGAAACCGGCAGCGGTTATGAAAAGGACGACTGGGTAAACGCCAGAGTGTATGAGATATCCGAAAGGTTCGGCGCTTTCTGTGCCGTGGACGACAAATACTCGGCGCTTATTCCGGCGAAGGAAATGACAAAGGAAATTCACGTACTCGATAAATTCGAGGCGAGAGTTACCGCGGTACTCGAGGACGGCAGATTAAATCTGGCACTTCGCGACAAAGCGTATGCGACGATTGATAAGGATGCCGACTACGTAATGTACCTAATCAGACAGTACGACGGAGTACTTCCTTTCAACGACAAGGTTTCACCCGAGATCATAAAACGCGAATGCAACATGAGCAAAAACCAGTTTAAGAGAGCCGTAGGGCATCTTTTAAAGCAGGGTGAGATAGAAATCGGGGAAAAAGTTATATATTCGAAAGAAAGATTAAAGTGATGCACAAAGGCTCAAATACGGGCCTTAATTGAAAATTTTATTTCCAGTTATTCTTTATATGATTTATAACTAATCTATAATTTAAAAACTTACTGAAGTTAGTCTTGCAAACGAGACTGACTTCTTTTTTTATGCAAGAATTAAAGTAAAAAGTGTCAGGAGATGGCTATTTATTGAAAGGAGGTTAGTGTATGTCATCTTATAAATTTACACATCTGACACTTGATGACCGTATCAGTATTCAAAAAGCTTTAAAAGAAGGCAAAACATTTTTAGAGATAGCAACTCTTATTGCTCGAGATCCTACAACTATATCCAAAGAAGTTAAAGGACATTCTTTGAGTCTAAAAACAGGAACAAGGTCTATGTGTTTCAATCCATGCGCTCACAGAAGGAAATGTACCAAGACGTATATTTGCGGAGCAGATTGCCATGTAACCCATTTTCTCCGCCACCATCAGAATTACTGTTCATTATGTGCTGATTGTAATGAAAACTGTCCTGACTTTGTTGAGCATAAATGCGTTAAACTTGCAAAAGCGCCTTATGTGTGCAATTCGTGCAGCCATATAAAATCATGTACTCTCGAAAAGAAAATGTATGATGCCAAGGAAGCACAGAAAGCATATGAAAAGAAACGCAGCGAATCAAGACAGGGCATAGACCTTACACCGGAAGAATTAAAAAGACTAGATGAAGTGGTATCTCCTTTGGTAAAGCAAGGACAGTCGATTCATCAGATATGCTCAAACAATGCAGATTTGATAATGGTGGATGAAAGGACAATATATAACTATATAGATGCAGGACTTTTATCAATAGGAAATTTAGATCTTCCGCGTAAAGTTAGATACAGGAAAAGAAAAAAGAAGAAAACCGTACGTATTGATAAAAAATGTCATGTAGGGAGAACGTATGAAGATTTTCTGGCTTTCATGGAAGAACATCCGGATTATGCTGTGGTTGAAATGGATTCCGTAGAAGGGAAGAGAGATTCGACTAAAGTGCTATTAACTTTATTCTTTAGAAACAGTACATGCATGCTTGCTTTCTTAAGAGAAGCCAATACTGCCAGGTCTGTGACTGAAACCATTAACAATCTTTATAATCTTCTTGGCCGTGAGCGTTTCTGCGAAATGTTTCAAGTGATACTTACGGATAGAGGGAGTGAGTTTACGGATCCTGCTTCATTAGAATTCGATAAAGAAGGAAACAGAAGGACTTATGTTTTTTATTGTGACCCTCAAAGATCAAATCAAAAAGGCGGGATAGAAGTTACACATGAATTCATAAGACGCATTATTCCAAAAGGAACTTCGTTTAAGGACCTTACACAGGATAAGGTGCAGCTTATGATGAATCACATAAACTCTTATACAAGAAAAAAGCTAAACAATCGATCCGCATATCAACTGTTTAGCTTCCTGTATGGCGATGAAATAGCTGACAAACTAAAAATGGAAGCTATTCCCGCAAATGAGATCATTCTCAAACCTGAACTAATGAAATAAAAAATAAAACATAGCCATCTCCTGAAAAATATTTCAGAAAATGAAGTGGAAGTTTCTCTTGCAAACACGTAAACGAAGCCTCGACTTCTTATTTGCGTGCAAAGAAATATGACCTCATAAAAAGATTACCACGTAATAAACACTTATTTCAAGCAGTTTGCAAGACTAACTTCCGTTACTGCAAAACTTATTTCCATTTGGGCCAGTTTTTGCAATACTAATTTCCGTTCGGGAAGAGTATAATCTGAAGTAAGTCTTGCAAAAAGATTAAATGCGGAAGTAAGTTTTGCAAACTGGAAATACAAAGTGCATTCGACCCAAAATTCGGGCTTTTGTGCATTTTTACTATATTTGGACGCGAGTGTTATAAAAAAAACAAAGATTAAACAGACAAAATATATAAAAAAGGTGGAAATTTTTTGGTAAATATATTACACTATGATAGTAGGCATGTAAAAATATATAATTGCCGTTACGGCATATTGTGAGTTTTGTATAGGGGTGGAGAGAAGATATGGTATCTAACCAAATTTTACAACAGTCAATCGAAGGCATTAAGAGCATATCCAGAGTGGATTTGTGCGTGACCGACGCAGAAGGAAAAACCATAGCAAGTACTATGAGTACATCCGTTAACTATCAGTCACAGGTAAGAGAATTCGTAAAATCTTCCGCAGACAGCCAGGAGATTCAGGGCAGTCAGTTTTTTAAGATTTATGACGAACAGACACTCGAATACATTGTGATCTGTGCATCAAGCGGTGACAATTCCTATCTTGTCGGCAAGATGGCGGCATTCCAGATTCAGAGTCTTGCCGTTGCTTACAAAGAGAGATTTGATAAAGACAACTTTATTAAAAACCTCCTTTTGGACAACCTCCTTCTCGTGGATATATACGGTTATGCAAAAAGACTTCATATTCCTCTTGACGCATCAAGAGTTGTTATTTTAATAGACAACACACGCAACAAAGACATGGATATTCTTTCCATCGTAAAAGAAGCCATGCTCGCAGAGAAGCGTGACTTTGTCAGCGCAGTAGATGAAAAGAATGTTGTTGTTATAAAAGAAATTCAGGGCGACAATGCACAGAAAGAAATCGATGTTGCAATCGCCGGACTTCACAAGCTTCTTGCCAAAGAGAATGCAAAGAATATCCGTATTTCCTACGGTACGGTAGTTAACGAAATCAAGGATGTTTCGCGTTCATACAAGGAAGCCAAGATGGCGCTTGATGTGGGCGGTATTTTCTTTGAAGACAGAAATGTTGTCGCATACAGCGAACTCGGTATAGGAAGACTGATTTATCAGTTGCCGATTCCTCTTTGCAAGATGTTTATCAAAGAGATTTTCGACAATGTCAATCCCGAGGAATTCGACGAAGAAACAATCACAACCATCAAGAAGTTTTTCGAAAACAGCTTAAACGTTTCCGAGACTTCGAGACAGTTGTTTATTCACAGAAATACTCTTGTTTACAGACTTGACAAGATTCAGAAAACAACCGGTCTTGACTTAAGAGTATTTGAAGATGCGATTACATTCAGAATTGCACTTATGGTAGTTAAGTACATGAAGTACATGGAGTCACTTGAATATTAATTTAGGAGTTTAATTTAATGGCAGAAATAAAGAGAAGAAGACGCGACCCGTTGCTTGATGAAATAGCCGAGTACGCCATCTATCTTGATGATGTAAGCAAAACATTTTCCGACGGTGTTCCCGCTCTTTCAAATATCAATCTGAAAGTTAAGCAGGGCGAATTCGTATTTATCGTCGGAGTTTCCGGTGCCGGTAAGTCCACCCTTATCAAACTTCTTTTAAGAGAACTTAAAGCAGACAGCGGTACCGCATATGTTAACGGATACAATCTTATGACAATCAGACACGGCAAGATTCCTAAGTTCAGAAGAACTCTCGGAGTCGTTTTTCAGGACTTCAGACTCCTAAAAGACAGAAATGTGTATGAGAATGTCGCATTCGCACAAAGAATCGCCCAGAAATCCGAAAGAGAAATAAGAACCAATGTTCCGAGTATGCTTTCCCTCGTAGGACTTGCAGGAAAATATAAGGCTAAACCCAAGCAGCTTGCCGGCGGTGAGCAGCAGAGGGTTGCTATTGCACGTGCTCTGGTTAACCAGCCGAAGCTCCTTCTTGCAGACGAGCCTACCGGAAACCTGGACCTTTACAATACACAGGAAATCATGCGTCTCCTGGAAACTATAAATGAAAACGGAACTACTGTTGTTGTAGTTACTCACAACGAAAAACTCGTCAACGAGATGAAGAAGAGAGTAGTTACAATCAGACAGGGTATGATTGTTTCCGACGCCGAGAACGGAGGTTATTTCGATGAAGATTAGAACTTTCTTTTATACCATCGAACAGGGTGTCGCAGGTGTATTTAAAAACAAATGGTTTACCTTTGCGACAGTAGCCACCATTTCGGCCTGTCTTTTCGTGTTCGGTATCTTTTTTGCGATAGCATTCAATGTGTTAAATATAGTTCAAAACGCAGAGCAGAGCGTTTCCATCACGGTATTTTTCGATGAGGGAATAACGGAAGAACGTATCGATGAAATCGGAGATATGATCGGACGCCGCAGCGAGGTTGCAAGATATGAACTCATTACCGCGGAACAGGCATGGGAAGAGTTCTCCGAACAACTCGGTGAATACGCAGAAGGCTTCACGGAGAACCCTCTTGAAAACTGCGCGAACTATCAGATTTACTTAAGCGATGTTACCAAACAGAGCCAGCTTGTAAATTATCTTGAAGGCGTTGACGGAGTCAGAAAAATCAACAAATCTGATTTTACCGCAGACACTCTGTCAGGCATCAATATGGTTTTGATTTATGTATTTATAGGAATTATAGTTATACTCTTTGCAGTAAGTATATTCCTTATAAGCAATACGGTTACGATGGGTATTTCCGTTCGTAAGGAAGAGATTACAATCATGAAATACGTGGGCGCTACAGACTTTTTCGTACGTGCTCCTTTCGTATTCGAAGGAATGATAATAGGACTTATCGGTGCGGCAATCCCCATGGGACTTTTGTATTACCTTTATGAAATTGCCACCAATCTTATCAAGGAAAAGTTTGCATTCCTTTCATTCCTGACATTTTTGCCGGCATATGAAATATTCACTTACCTGATTCCTTTCTCACTTGCTATAGGTGTAGGAATCGGTTTTGTAGGAAGTTTCTTTACGGTACGCAAACATTTGAAAGTGTAATTTCGGAGTTTTTTATGAGTCGAATTAACCTTAACAAACTGGTAAGTTTTATAATCATTCCGGTTTTGATAATGGGACTTTTCTTTTCGACTCCTTTTTCCGCGCCTGTTTTTGCGGCTCCTGATGATTCATCCGAGACAACGACCGAAACGACCGAAGACTCAAAGGAAGATGAAGAGAAAAAGGAAAAAGAGGAAAAGCAGAAAAAGGAAGCTGAAAAGAGTGCACTCGAAAACTCCATAAAAGAAAAAGAAGCTCAAATAAGCAATGCTAAGAACGAAAAGAACGCTCTTGCAAAAGGCAAAACGGATGTCGAGAAGATAAAACAGTCACTTGAAAAAAGCAAGGCAGATCTTTCTCAGTATGTTTCCGAACTGGATGCCCAGGTTGTTTCCATAGAAGAAAAAATCGAAGACTTAAAAGGCCAGATTACGGTAAAAGAAGAAGAAATCGAACAGGCCAAAGAGGATTTGGCGGAAGCAATCGCTATAAAAGACCATCAGTATGAGTGCATGAAAAAGAGAGTCCAGGCACTCTACGAGCAGGGCGACAGTTTCTATCTGGAACTTCTTTTAAATTCAAAAGGTCTTGGTGATTTCCTCAATCAGATGGATTATATCGAGGATCTTTCAAAATACGACGACAGAATGTTCAAGGAATATGCCGAAACCGTAGAATATGTAAAAGTCTGCGAAGCAGAGCTCGAAGAGGAAGAAGAACTTTTACAGGCTACGAAGAAAGCCGCAGAAGATGAACAGGCAGCGGTGGAAGAGCTTATTTCTCAGAAAGAGGCTGAAATTGCGGCAGTTCAGGACGAGATAGTCGATCAGGAAAGAGCCATCAGAGAATACGAGGCAGAAATCGCAGAGCAGAACGCTACGATTTCCGAGCTCGAAAGAATAGTAGCCGAAGAAAAGAAAGCACTTGAGAACATGCGTGTTTACGACGGCGGCGCATTCTGCTGGCCCTGCCCCGCATATACCAGAGTTTCTTCGGATTTCGGCAACAGAATTCATCCTACGCTTAAAATCAATTTGTTCCATAACGGTGTCGATCTTGCGGCTCCCGCAGGCTCGAATATTTTAGCGGCATATGACGGAGAAGTTGTATCCGCATCATACACCGGTGCTATGGGCAACTACGTAATGATTGATCACGGCGGCGGACTGTATACGGTTTATATGCATGCTTCCAAACTCAATGTAAAAGAGGGTCAGGAAGTTAAGCGTGGAGATGTTATCGCTTTCGTAGGCTCCACAGGAAGAAGTACCGGCAACCATCTTCATTTCAGCGTCAGAGTAAACGGCGATTATGTATCGCCCTGGAATTATATAGTAAAACCTTAATTATCGGAGGCCCGTTGTGGACAACACAAATTTAAACACCCAGACAAAGACTAAGAAGAAAAGCAAAGTCTGGGCTGTAATCAGAACAATTTTAGTATTTATTTTAGGACTGGTAATCGGTTCGGGATCTATTCTTTTAATAGTTCTTTTAATAGTAGGACTGACAATCGGTTTAAACAAAGAAAAGTATGAAAAGCTTACCGCACAAAGTGATTTCTTAAATGCGGAAACTTTGGGTAAAATAGACCAGCTCGAAAAATATATCAGAGCATATTATTACGAGGACGTAGATGAAGAAGACCTTGAAAACGGTCTTTACTACGGCATTATGAACGGCGTCGGCGATCCTTATACCGTTTATTATTCACCCGAAGAATACAAGGATATGACTGCCAGCTGGAACGGCAATTACGAAGGTGTCGGCGCTTATCTTAAGATGGATACCGATGTCGGATATGCACAGATTGAAGGCTTTATCGAAGGCGGTTCGGCCAAGGAATGCGGAGAGCTTTATGTCGGCGATTATGTAGTTGCTGTTGAAGGCATTGAAATGTATGGCAAGACTTTAAACGAAGTTGTTTCCTACATCAGAGGTGAAGAAGGTACATTTGTTACATTAACCGTTGAAGGTACAAGCGGCAAGCGTGACGTTACTCTTGAGAGAAGAAAGATTGATACACCTACCGTTGAGTACAGCGAAAAGGATAACGGTATCTGGTACATCAAGATTTCAGAGTTTGATGCAATTACAACGAGCCAGTTTAAAGAAGCAATTGATGCTGCAAGAGAAGCAAACATGAAGGGCCTTATTATCGACTTAAGAGGTAACCCCGGCGGAAACCTTGACGTAGTCGTTGATATCTGCCGTGAAATTCTTCCTCAGGGACTCATTGTTTACACAGAAGACAAGTACGGCAACCGAAATGAATTCTCATGCGACGGCAAGAATGAAATAGATGTTCCTCTTGTTGTATTAATAGACGGCGGTTCTGCTTCCGCTTCCGAGATTATGGCAGGAGCGATTAAGGATTACGGAATCGGTACGCTTATCGGAACCACCACATACGGCAAAGGTATCGTTCAGAGCATTTTACCTTTGGGCGACGGTTCGGCCATCAAGATTACAACCAGCAAATACTATACTCCTAACGGTAACAATATTCATAAGATTGGTATCGAGCCCGACGAAGAAGTTACATTTGATTCAGAGAAGTATCTCGAGGACGAGACCGACAATCAGTTGGATTACGCAATGGATTACCTAAAGGATAAAATTAACTAAAATGAGTGTTTTTCAAGTGATTTACACGGTCCTTATAAGACCGCTTCAGATTTTTTTCGAATACGTTTTTTCAGTAGCACAAAAAGGGCTTAACAATCCCGGTCTTTCGATCATTGCGTTAAGCCTTTCAATGAACCTTTTGGTTCTTCCTTTATACAACAGAGCGGATGCGGTACAGGAAGAAGAAAGGAATATCGAAAACAAATTAAGAAAAGGTGTTGCACACATCAGAAAGACTTTCAAAGGCGACGAAAGAATGATGATGCTGCAAACATATTACAGACAGAACGGATACAAGCCTACGGATGTATTCAAAAGTTCTGTCTCTCTTCTTTTGGAGATTCCCTTTTTTATAGCCGCATATCAGTTTTTATCCCATCTGGATGCAATTCAAAATGTTTCATTCGGTCCGATTGCCAATCTCGGGGCTCCCGATGCCCTGATTACAATCGGTGCTTTTTCAATTAATCTTTTGCCAATCGTTATGACATCGCTGAACCTTATATCCTGCATCGTATTTACGAAAGGATATCCCTTAAAGAACAAGATTCAGCTTTATGCCATGGCAGTTTTCTTCTTTTTCTTTTTGTATAAATCTCCTGCGGGACTCGTATTCTACTGGACTTTAAATAACCTTTTCTCACTGGTTAAAACCATATATTACAAATCAAAGACCGCGAAGAAAGTGCTTAACATTGCATTCTCTGTTGTAGGTGCAGGCTTACTTTGTTCGCTTCCTTTGGCGATGAAGAAAACAGGCAGCAAATCATTTCTTTTGATACTTGTTCTTTTGGCATTTATATGCTTTGTTCCTTTGCTTATTTCCATAGTTTCAAAAAAGGAAATATTCAAAAAGAAAGAAATCAGAGAAACCGACGGAAAGCTTTTCTTACTCGGCGGAATTTATATGACGATATTAACCGGTATCCTCATTCCTTCGGCCGTTATTAAATCTTCGCCGCAGGAATTCGTGGATATCTATCATTTCTTAAATCCGCTCTGGTTTGTCTTAAGTGCCACATGCATTGCGGCAGGACTTTTCTTAGTGTGGTTCTCCGTCTTTTATGGTCTGTTGGATAAAAAGATTAAGAGCATATTAAACGTTGTGATGTGCGTGGTTTGTTTTGTGGCAACCGTAGACTATATGTTCTTTGGCAAAAACAACGTCATCTTAAACAGTGCGCTTGCCTATACCGAAGAATACACGGCTCCGCACAAGCTGATTTTGATTAATCTTGCAGTTATACTGGCTGTTGTAGTGGCAGGCGTTGCGATTACTCTTTTGCTCGGCAAAAAGTTAAGAGTGTTAATTATCGCAGGTACTCTTGCAATACTCGGGATGTCGGTTATTAACTGCTCAGCCATTCAAAAAGAAATTAAAGGACTTAAGTCCGTTATCGAATCCGTCAATAAAGAAAAGCCCTCGTTTAACCTAAGCAAAAACGGCAAAAACGTAATCATATTCATGCTTGATCGAGGAATGAACGAATACATCCCTTACTTCGTAAACGAGAAGCCCGAATTAAAAGATATTTACGACGGATTCTGCTACTATCCCAATACAATTTCTTACGGCCTTTGCACCAATTACGGTGCACCCGCGATATTCGGCGGATATGAGTATACGCCTGAAGAAATGAATGCGAGGGATACCGAACTTTTACGAGACAAACATGACGAAGCACTGAAGGTTATGCCTGCTCTCTTTTATGATGAGGGATATAATGTCACCGTTTGCGATCCTCCTTATGCAGGATACAGCACGGTTCCCGACCTTTCGATATATGACGATTATCCGGAGATAAGAACCTTTATTACCAAGGGCTATTACTGGAATGCACAGAAGGCAAATGTTTCCGACAGAAACTTCAGAAACTTTTTCTGCTATTCGATTACCAAGATTGCGCCTCTGGCAATTCAGAATCATCTTTACAACCACGGTTCGTACAACGAGAGTATAGGTAACAAGAGATTCCTGGATGAAATGAAGAATTCGACGGCGTTAGTAAAGGAAGGCCTTTACAGATGTACGGGTATCAACGAAGAGGTCATGGAGGATTATCTTACCATCTCAAATCTTGTGGATATGACGACGATAAGTGATGACAACTCCGACAACTTCTTAATGCTTGATAACGAGCTTACGCACTGGCCGATTTATTATAAGGAGCCCGAATACGAAGTTGCATACTTTGTCGACAACGAACAGTACGAAAAAGAGCATGCGGACAGATATACTTTAGACGGCGTAACGCTTGAGATGGAAAATGATGTTCAGATCGGAAGTTATCAGGTAAATATGTGTGCGCTTCTTAAAATCGGTGCATGGCTTGAATACTTAAAAGAGCAGGGCGTTTATGACAACACCAGAATCATCATTGTATCGGACCACGGCAAGTGGGTTTATCACAATGATATGTTCGACCTGGACGGCAGCGGAGACTATGAAACGGATATCGAAAGTTATTATCCGCTTCTGATGATAAAAGACTTTGACAGCCACGGTTTTACTGTGGACGAACAGTTTATGACCAATGCGGATGTTCCGACATACGCACTGGACGGAATCATTGAAAATCCTGTCAATCCTTTTACGGGCAAAGCTATTACAAACGATGCCAAGGAAGGACCACAGAAGATTTTGGGATCGCACTATCCCGACGTAATCACCAACAACGGAACTGTTTTCATTGACGGAATCTGGTATTCCGTTGAAGACGATATGAGAGATAAAAACAACTGGAAACTTTTAGAAGACAACAGATAGAAAGAGAAAAGTAATGTCGACTGAAAATTTACTGCTTTACATAGACCCCGGAACGGGAAGCATGCTTTTTGCGGTGCTAATCGGTATATTCGGCGCTGTCGGATATATTATCAGAGTGGCCTGGGTAAAGATACGCTTTAAACTTACAAGCGGAAAAAAAGAAGAAATTAAAAGTGACAAAATTCCATACGTTATTTTTTCGGATGATAAAAGATACTGGAACACATTCGAGCCCATCTGCCGTGAATTCAACGAGCGAGGCATAGATGTGGAGTATCTTACGGCGTCCGAGGACGATCCCGGACTTAACGCGGGCTTCGAGCACGTCAAAGCCAGATTCTTAGGAGAGGGAAACAAGGCATTTTCAAAGCTTAATTTCCTTAATGCCTCGGTTGTTCTTGCAACAACACCGGGTCTTGAAGTCTATCAGTGGAAGCGCTCGAGAGATGTAGACTATTATATTCACATTCCTCATGCCGCAGGTGAAATCAATTTCTACAGAATGTTCGGCCTCGATTATTACGATGCTGTTTTAATCGCAGGTGATTTCCACGAAAGACAGATCAGAAAACTCGAAGAGATGCGTGGCCTTCCCGCGAAAGACCTTCACATGTGCGGCATCCCTTATATGGATGAGATGGTAAAAAGATTAAAGGCGAGCGGTGAAACCCCCGACCACGAGAGAACGGTTCTTCTCGCACCCACCTGGGGCGAGACTTCGCTTTTTAACAAATTTAAGGGCGAAATCATAAAAGCTTTGCTTGATACCGGATATCACATTATCGTAAGACCGCATCCGCAGTCATTTACGGCGGAAAAGGAACTGATGGATTCGCTGATGAAAGAATTCCCCGAGTCCGACAGACTTGAATGGAACAGGGACCGCGACAATTTTGAAGTTCTTAAAAGATCCGATATTTTAATCTCTGATTTTTCGGGCGTTGTATTTGACTTTGCGCTTGTTTACGACAAGCCCGTCATTTATACGGATACCGAATTCGATACATCGGCTTACGACCTCTGGTGGCTCGATGAAGATATCTGGACGCTTGGTGCACTTCCTAAACTTGGCAGGATGATTACATCGGATAATCTGTCGGATATTAAGAATCTTATTGATACCTGTATAGAGAGCGACGAGTTCGCAAAGGGCAGGGAGGAAGTAAGAAACGAATGCTGGCAGGAGTACGGTAACGGCACCAAAAATACCGTCGATTATATGATTGCAAAGTACAACGAACTAAAGGAAAAAGAAAGCAAATAAAAGTTGCAAAAACACGAACAAATGTTCTGAATAATATAGACATATGATGAAAAAAATGATATGCTTAACTTCGGCATATCATTTTTATTTGGGTAAAAGAAATGGATTTTAAACTTCATTCGGAATATAAACCTACAGGCGATCAGCCACAGGCCATAAAAGAACTGGTGGAGGGCTTTAAAAAGGGCAATCAGTGCCAGACACTGCTTGGCGTTACGGGCTCCGGTAAGACATTTACAATGGCTAATGTCATCGAAGCATTAAATAAGCCCACGCTGATCATATCACACAACAAAACACTTGCGGGCCAGCTTTACTCGGAGATGAAAGAGTTTTTCCCCGAGAATGCCGTAGAGTATTTTGTTTCGTACTACGATTATTACCAGCCTGAGGCGTATGTTCCTTCGACGGATACTTACATCGAAAAAGATTCGTCGGTAAACGAAGAAATAGACAAGTTAAGACTTTCCGCCACCGCATCCCTTACGGAAAGAAGGGATGTTATTGTTGTGGCTTCCGTTTCGTGCATATACGGCTTAGGCAGCCCCGAAGATTACGAGAGCATGATAATGTCGCTTCGCCCGGGAATGCAGATTGACCGTGATGAAATCATCGCAAGACTCGTTGACATGCAGTATGAGCGTAACGATATGGACCTTACGCGTTCTTCTTTTAGGGTAAGGGGCGATACGCTTGAGATAGCCAAGGCTGAAGGCGGCGAAGGCGTGGTTCGTCTTTCGTTCTGGGGCGATGAGATAGAAGAGATAGCGGAGATTGACCCTGTGACAGGCAAAAAGAAAGCAATTCTTTCGTATGTCGCAATCTTCCCTGCTTCGCACTATGTTATTGCCAAGGAAAAAATAGATATCGCGTGTGATAAACTCGAACAGGAAATGCGTGAGAGGGTTGAATATTTTAAGAGCGAGGACCGTTTCGTGGAGGCGCAGAGAATACTTGAGCGTACCACATTTGATTTAGAGATGCTAAAAGAAACCGGTACCTGCTCGGGCATTGAAAACTATGCCCCTGTGCTCGCAGGATTAAAGCCCGGCGATCCGCCTCACTGTCTGATGGATTATTTTAAGGACGATTTTCTTTTAATCATAGACGAGTCCCATATTTCGATACCTCAGATAGGCGGTATGTATGCGGGCGACAGGGCGAGAAAGAATACGCTTGTGGATTTCGGTTTCAGACTTCCGTCTGCCCTTGATAACAGACCTTTGTCCTTTGAGGAATTTGAAGACAGAATAGACCAGCTTTTATGCGTATCTGCTACTCCTTCGAAGTACGAGGAAGAGCATGAGATGCTTAGAACCGAGCAGATTATAAGACCTACCGGACTGCTTGATCCGGAAATTTTCGTACGCCCTACGGAAGGTCAGATAGACGATCTGATATCGGAGATAAACAAAGTAACGAAGGGCGGAAACAAAGTCCTCGTTACCACGCTTACAAAACGAATGGCCGAAGATTTGACCGACTATTTAAAAGAAGTCGGCATCAGGGTAAAATATCTCCACTCGGATATTGACACTTTGGAGAGAGCGGAAATAATAAGAGATATGCGTCTCGATGTATTCGATGTTTTAGTCGGTATCAATCTTTTACGAGAAGGACTGGACATTCCGGAGATTGCACTCGTGGCGATAATCGATGCAGACAAGGAAGGCTTTCTTCGTTCTGCGACGTCGCTCATACAGACTGTCGGCCGTGCGGCGAGAAACTCAGAGGGCCACGTAATCATGTACGCTGACGTAATCACGGATTCGATGAAGGTTGCGATAGATGAGACCGCGAGACGTCGTGAGATTCAGATGAAGTACAATGAAGAACATGGTATCATTCCGACCACGATTAAGAAAGCGGTCAGAGACGTAATTTCAATCTCGAAGAAAGTGGCCGAGGCTGAAAACACATGGAAGATGGAGCCTGAGAGCATGACTCTTGATGAGATTAACAAGCTCATTGCTTCCGTCGAAAAACAGATGAAAAAAGCGGCAACGGATCTTGACTTCGAAAATGCGGCTGTTTACAGAGACCAGCTTGCCGAACTTAAAAAAATAAGAAATGAGATAGAGGAATAATATGGCACAGAAAATGCTTCCGAAATCCGATGTTATCAGGATAGTAGGTGCAAAAGAACATAATTTAAAAAGTCTGAATGTGGAAATCCCCAGAAACAGATTTGTTGTTATCACGGGACTTTCGGGCTCGGGTAAATCATCGCTTGCATTTGATACGATTTATGCCGAAGGTCAGAGAAGATATATGGAATCGCTCTCGTCATATGCGAGACAGTTCCTTGGTCAGATGGAAAAACCCAATGTCGAATTCATCGAGGGCCTTTCACCTGCCATCAGTATCGATCAGAAGTCTACGAACAGAAACCCGAGATCCACGGTCGGAACCGTAACGGAAATTTATGATTATTTGAGACTTCTCTATGCGAGAATCGGCATTCCGCACTGTCCCGAATGCGGTAAGGAAATTTCAAGACAATCCGTAGACGAAATGGTTGATAGGATTTTATCCCTTCCCGAGGGCACCAAGATTCAGGTATTGTCTCCTGTTATCAGAGGCAGAAAGGGCGAGCACGAAAAGCTTTTAACCAGAGCCGCAAAGAGCGGTTATCTTCGTGCGAGAATCGACGGAAACTTATACGAGCTTGACGAAGAAATCAAACTTGATAAAAACATAAAGCACAATATTGATATCGTTATCGACCGACTCGTCGTAAAAGAAGATATCCAAAGCAGACTGACGGAATCCGTGGAAAATGCACTCGCGCTCTCCGAAGGTCTTCTTACTGTGGCTGATTCCGACGGCAAGGAATACAATTTCAGCCAGTCGTTTTCATGTCCCGACTGTGGTGTCAGCATCGACGAAATCGAGCCGAGAAGCTTTTCGTTTAACAATCCCTTCGGCGCATGTCCTGCGTGCGACGGTCTCGGATTTAAGAGAGAATTTGACATTAATCTGATGATTCCCGACCGTTCACTTTCTTTATCAGAGGGTGCGATTCAGGTCATCGGCTGGAAAAACAGCAAGAACGACGGCTCTTTTTCAAACGGCGTTTTAACGGCACTTGCAAAGCATTTTAAGTTTTCGCTTGATACTCCTTTTGAGGAACTGCCTGCAAAGATACAGGACATTATCATCAACGGAACCAATGAATTTGTAGACGTATATTACGAGAGCTCCAGAGGAAGAGGAGTATATCCGATTCAGTTCGAAGGTCTTTATAAAAACGTAGTCGACAGATATCGTCAGACACCGTTTGAAAGTGCGAGACTCGAATATGAGAAATACATGTCCGACACAGAGTGTGCAGAATGTAAGGGTATGAGACTTAAAAAGACTTCACTCGCGGTTACCGTCAATGATAAAAACATTTTCGAAGTAACGCAGATGCCTCTCGGCGAACTGCACAAGTTCTTTACCGATATGGAGCTTACAGGCAACGCTGCCCTTATAGGAAATCAGATCCTAAAAGAAATCCGTTCCCGTGTAGGTTTCTTAATGGATGTTGGTCTTGGCTACCTTGCAATGTCGCGTCCGACCGCAACTCTTTCGGGTGGCGAAGCACAGAGAATACGTCTTGCCACACAGATTGGTTCAGGCCTTGTAGGCGTAACATATATTCTCGACGAGCCGAGTATCGGTCTTCATCAGAGAGACAACGACAAGCTCCTCGCATCACTTAAAAAATTAAGAGATCTGGGCAACAATCTTATAGTCGTTGAGCACGACGAAGATACTATGCTTCAGGCGGATTACATCGTGGATATCGGACCTCTGGCCGGCGAAAAGGGCGGTCAGGTCGTTGCATGCGGTACGGCAGAAGACATCATGAACTGTCCCGACTCCATTACCGGTATGTATTTAAAGGGCGACCTTTTCGTACCCGTTCCCACAGAGAGAAGAAAGCCCAAAGATTTCATTACAATCGAGGGCGCTGCGGAAAACAACTTAAAGAATATTGATGTAGATATACCGCTTGGCGTATTCACATGTGTAACCGGTGTTTCGGGCTCGGGCAAGAGTTCACTTATCAATGAGATTTTATACAAGAGACTTGCCAGAGATTTAAACCGCGCGCAGTGTGTACCGGGCAAGCATAAAAACATAAAAGGCATTAAGAAGCTCGATAAGGTCATCGACATTGACCAGTCTCCGATCGGACGTACTCCTAAGTCAAACCCTGCGACTTACACCGGAGTATTCGATCTTATCAGAACTCTTTTTGCCGAAACTAAAGATGCAAAAGCAAAAGGATATGCGAAGGGCAGATTTTCGTTTAACGTAAAAGGCGGCCGTTGTGAAGCCTGCTCGGGTGACGGTATCGTAAAGATTGAAATGCACTTCCTTCCCGACGTTTATGTTCCCTGCGAAGTCTGCGGAGGCAAGAAATACAACAGAGAAACACTCGAAGTAAAATACAAGGGCAAGAGCATTTCCGATGTACTCGAAATGACTGTAGCCGAAGCACTCGATTTCTTTGATGCGATACCTTCCATCAAGAAAAAAATGAAGACATTAAACGATGTAGGTCTTTCCTACATCAGACTCGGCCAGCCTTCAACCCAGCTTTCCGGTGGTGAAGCACAGCGTATCAAACTTGCCACGGAACTTTCCCGTGCATCAACCGGCAACACTATTTACATCCTGGACGAGCCCACCACAGGCCTCCACTTTGCCGACGTCCACAAACTCGTCGACATCCTCCAGAGACTCACCGATGCCGGCAACACGGTAATAGTCATCGAGCATAACCTTGACGTCATCAAAACCGCCGACTACATCATCGACCTCGGCCCCGAAGGCGGAGACGGCGGCGGTACCGTAATCGCCCAAGGCACCCCTGAAGAGGTGGCCAAGAATAAGAATTCATTTACCGGTCAGTATATAGCTAAGATGCTTAAAAAGAATAAGAACTAATATATATAAACAGCTGCGGGGCTGCCGTATGATGCTTTAGCGGGTAATATGGCTCCGTCGGTGCTTAATGAGACGAGCATTTTAATGCGAAGTCGAATTTAGCAGCCGCTACGTGAGACATCTTAGCGGGAGCGTGCCCGCGTAGTATCGTACGGCAGCCCCGCAGCATCCTGATTATATTTCAGTTTGATTTTTTTCTCCTTTGGAGTATAATCATCATAGATTATTATGCGTTACTGCGTTAAGGAAAGGATAAAAAAATGCAGAATTCGGATTTGGGAATTGATTTAGGTACAGCGTCCGTTCTTGTGTATGTTAAGAATAAGGGCGTTGTTTTAAAAGAGCCCTCAGTAGTGGCTTTTGATAAAGATACAAATAAGATTAGAGCTATCGGTGAAGAGGCCAGACTTATGATTGGCCGTACGCCCGGTACTATTCAGGCGATAAGACCTCTTAGACACGGAGTTATTTCCGACTATACCGTTACAGAGAAAATGATGAAATATTTCATCCAGAAGGCAGTCGGCAGAAGAATGTTCAGAAAGCCCAGAGTAGCAGTCTGCGTTCCTTCTGGCGTTACCGAAGTTGAAAGAAAGGCTGTACTTGATGCTACATATCAGGCCGGTGCAAGAGATGTTTCCATTATTGAGGAGCCTATTGCAGCAGCTATCGGAGCAGGTATCGATATTTCAAAGCCCTGCGGCAACATGATTGTCGATATCGGCGGCGGAACAACGGATATCGCAGTTATTTCACTCGGCGGTACCGTAGTATCCGAATCCATCAAGATTGCAGGCGATGATTTCGATGAAGCTATCGCAAGATACATTAAGAGAAAACACAACTTATCCATCGGTGAAAGAACAGCCGAGGATATCAAGATAAAGATCGGTTCAGCTTACAGAAGACTTGAGGAAGACTCTATGGAAGTTAAGGGTCTCAATGTTTTATCAGGTCTTCCCAACACTGTTACCGTTACATCAACGGAAATGGAAGAGGCTTTAAAGGAAACTACCACACAGATAGTTGACGCCATCCACTCCGTACTTGAAAAAACTCCGCCTGAACTTTCCGCAGATATCGCAGAACGTGGTATTGTTTTAACCGGAGGCGGTTCAATGTTAAGAGGTCTCGAGGACTTAATCGAGATCAAGACAGGTATCGAAACCAACACCGCAAACGAGCCTTTGACCTGCGTTGCCATCGGTACCGGAAAATATGTTGAATATCTTGATACCAAGTATTACGAAGTTTAATACTGCTCTAAGCACAGATCCTTTACGGGCAGATGAGGTGAAATAATCTATGGTAGTTAAAGGTTCTGTCGATTCTTTTAAATATGTCAATGATATAAATCATTTTGGTATTTTTATCTTGAATACTTCTGAAGTTAAAGATGGAAGCATTGCCGTTACAGGCAATGTTTTCGGTCTTTCAGAGGGAGATTATATCGAAGTGACGGGCAACGAAGTCATTCATCCCGTGTACGGCAAACAGATAAAAATGACCTCTTACAGGGCGGTTCAGCCCACAGATACAGATGCTGTAATTAAATATCTCGCTTCGGGCGCACTAAAGGGTATCGGTCCTAAAATGGCCGTGCGTATTTTCACGACTTTTGGCGTGAATACTCTTGATATTCTCGAAAAAGAGCCTGAGCGTCTCGCCGAAGTAAAGGGCATAAGCGAAAACATGGCCAGAAATATCGCCATCGAATATGCTTCCAAGAAAAGCATGAGAGATGCAATGATGTTCCTTCAAAACTACAATATCTCCAACAGTCTCGCAGCCAAAATCTACGAGAAATACGACGAGAAAATGTATTCAATTGTAAGGGAGCATCCTTACAAAATCGCTGAAGATATATTCGGCGTCGGCTTTAAAACCGTCGACGGTATCGCTCGTGAAGTCGGCATAAAAGAAAACGATTCCGAAAGAATCATGTCCGGCATTCAGTACTCCTTAACCCTTGCTCTCGAGGACGGCCACACATATCTTCCGATGGATCTTCTCGTCGAAAAATCCAAAGAGATACTTGAAGTAAGCGAAGACTTAATCGAAGAAAACATCAGCAGCCTGACTATTTCGGGCAAGATTACCATCAAAAATCCCGATAAGGTTTTCCTAAAATATGTTTACAACGAAGAGGCATACTGCGCTTCCAAATTAAAGGCCCTAAAAGATGCATTCGCCAAGACTAAGGAAACATCATTGGAAAAAGAATATCGCGAAGATGCGATAGAAAGAATCATGAGCAACTATTCCTTTGAACTTGATGATTCGCAAAAGGAAGCAATTCATGCAGGCATTGAAAACGGAATATTTCTTTTAACAGGCGGACCCGGTACCGGCAAAACAACCATCATAAAAGCACTTATAGAGTATTTCTTTAAAGACAGAAGAGATGTTGTGCTTGCAGCCCCTACAGGCAGAGCGGCAAAGCGAATGAGTGAAGCCACGGGTTTTGAGGCCAAAACACTTCACCGACTTTTAGAAGCAAAGGCACTCGGAGACGACAGCGAGAAAGCAAGGTTTGCAAGAAACGAAGCAAATCCCCTCGAAGCGGATGTTTTTATCATAGACGAAATGTCGATGGTGGATGTTTTTCTCTTCGCGGCATTTTTAAAAGCTGTTCAGGTCGGCTCGAGAGTAATATTAGTCGGAGATATGAACCAGCTCCCGAGCGTGGGCGCGGGCAATATTTTCAGAGACCTTTTAAACTGCGGATATTTTGCAAGCGAACGTCTGACAGAAATTCACAGACAGAGCATCGACAGCAAAATAATCGTAAATGCACACAGTGTAAACAAGGGCGTCTGTCCTCCGCTTGATAAAAACGATGAGAGCAATGATTTCTTCTTCCTTGAGAGAGGCGAGAAGAACCGTCTTACCAACGATATTATCGAACTGGTTAAAAACAGGATTCCGAAGAAGTTTAAGGTGGATCCTGCGGAAATACAGGTTTTATCCCCGAGCAGAAAAGGTGATCTGGGCGTTGAGTCCCTAAACAGAATTCTGCAAAAGCACCTTAATCCCGAGGATAAGAGAAAAAGCGAAATCACCAGAGGCGACAATATATTCCGCCTCGGAGACAAAGTTATGCAGATCAAAAACAATTACGATTTGGAGTGGGTCTGCAGGGGCTTTAACGACATCATCGTCGAGAGGGGCGAGGGTGTTTACAATGGTGATATAGGAAAGATTATAAGAATAAACGAATTTGAAAGAAGCATCACGGTTTTGTTCGACGAGACGAGAGAGGCCACATATGCAAGGGATGAAATCGAAGAACTCGAACTTGCGTATGCGATAACCATTCACAAGTCCCAGGGCAGCGAATATCCGGCCATAGTAATTCCGATACTCGATACTCCGAGAATGCTTCTTACAAGAAACCTCTTTTATACTGCGATTACCAGAGCCACGGACTGCGTGATGATTTTAGGCAGCAGCGAAAAGATAAAAGAGATGGTTTCAAACGATTCAGACAGAAGAAGATACACGGATTTTACACAGAGACTCAAAGAGGTAATGGATTGACGGGTTCGCTGCTTTTCCCAAGGAGATGTCCGATGTGCGACGAGATACTCGATAAAGGGAAATTAATCTGCGACAAGTGCATACGTATTCCGAGGCGTGTCACGGGAGAGAGGTGTTTTAAGTGCTCCAAACATCTTGATTCACCTTACGCCGAATACTGTCCGGACTGCGAAAAGCACAAGAAGAGTTTTTTAAGAGGAATAGCCCTTTACGAATATGACTCCGTAAAAGATTCAATTAACAGCTTCAAAAACAACGGTCGACCTGAATATGCCGTCTTTTATGCGGACGGAATCGACAGGTATCTGTCGGATATTATAAAGAGTTTTCATGCGGATGTGCTCGTTCCGATTCCGCTTCATCCCACGAAGTTTAAGAAGCGCGGATACAACCAGTCCGAGCTTCTTGCAAACGAACTTTCAAAGCGTTTTGACATCCCTGTGGATACGCATCTGCTTGAGAGAACAAAGAAGACAAAAGAGCAGAAAAAACTGACCGGAAACGAACGTCTAAAGAATACCGTTGGGGCTTTTCATATGCTCCCAAATGGTGTAAAATATAATAATATTATATTAGTTGATGATGTCTATACCACGGGTGCTACTCTGGATGAAGCGAGCAGAACCCTTATTTCGGGCGGTTTAAAGAATGTTTTTTTCGTTACCGTCGCGATTGGTTCAGGCAGTTAGAAAGATTATGATTAACGATCAGGGAAAACCCTGCCCAAAGGGAAATAAA
>JAEEGH010005847.1_pt1 | contig 30593 bp, 26 predicted proteins | sample 9134181 | NCBI WGS metagenome assembly JAEEGH01 (sample SAMN16246544, study PRJNA631951) | gut metagenome | biome: gut microbiome; feature: rumen; material: DP-attached | host: Bos | place: Iran: Karaj | collected 2018-10
CAAAGCCAGGAGCCTTGACGGCAGCGACCTTCAGCGAGCCACGCAGACGGTTGACGACCAAGGTAGCCAAAGCTTCGCCGTCGATGTCCTCGGCGATGATGATCAGGGCGCGGCCAGTCTGCAAAGTCTTCTCGAGCACAGGAAGCAGGTCCTTCATCACGGAGATCTTCTTGTCGTAGATCAGGATGTAAGGATTCTCATACACGGCTTCCATCTTCTCGGTGTTGGTCACGAAGTAAGGCGAGATGTAGCCACGGTCGAACTGCATGCCTTCCACCACGTCGACGTAGGTCTGGATGCCTTTGGCGTCCTCAACGGTGATGACACCTTCTTGTTTCACCTTGCCCATGGCTTCGGCGATCAGGCGGCCAATCTCGGTGTCGTTGTTGGCCGAAATGGTAGCCACTTGCTCGATCTTCTCGTTGTTGCCATCGACTTTCACGGCCATCTTCTTCAGCGAAGCCACCACAGCGGCAACAGCCTTGTCGATACCACGTTTCAAGTCGAGCGGGTTGGCACCGGCGGTGACGTTTTTCAGACCGGTGGCCACGATGGCTTGGGCCAAAACAGTGGCGGTGGTGGTACCATCACCAGCCAGGTCGTTGGTCTTGGAAGCGACTTCCTTCACCAACTGGGCACCCATGTTCTCAACGGGGTCGATGAGCTCGATCTCCTTGGCAACGGTCACACCGTCCTTGGTGATCTGGGGAGCGCCATACGATTTTTCGATGACCACATTGCGGCCCTTGGGACCGAGGGTCACCTTCACTGCATTTGACAAAGCGTCGACGCCTCTCTTCAGGCCGTCGCGCGATTCAATATTGAAAAGAATATCTTTAGCCATAATAAATATTGTATTTGAATTGTTATTTTAATAATTCCGAATTCCGAATTCCGCATTCCGAATTCCGCATTACACAATCGCAATCACATCGGATTCTCTCATGATCATATAGTCTTTCCCATCGAGATGGAACTCGGTGCCGGCATATTTGCCATAGATGACATTGTCACCGACTTTCAGGGTCATTTTGTTGTCTTTGGTGCCGGGACCGACGGCGACGACGGTGCCTTGCTGGGGTTTCTCTTTCGCAGTGTCGGGGATGATGATGCCACTGGCGGTCTTCTGTTCGGCTGCAGCGGGCTCAATCACCACACGGTCAGCCAAAGGTTTAATTGTTAATTTTGCCATTTTATTAATATGTTTAGTATGTTATTTATAATTAGTTTTCCGTTTTACCTCCCGTTCGGTCGGTGAGCCGTTCGGGGTTCCGCTCTCCGTTTGTCAGATTTCGTGCCAAAACAAAAAAAATGTCAGAACATGACATTCTGACATTTTTTGAAGTTGTTTTGTCGTGAAACATGTCTTATTCGACAGGTGTCTCAGCGGGGGCTTCCGTAGCCGGAGCGGGTGTGTTCAACTCAATCTGCTCACGCATCTGTGAATCCTGCATGCCTTCTGATCTTACATTCTTCGGGATGGACATGCTCGAAGCCAAGCACAACACCACCAAAATGATGGCCATCGTCCAAGTGGCTTTTTCGAGGAAGTCGGTCGTCTGACGGACACCCATCATCTGGTTTGCGCTGCCGAAGTTGGAAATCAAACCGCCGCCTTTGGAGTTCTGAACCAAGACAACCAGTCCAAGTAAAACACTCACAACCAGAATTAAAATTACGATAACTGTGTACATTTTAATTATTTATTGTTTGTTTGACTTTCTTTAATTTCTTCAATTTGGGCTGCAAAATAACTACTTTTTTCTGGAAAAAGCAAACTTAATTTCTCATAAATTTCTAAAGCCTTGTCCAAATACCCTTGTTGGCGGTAGATTTTTGCCAATGTCTCACTCACGATTTCGCTGTTGTCGACGATGCTGTTCTGGGCCATCGCGATGGGGTTGTAGAACTCTGCCTTGGGACGGCTGATGCTTGGATTCTCGGCGATGAACTTGTCGATCAACTCCTTGCGGCTCAGTTTTTTCTTCGGCTCTTCCTCGGGCTCTTCCTCTTGTTTTTTCTTGTCTTCCTCGATGGCCTTCAACTTGGCGGCGATGATGGCCTTCAACTCATCGAGGGTCTTGCGCCGCTCCTCAAGCAAAGCCAGTTCGGCCGACAGCTCCTCTTCGCTTCCGCTCAAGTCGATCTCCGGGATGATGAAGGTCTTCTCCGGGATGATGCCTTCCATCTCCTCACCGGGCTTGAGTTTCGACGAGTCCACGAACTTGAAGAACGAATCGTCGTCGGATGGCTCAGCCTCCACCGGAAGAGTCGCGCGCTGTTTGGCCAACGAGGTGAGTAGCCGGAGGCGTCCCCGGTTGGGTATGGCACATGCCGCCAACCGCAACTGCCGCTCGTAACGCTCGTCGCTTTCGTTCTGATACCCCACAGCCAACAGGCAGCGGACCATTCCGAAATAGGGATGGCGCCGAGAGAGGTCTTCCATCGCCGGAAGAGCGTCACCCCTCAAGGTCTCGGGCTTGTTCAGATAGTCGAGCAACACGTTCGTCTCCATGGCTTACCAGTTTACCAATGCTTTGTTGAATATGTCTTCGACAAGGGCCTCGATGATGGTGCCGGTCAGCGATTCCTGCACCGCGTTCAGGTCCTGCTCGCTCGGATAGTCCTCGTAATGTGAGAACCTGGTCTCAAAGTTCTTCGTCTCGTCGAACATGTTCACGAACCGCACGTTGACGGTGATGGTGAGTCGGTTCAAGGCCGCCGTCTGTCCGGCGGTGATGGCCACTGGCGTGGTGCGGTAGTCGGTGATCTCGCCTTCAAAGGCCAAGTCGCCGCCCGAGTCCACCATGTCCAACGAGGTCTGGTTCATCATGGCGTCACGTAGGGCGGTGGTGAAATCGTTGCTCAACGTGGGGTTGATGAGCTGAGCCTGATTTGGAAAGTACTGCACCGATACGGTCTTGGCCTCGGGGGGAATGGAGGCTCCCGAGAACGAATAGATGCCACAGCCTTGGCAAACCAAGGCGAGCAATAGGACCATATAAAGGCAGCGTCGTCTCATCATTTGATTCCGAATTCGTTGATTTTACGGTACAGGGTGCGTTCGCTGATGCCCAGCTCTTTGGCGGCATCCTTGCGTTTGCCGTTGTGTTTCTCCAGGGCGCGCTTGATCATCTCTATCTCGTTTTGTTCCAGCGAGAGGGTCTCGGGCTCATGGCGTTCGTGAGCAATCTCCTCGGCGGCGATGATTTCGGAATACTCGGGCTCGATGGTCACTGGGTCGCTCTGGGCTGGCTCGATGGTCACAGGAGTGGCTTCGATATAACTCGTCCCTACAGCGCCTTGATGGCCCTTCAACTCGTTGACGGTGTTGCGCAGCTCGGCAATGTCGTGTTTCATCTCAAACAACACCTTATATAAAAGGTCGCGTTCCGACACTCCCTCGCCGGTTTCCTCTCTTTGGAAGAGCACGGGCAGCGAGGTGGCAATCTTGTTAGGCAGGTAACGTTCCAGCACGATGTCGGTGATGGTGCGTTGCTGTTCGATGATGGAGATTTGTTCGGTGATGTTCTTCAGCTGACGCACGTTGCCGTCCCAACGATATTCCTCAAGCACCTTCACGGCCTCGGGTGTCAGCGTGATGACAGGCATGTGGCTGCGCTCTGCGAAATCAGAGGCGAACTTGCGGAACAACAGGTAGATGTCGCTCTTCCGTTCCCTCAAGGCAGGGATATGGATCGGGATGGTGTTCAAACGGTAGTACAGGTCTTCGCGGAACTTGCCTTTCTGGATGGCCATGGGAAGGTCCACATTGGTGGCAGCCACCACACGCACGTTGGTCTTCATCACCTTGGAGCCACCTACACGGATGTATTCTCCGTTCTCCAACACACGCAGCAGTCGGGCTTGTGTCGACAAAGGAAGCTCAGCCACCTCGTCGAGGAACAAGGTACCCTCGTTGGCAATCTCGAAATAGCCCTTCCTTTCGGCGATGGCGCCGGTGAACGAGCCTTTCTCATGGCCGAACAGCTCCGAGTCGATGGTGCCCTCGGGGATGGCGCCGCAGTTCACGGCAAAATATTGTCCGTGCTTGCGCGCGCTGTTCTGATGGATGATCTTCGGAAACACGTCCTTACCCGTGCCGCTCTCTCCTGTGATGAGCACAGTAAGGTCTGTGTTGGCCACCTGCGCCGCAATCTCAATGGCATGGTTGAGTTGTGGGTCGTTGCCAATAATCCCGAAAGTCCGTTTAATGCTTTGGATATCCATGGTGTTTTAAATTCGGAATTCGGAATGCGGAATTAAGAATGCGGAATAATTCCGAATTCCTAATTCCGCATTATCTCAATACTCCCCCCAGTTCCTTCTCAATCGCCTGCTGAATCCTCGCCATGGCCTTCTCGATGGCTTTATCGGTGAGGGTGGCAGTGGTCGACATCAGTACGAAGCTCATGGCATATTGTTTCTTGCCTTCTGGGATCTTCTCGCCTTCATACACATCGAAGAGGCTCATCTCCTGGAGGAGCTTGTTCTCGGCGGCCATGGCGACTTTTCTCACCTGTTCGAAGGTGACGTTTTTGTCGAAGATCATGGCGAGGTCGCGGCGTACCGACGGGAACTTCGACAGGGGCTCGAAATGGACCTCAGGGGCCTTGCCGTAGTTGCTCATCAGGGTGTTCCAGCACAAAGTGGCGTGGAAGACGTCCTTCTTGATGTCGAACAGCTTCAAGGCTTTCTTGTCGATCTTGCCGAAGGTGGCCACACGCTTGCCGTCGAGATACAACTCGAGCGAGTATTCATAGTGTTTCAGTGTGCCTTCCTTGACTTCCAGCTGGTTCTGGTTCACGCGCAGCAGGCGGAGGATGCCCATCACGTATTGCTTCAGGTCGAAGAAGTCGATGGGTTGGACCTGATGGTTCCACAGCTCTTCCTGGCGGTTGCCGGTGAGGAAGAGGTCGAGGTGGCAATATTCGGAATAGGGTGCCAGGGCGTTTTGGCCGTCCTTGGCTTTGGCGTCGAAGAAGTATACGTTGCCGAACTCGAAGAACTTCATGTCGCTGACCTTGCGGTTCTGGTTGAAGGCGATGCTCTCGAGGCCGCCCCAGAGCAGGGTCTGGCGCATCACGTTGAGGTCGCTGCTCAGCGGGTTCTTGATCTTCACGTTGCGCTCGGGGTCGAAGTCGGCGAAAGCCTCGCTGTAGGCCGACTTGGTGAGCGAGTTGTTCATGATCTCGTAGAAGCCGTTGGCCACCAGCATGTCGGCGATCTTCTGCTGAAGCTTGTCGGAGTTGGGCTTCGAGGCACGGCTGATGGAAGCGTGGATACGGCTCGGGATCTCGATGTTGTCGTAACCGTAGATGCGGAGGATCTCTTCCACGAGGTCAACGGGACGGGTGACATCGACCTTGCAGGTGGGCACATCCACCACCACGTGTTCCATATCCTGCTCCACCACCTGGCATTCGAGGCTCTTCAGGATGTTGACGGCCTGGGTCTGGTCGATGACCTTTCCGGCCACCTTGTTGAGGTAGTCGAACTTCAGATCCACACGGGCAGGGGTGAAGTCGCCATGCTGGACGTCCTTGATCTCCGAGGAGATGGTGCCGCCGGCGAGTTCTTTCACGAGCAGGGCGGCGCGTTTCAGGGCGTAAAGGGTGATGTTCGGGTCGGCGCCACGCTCGTAGCGGAACGAGGCGTCGGTCTGCAGACCGTGGTACTTGGAGGTCTTGCGGATGCTGGTGGGGTTGAAGTAGGCGCTCTCGAGGAAGATGTTGGTGGTTTCTTCGGTGACCCCTGACTTGAGGCCGCCGAACACGCCGGCGATGCACATGGGCTCCTCAGCGTTGCAGATCATCAGGTTACGGCCGTTGAGCTTGCGTTCCACACCGTCGAGGGTGACGAACGGCGTGCCTTCGGGAAGGCATTTCACCACGACTTTTTTACCTGTAATCTTGTCGGCATCAAAGATGTGCATGGGCTGGCCGACCTCCATCAGCACGTAGTTGGAGATGTCCACGATATTGTTGATGCTGCGGATGCCGACAGCGGCGAGACGGTTCTTGAGCCATTCGGGAGAAGGACCGACCTTTACGCCGGTGATGCTCAGTCCGGAGTAACGCGGACAGGCAGCCGTGTCTTCCACCACCACGTCGATGTCGAGGTCGTGGCTCTCCACCTTGAAGTCCTCTACTGAGGGTTTGACAAGGTGATATTGGGTGGTGTTCTCGCGTTGGTTGAGGGCCGCCACCAGATCGCGGGCAGAACCGATATGGGAGGTGGCGTCGCTACGATTGGCGGTGAGGCCGATCTCTATGGTGTAGTCCTCTTCCACAGGGAAGTAGAACGAAGCGGGCTTGCCCACTTCATAGTCATCGGGTAGCACCATGATGCCGTCGTGCGACACGCCCAGCTGGAGCTCGTCCTCGGCGCAGATCATGCCTTCGGAGACTTCGCCGCGGATCTTGCCTTTCTTGATGGTGATGTGTTCTTCACCGATCCACAACTCGGTGCCGATGGTGGCCACGAGCACCTTCTGTCCTGCCGCCACATTGGGAGCGCCGCATACGATGTGCAAAGGCTCTTCGCCGCCGCAGTCGACCGTGGTGATGTGGAGATGGTCGGAGTTGGGATGGTCGATGCAGGTAAGCACCTTGCCCACAACCACGCCTCTTAAGGCGCCTTTCACCGACTCGAACGGGGTGAGGTCTTCCACTTCAAGACCAGTCGAGGTCAGCAATTCACTCACTTTCTCAGCTGCATAGTCGCAGTTGACGTATTGTTTCAACCAATTATAGGAGATTTTCATTCTTATTTAATTTTTTATTCGGGCCGCAAATATACGAAAATCTGACAAAATGTCACGTCTTATCCTAAAATTCTTAATTCTTACTTCTTTATTCTCTATTCTTAAAAAAGTTGTATCTTTGCTCCCAAATACATTATTGAAAAATGTCAGACATCTTTTCAAATTTCGAACGCGTTGACGAAGCCAAAGCCGCCTCTGGCGATTACGGGAACATCCATCCGTTCTATGCCTCTGTACACGGCCCGAGCAGGCTCTTCACCGCCTCCTATAAAGGCAAGAAGGTCGTCCTCAAGACCCTTAAACCTGAGTTTGCCGAGGACCAACAGTGCCGCGAGAACCTGAAAAAAGAATACGAGATCACCAGTCAACTCGACTATAAATTCATCAGAAAGGCTCTTGGATTTGAGAATGTACAAGGTCTCGGCGAATGCATCGTCTTCGAATATGTCGACGGCAAGAGCCTCGCTGAACATGTCCGTGTGGGCACCCTCAACGACAAGGAGATCAAATCGGTTCTGGTGGATCTCTGCGACGCGCTGAATTACATGCACCAACGCGGAATCTTCCATTGCGACCTCAAGCCTGAGAACATTATGGTTACCTCCAACGATAACCGTATCAAAGTCATCGATATCGGTTTGCCTGAAACGGAATACAAAACCGACCGCGAACTGCTTATCAAAGAGAATGAGTTCATCGCTCCCGAACTGATCAAAGGCGAAGAGGCAGACTGCCGTTCCGACATCTACTCCTTGGGTAAGATCATCGAATTCATCATCGAGCGTAACATGCTCAGCCAATATCGCAACGTCGCCACCCACTGCACCCAGTTCTCAAGGGAGCAAAGGTTCGACAGCATCACTGAGGTGCGATCCCTCATCACCAAGGGATATTCCACGGTGAAACTCTTCCTTATCATCCTCGTGCTGGCAGCCCTCGCCCTCGCCGCGTACGTGTATGTCCCAAAAATCATCGAGAAATCAAGAATCGAAAAAGAAGAGCGGCTGGCGGTAGACTTCCAACGCGAAGTTGAAAAAATCAATTCCGAAACCCGCGCTTTGTGCGAGAAATACCAACTTCACTCGCTAGCCGACTCCCTCGAGATGCCCAGCGGTTGGAAAGCCGACAGCATACGACTTCACCAACAACTGGCCCCCTTCATCGAAGTGGAAAGCCTCCGCGAACAAGCGCTCCTCGTCATCGAAAACCAAAAACAAGCCATCCTGCTAAGCCGGCAACATGACTTCGACTCGCTGCTGATGCTGAAAGCGCTCACAACCCCCGACAGCATCGCCGCCCCCGCAGAACAATCCTTCTAAAAACGATCACAACGTGCCTAAAAGAAATATCACATCCGCCCTCCTCGTATTGATTACGTCAGTACTCCTGCTCGGAGGCTGTTCCACAAAACGGAACACCTTCACAAGACGTGCCTACCATAACCTCACCAGCCACTACAACGTCTACTGGAATGGCGAGCATAGCCTCGAGGAAGGCGACAATCAACTTAAAAGCAATGTAGTTGATGATTATACTAAAGTATTGAGAGTTTATAACTATGGCACCAAACAAGAAGCCATGTCACTGAACTCACAGATGGACCGTGCATTGCAAAAGACCTCCATTTGCGTCCAGAAACACTCGATGAAATTCAACGGCAAAGAACGCGTGAAGTGGATTGACGACGCCTACCTTGTCATGGGCAAAGCGCATTTTTACAAACAGGACTACATCCCCGCAAAACGTACCTTTGACTTTGTCAGCACCGAATTCAGCTACAACGATATCGCCTTGGTGGCCAACCTGTGGCTCGCCAAGACTTACATCCAAACGGAACAGTATTCCAAGGCCATCGCCGTGATCGAGCTGCTTCAGAGCAAGACGGCCAACATGAAAAAACTGCCCAAGGAACTCTATCGGAACCTCGACCTCACCATTGCCGACTACTACATCGCCACCAAGGATTACCGTCGGGCCATTGACTACCTGAAATCAGGCATGATGGCTACCAACGACCGCGAATTGCGTCTGCGCTGCATGTTCATCCTCGGACAGATCTATATGGAACTCGACGATGCTCCACACGCTACGGAATGGTTCAAGAAAGTGACTAAGAAGAACCCAAAATACGAGATGCTCTTCGAAGCCAAGATGAACATGGCACGCATGGGCTCATCGGGTAACGCCAAAGAGCTCTATAAGATGCTCAACCGCATGCTCAGGGAGACCAAAAACGAAGACTACATCGACCGTATCTATTACTCCATGGCTGAACTGGCCATGCGTGAAGGCGATGTCGACAAAGCCATCGGATTCTATCGTGAGTCGGTGGCCAACGCCCGTACCAACCAAATCCAAAGGTCCACATCGGCCCTCAAAGTGGCCACCATCCTCTTCGACCGCAATGAATATGAGCTGTCGCAAGCCTATTATGACACCGCAGTCAGCGCCATGTCCAGGGAAAGCAGACCCGACTATGACAGCCTCTTCAATATCTCCCAGACCCTCAACGAACTGGTGATGAACCTCACCGTGATTCGCGACCAGGACAGCCTGCTTCGTGTGGCCAATATGGACTCTGTGAGCCGCAACCAGCTGATCGACAAGATTATCGCTGACGTGATTGAGCAGGAACGCATAGAGAAAGAACAACGCGAATACGAGGAACAGCTGGCCTTGATGGGCGGCGGCGTGGGAAATAGCAGCGTGCAGGAACCCGGCCCCAATGCCACAGCCAACTGGTACTACTATAACCCAACCACCCTGCAAAGCGGATTCTCCGAGTTCTCCAGAAAATGGGGCCTTCGTAAACTCGAGGACAACTGGCGTATCTCCGACAAACGCAATATCAACAGCGGTGTCGCCAACAACTACGACGGTGAAGGTGGCGAAGGCACCGGAAACGACAGCGTGGCCGCCGGTCTCACCAACCACGACCGCGCCTATTACCTCCTGGAACTGCCTTTTACCGAAGAACAGCAAGCCGAGGCAAACCATCAAATTTCCGATGCCCTCTATAACGTGGGATTTATCTACCTCGACCGCCTGTCAGACTACCCGCGCTCAATCGACGCCTACGAAAAACTTGACACCCGTTACCCGGGTAACGACCACGAATTGCCCGCTTGGTACGCCCTCTACAAAATGTACAACGACGAGCGCAACACCGAAAAAGCGGATTACTACAAGAACCAGATCCTGAGCAAATACCCCGAGTCAAGCTACGCCAACTTCATCCTCGACCCCAATTACTACGTCAAACTCGAGGAAGACGCTCGCCAAGCATCAGACCTTTATACCAGAACTTACGACGCCTATCAACAAGGACAGTACTTCCGTGTCAGAATGAACGCCGATAGGGCACTCCAACTATATGCCAACGACACCGCTCTGGCTCCCCGCTTCGCCCTGCTCGACGCAGTGGCTCGCGGACGACTTGAAACCGTTGACAGCATGGCTTACGCCTTGGTCAGAGTCATCAACGACTACCCCAACAGCAGTGTCAAGAACTACGCAACTACCTTGCTGCAAAACATTAATGACGAATACCATCTCGGCATTGAGATGAAAGGCATTGTGGGAGAGAGCGGAGACAAAAACACACCTGAGGTCAAGTCACCTTACACCTACGAGCCTCTAGCCAAACACTTTGTCATCGTGGTGTTCAACTCAATGAAAGTCCGTACCGAACCCCTGAAAGTCCGTATCACCGACTTCAATAAGAAGGAACACCGATTCAAGGAACTGGAGATGAAAAACCTGATGATCAGCAACGACTTGATGGTGGTTTCGCTCAGTTCGTTCCCCAACGAACAGGAAGCCAAGGAATACATCACCTCGATGTTCATTACCGACTATGTCTTCGGCGGCATCGATAAAGCCGACTACGCCGTCCTGCCCATCTCCGCAGGCAACTTCTCCGTCTTCCTCCAAGAGAAGAAAGTGGATGACTATAAAACGTTCTTAGAAGAAAATTCAAAATAAAATACATAATTATATGGAATCACCTGCAAGAAACTTAATCGGAAAAGACACCGTCATCAAAGGTGACGTGGAGTCGAGCGGCGACATCCGTGTCGATGGGAAACTTATAGGATCCCTCAAATCGAACGGCAAAATCGTTGTGGGTCAGACTGGCTGCATTGAGGGTGACTTGACGTGCAAACAAGCCGATATCTCGGGCGTTGTTAAAGGCGTCCTCAAATGTGACGAACTCACCACTCTGAAAGCCACTTCGAGAGTTGAACTCGACATGACCACCAAACAGCTGTGCATCGAGGTAGGCGCCGTGTTCACCGGCAAATGCCAGATGTCACAACCCCTCACACCTCCCACCAAATAGTAACCCTGAAATTCTTTCAACCCATGATAAAAGCCTTTGTTTTTCCTGGGCAAGGTGCCCAGTTTGTAGGTATGGGAAAGGACCTCTTCGACCAATCGTCGAAAGCCAAGGACCTGTTCCGCAAAGCCAACCGCATTTTGGATTTTAAAATCACCGATTTGATGTTTGACGGCACCGATGAAGACCTCCGTCAAACCAAAGTCACCCAACCGGCCATCTTCCTCCACTCGGTCATCCTGGCCTCCGTGCTTGAGGATTTCCAACCCAACATGGTGGCAGGTCATTCGCTCGGCGAGTTCTCAGCTCTGGTCGCCAACAAGGTGCTGAGTTTCGAGGACGGCCTGCGCCTGGTGGCCAAACGTGCCAACGCCATGCAGAAAGCTTGTGAGATGCAACCCGGCACGATGGCTGCCGTCATCGGCATGGAAGATAGCGAAGTCGAGAAAATCTGCGCCTCCATCACAGATACAGTGGTCGTTCCGGCCAACTATAATTCTCCAGGACAGATCGTCATCTCCGGCACCCTCGAAGGAGTGGCCAAAGCTAGCGAGAAACTTCATGAAGCCGGCGCCAAAAGGGTGCTTCCCCTGAAAGTCGGAGGCGCCTTCCACAGCCCGCTGATGGAACCTGCCCGAGTGGAGCTGGCTGAAGCCATCAACAATACCGACTTCAATTTTGGCATCTGCCCAGTCTACCAGAACGTCACCGGCCAGCCGGTCACCGATCCGGAGATCATCAAGAAGAACCTGGTGGCCCAACTGACCTCTCCCGTGCGGTGGACCCAGACCATGCAGAACATGATAGCCAACGGCCTCAACAGCGTCACCGAAGTGGGTCCGGGCACCGTGCTCCAAGGCCTCTTCAAGAAAGTCGACCGCAACCTCGAGATGTCAAGCGCAGCATTCAATGAATAACGGGAACTCCTCAAGGGTATTCTTGGTGATGGTGGCCGTCGGCCTCGCCATCGGGGTCTTTGTCAGCCTCATCACCGAGAACATCATGCTTAAACGCCGTGCCCAAGTGGTCGCCACGAGTAAGTTCGACGAAGTGATGTACCATATTAATAATGCGTATGTCGATACCGTCAACAACAAAAAACTCGAAGAAGATGCCATCGTAGCCATGATGGAAGAACTCGACCCGCACAGCCAATACATCTCAGTCGAAGAGTTCAACGCCGTCAACGACCCACTACTGGGCAGCTTCGAAGGCATCGGCGTGCAGTTTCGTATCGTCGAGGACACCGTTGCTATCGTCAACACCATCAAAGGCGGACCCTCCGAGAAAGTGGGCGTCATGGCTGGCGACCGTATCGTGTATGTCGACGACTCACTCGTTGCCGGCATCAAAATCAAAAACGAGTCGGTGATGCGCCTGCTGAAAGGCCCCAAAGGTACCAAAGTGAACGTGAGGATCTTCCGCAGAGGCGAAAAAGACTTGCTCGACTTCACCATCACCCGCGATGTCATCCCGACCTATAGCGTGGATATCGCTTATATGCTCGACGACAAGACAGGTTACATCAAACTCAGCAAGTTCTCGGCAACCACCCATAAGGAGTTCGTGAAGGCGGCTAAGAGACTGAAACAGGAAGGGATGTCGCAATTAATACTCGACCTCCGTGGTAATGGTGGCGGCTATCTCAGCGAAGCCGTTGACATTGCCGATGAATTCCTGCCCAAAGGCAGCCTTGTGGTATTCACAGAGGGTAGGTTCCGTCCAAAGAAAACCTATAATGCACGCCGCAAGGGACTTCTTGAGGATATGCCTTTGGCAGTGCTCATCGACGACGAGTCGGCCAGCGCCTCCGAGATTGTGGCTGGAGCCGTCCAGGACAACGACCGTGGCACCATCGTGGGTCGCCGCTCCTTCGGCAAAGGCCTGGTGCAGGAACAAGTGATGCTAAGCGACAACTCAGCCATCCGCATCACCGTGGCACGCTATTACACTCCTACGGGCCGCTGCATCCAGAAGCCTTTCGACGGCAACCTCGAAGACTACCTCCTGGAGTCGTACGATCGTTACGAGAATGGCGAACTCTTCTCCGCCGACAGCATCCACCTGAACGACACCTTGAAGTACTACACCCCAAAAGGAAAAGTGGTCTATGGCGGCGGTGGCATCATACCCGACGTGTATGTGCCCCTCGTCGACGATAGCACCGAGTATTACTTCAACCGCATCGTCAACCTGGGCATCCTCTACCAATATGCCTTCGACTATTGCGACAGCCATCGCCAGGATCTTGCCCGCTATAAGACCGTGACCGAATTCGACCAGTCGTTCCACGTCACCGATGCCATGTTCAATGAACTGGTATCCCGTGCCGAAAAGAAGAATATCAAAGGCAACTCCCTTGAAAAACAAGTGGCCCGTCGTGAAACCAACATCCTTCTTAAAGCCTATATAGCCCGCGATCTCTTCGAAGAAGAAGGCTTCTATCCTATCTATCGGCCTATGGACGATATGCTCCAAAAAGCTATTGAGGCCTTGAATCAATGATGGTGTTTTATCAAGAATTTGAGAATTAGAAAGAAAAACAAGGAGGTGATTTTTCCTCTAATTGATTAATAATCAAGTAAAAAACATGAACACAAGATCCTGTAATTCTCAAATTCTTGATAAAAAAAACAAAAACTTATTCCATTTCAAGAAATAATTTGTATTTTTGCAGCCCGATTTTGAGGCAATATGGAAAAGGAAAACGAATTCTTGATCCCTGTCAGCGGTCTCGCCCTCGGTGTCCACGACTTCAAATTCGACATCAAGGACGGGTTCTTTGCCGAGCGTGACTATTCGGAAGTGAGGCAAGGAGAGGTGACGGTGAATCTCGAAGTGGAGAGGGAAGAGACGATGATGACCTTGAATTTCCAATTGGAAGGAAAAGTCCTCGTCACCTGCGACCGATGCGCTGATGAGTTCTTCATCCCGATCCAGAGCGAACAGGTGTTCTACATCAAGTTCGGCGCCGACGAAGCGGAAGAGTCAGACGACGTGGCCGTAGTGCCTGCTGAGGAGCACGCATACGACGTAAGTTCTTTGATTTATGAATATATCATCCTTGCAATACCGATGCACCGAGTCCATCCCGATGGTGAATGCAACCCCAAAGTTCTTGAGATGCTTTCCCACGATGAAGAACCCTCGGAAAAGGAAGGCGAAATGGATCCCCGATGGGCGGCGTTGAAGGATGTTAAGATTGAAGATAATTAAAACAAACGGTTTAACATTTTAAAATAAAAGTAAAATGGCACATCCTAAACGCAGACAGTCTCACACCAGAGGCGCAAAGAGAAGAACTCACTACAAGGCTGAAACTCCGAACGTGAGCGTCGATCCTACTACCGGCACCATGCACGTCAGACACAGAGCTTACTATGTCGATGGCGACCTCTATTACAAAGGTAAAGTGGTTATTGCCGCTAAGTAAAAACGGATTTTTTTCATAATCTTTATATTGTTTTTCCCCACTGGGCACGTACCAGTGGGGTTTTTTGTTGGGAAGTCACATGGTGGCAGCCCTGCGGATGGCTTCTTCAGCAGCCTCAAACTCCAACGTCAACTCTGAATAATGGTGCGCGTCGGATGAGACAATCATCGGAACCCCCATCCGGTGAGCTTCAGCCATCAACCACGGCGATGGATAAAACCCATTATAGCGTTTTTTGTAAATGCCTCGGGTGTTGATCTCCATGACAAGTCCTTTCTGATGGATCAAATCAAGCGTTTCCAACGCCAGTTTTCGATACCAATCCTCATCCTCGTGGAAATACCGGTCCCGATTGTGCATCTTGATCTTGTCGAAATGGGCGATGATGTCGAACTCCTCATGCTCAATCATCTGGTTGGTCTGGTCAAAGAAAGCCCTGACCCCTTTCCGGATGTCGCCGCCAAAGAATTTCTGCAAGCCCTCATCGTAAATCTCCCATTTGGGACCATCGATGAACCACAACTCTTCGGGATTGGCCGAATGACCTACCAGATGCACCCCGCCGATCAGATAATCGAGATGATATCGCTCCTTGGTCACGGCAAAAGTCTCGGAAACACCTGGGATATAATCGGCTTCCAAGCCGCAAAGGATCTCGATTTTGTCCTTGAATTCTTCTTTCAATGCGTCGATTTCAGCAATATAGTCGGGCATTCGCTCGCCTTTTACCGAAAAGGTGTTGTCGAAGGGTAGGGGACTGTGCTCCGAAAAGCCCAGCTTCACCAATCCCTGTCTGATGGCCTCCTCCACATGCTCCCGTGGAGTGGATTTCCCATCACTATAAATACTGTGTGTATGTAAATTAAACTCCTGCATTTTTCTCTTTCCACTTTCCACTTTCAACTTTCAACTTTCCACTATCTTATAAACTTTGTCTCCTCTCCGGACTACCGACTTCACAGGAATGGAGCAAATATCGCCCTTGACGGCTCTCGGCACCGGTCCGTCGTCCAAACGGATTTCCCGAATGCTGTCTTCATAGACACCCGTGGTGGGACCAATAATCATGATGGGGTCGTCCACGTTGAGCTCGTGAGTCTCCACGCGGATCTCCGCCACACCGATCTTACTGAAATAGTTGGTGACGGTGCCGATGAACTCCTTGGTCTGGGTGGCCTGCGAACCATACTTCTTCGACCACTCAAAAGTACGCCGACCCAAATAATAACCGTCCCAGAAGCCTCGGTTATAGACGCTCTTCAGGCGTTCCATCCAAGCGTCAACCTTCTCTTGGGTGAAGGTGCCGTCCTGGATGGCTTTCACTGCCTCGCTATATACCGATACCGTCAGTTTGGTGTATTCTGGCGAGCGGCCACGGCCTTCAATCTTCAAGACCTCCACGCCGGCGTCCAAGACCCTGTCTAAGAAAGGCAAAGTACAAAGATCCTTGGGCGACATGATGTACTCATTGTCAAGCGTCAATTCATAGCCTTCCTCGCGTTCGCGAACATCATAGCCGCGACGGCAAAGCTGCATGCAAGCACCACGGTTGGAAGACGAGTTGTAGATATCCTGGCTTAAATTGCACTTGCCCGAGATGGCCATGCACAAAGCCCCGTGGCAAAACACCTCGATACGAACCAAGTTGCCTTTTGGTCCACGAATCTGTTGTTTTTCAATCTCCTCTGTGATATGTTTTACCTGGTCGATGTTCAACTCGCGTGCGGTCACCATCACATCGGCAAACTGGGAATAGTATCGCACGGCTTCCAGATTGGTGATGTTGCATTGGGTGGACATGTGCACTTCCACGCCAATCTGACGTGCATATTGGATCACACTTTGGTCGGAAGCGATGATGGCGGAGATGCCATTGGCCTTGATGGCGTCCAACAGCTGGTGCATCTCTTCCATCTCCTCGTCGTAAATGACAGTGTTGACGGTGACATAACTCTTCACACCGTGTTCGTTGCAGGTCTCGGCCAATTGCCGCAAGTCGTCCAAGGTGAAGTTCTTGGCCGACCTGGATCGCATGTTCAGTTTGCCGATGCCGAAATACACGCTTCCCGCACCGGCTTGGATGGCGGCAGCCAAGGCCTCGTACGAGCCCACGGGTGCCATGATCTCAATGTTCTTTTTCATGGCTGCAAAGATAAAAAAACTACCTCAAAACGTTGCGGAATTAATAGGAAAGCAGTTATCTTTGCGCCGACTTAAATACTATCGAAAAATGCAAAAGAAACTTTACCGTTCCGTCTTAAACAAGAAACTTTGCGGTGTGTGTGGCGGCATTGCCGAATACTTTGATCTTGATCCCGTGCTGATACGCATTCTTTGGGTGTGTTTCTCACTGTTCTCGGCTGGCTTCCCGGGATTGTTGGTGTATATCATCTTCGCCATCTTCGTTCCGAGCCAGCCGCAGCAAATCAATCAGCCGCAACAGCCGCAACAGCCACAACAGCCTGAGCAACCGCAACAATAATCGCAACTTTTTAAGCATAGGGAAGTACCCCATAAGGCACCTTAGAAACGGACCGCAGGGAGTTTCTTAGTGCCTTATGGGGTACTTCCCTATGCTTTTAGATTCCGAGCCTTTTGTTGAGGGCCTCGGTCTTTTCCTCATACCCCTTCTTTCCCAAAAGAGCAAACATGTTTTTCTTATATGCCTCCACGCCAGGCTGGTCAAAAGGATTCACCTCGAGCATGTAGCCGCTCACAGCGCAGGCCATCTCGAAGAAATAGATTAATTGGCCGAGTACGTATTCGGAGACTTCGGGGATTACCAAACGGATGACCGGCACACCACCGTCCACATGGGCGAGTATGGTGCCTAATTCAGCCTTGTGGTTCACCTCTGAGATGCGTCTTCCTGCAATATAGTTCAGCTGGTCGAGGTCTTCGTCTTCCATGGGAATGCACAACTCGTGATTGGAGTTTTCCACCGAGATCACGGTCTCAAAGAGGTTGCGTAAGCCGTCTTGGATGTACTGACCCATGGAGTGCAAGTCGGTGCTGAAAGTGACCGAAGCAGGGAAGATGCCCTTGTGGTCCTTGCCGTGGCTCTCACCGTAAAGTTGCTTCCACCACTCACTGAAATACACCAGCCTCGGCTCATAGTTCACCATGATTTCGTTGGTCTTGCCCGACTCGTACATGATATGTCTCACCACTGCATATTCCGACACGAAATTGCCGTTCAAAGTGGGGTTGCTCTTGCATAGCTTCTCGATCTCAATGGCACCTTTTATTAATGCGCGGATGTCGATTCCCGCCATGGCGATAGGCAGCAACCCGACAGGGGTGAGTACCGAGAAACGCCCCCCGACATCGTCGGGAACGATGTAGGTCTTGTATCCCTTTACATTGGCCAACTGCTTCAAAGCGCCCTTGGCCTTGTCGGTGATGGCGACGATGCGGGATGAAGCCTCCTGTTCTCCGTATTTATTAATAATGTGTTGTTTCAGGATACGGAAGGCGATGGCAGGCTCAGTGGTGGTACCCGACTTGGAAATGACGGCCATCGAATAGTCTTTCTTGTCCAAAACAGCAATTAATTCATGAAGATAATCCTCGCTCATGTTATGCCCGGCATACACGATCAAAGGTTTCTCGCCGCTCAAAGGAGCGAAGTGGTTCTGCAATGCCTCGATGACAGCACGGGCACCCAGATAGGAGCCTCCGATGCCAATCACAACAAAGATATCGGACTTCTTCCGTAAGACGGACGCCGTTTGTTCAATATCGGCAATCAGGCTCTCGTCGATCTCTGAGGGCAAATTGACCCATCCAAGAAAGTCGTTGCCAGCGCCGGTCCGGTTGAAAATAGTGTTGTAGGTTGAAGCGACCTTTGATTCGTAGGATTGCATGGATTCCTTGCTGATGAAGGAAAAAGTGTGGTTGAGTTCTAGTTTCATAATGTTAGAATTTGATGCAAATATAGTCAAAAACAAGAAAATCCCCAAAAATTGGGGATTTTCATGAACCAAAAACCAAAATTTATGAAACCTTTAAAATAGAAGTTGTAATCACAACTTCCAGGTCATTATGATAAGAACCGATGCAAAAATACAACTTTTTTCAATTCCACAAGAAAAATCGAAAAAAAATCTCAAAATACGTATCTTTGCAACATGGAAAAGGGTATTAGTAAACAGCTAACGCTTTTCATTGCGCTTTTAGCTATTATCTGGGTTTTGATGCTTGCAATACAAATCCATCAGACACAGCGTCTTTATAGGCATCGGAAAGACCTTATTGCGTTGCAATTGAACACCGTTTTCGACGATGCTTTCAACACCACCGATACGATTGACTACGAGAGTATCGACTCGTTGGTGAATCTGAGCCTTCTTTCACATGCCGTGCTTTATAATATCAAGTATGACTTGGGGGTGTATTCAGAAAACAAAAGCCAATGGGTTTATCTTACCGAAAACGCCGATACCGACGCCTTGGTTAAAAAGGGTTTCCGATACAACCTGTTCCGTGTCAACGGCGAAGAGACCTCACTCGACGTCATCATGATCCATTTCCCGAGCCTCGTGAAACGTCTCCGGCTTGAGTCCATCATGAGCTATTCGGTAATCGGCATCCTTTTTATACTCTTGCTATGCTGCTTTATTAACTTCTTCTTCATCATCCTTCAAAACAGAAAGATTAATGCTTTCAGGGAAAAAATGGCCCATTTCATCGTGCATGAATTGAAAACACCACTCACCACCATCAATCTTTCGACCCAATTGCTTAAGGATAAAACTGTTGTAACCGATGAAGAGACCAAGAACACCTACCTTGACATGATCGCCGAAGAGACCAAATTCTTGGAAGACATGGTTGAGGAAGTGCTAACGGTTTTTCGCGCGAAAAGCATGCCTATTGCGGCAACCGAAGAGGTAAAGTTGCATGTGCTCTTGCAAGAAGTATGTAGAGTACACGCCACCCAACTCGAGGAATTTGGTGCCGAGCTCTCGTTTGAATGCAATGCCGAATTCGATGCCGTTCAAGGCAACTACACCCACCTGTTCAATGCCTTCTCGAATCTGGTCGACAACGCCATCAAATACCGCAATGGGAAACTGGAGCTGACTATCAGCACCCAAAACCACGACGATATGATCGAGATACGCATAGCCGATAACGGCATAGGCATCAGCGAAGAACAACAGAAACTCGTTTTCGAACCCTTCACCCGTTTCCATACCGACGATTCTCACTATGTGAAAGGTTTCGGCTTGGGACTAGAATACGTGAAACATGTCATTGATTATCACAAAGGTACCATTTTAGTGGATAGTGAACTGGGTAAGGGAACCGTGTTCACCATAAGCCTTCCCTTGAAAAACTAACATTTTTTGTTTGTTTTTTTCAAAGATTCATCTTACCTTTGTAAATCGTTTTTTAATAGTATTAATAATGACCTCTAAGATTAACACTCTGTTGGTCGAGGATGACAAAAACCTGGGAGTCATTCTGAAGAAATACCTTGAGGCTAAGGATATTCCAGTAACCTTATGCTCCAATGGGGAAGAGGCTCTCAAGACCTTCAGGGAAGGTAGTTTTAATTTTTGTATTCTAGATGTGATGATGCCCATGATGGACGGCTTTACGCTCTCACAAGAGATCAAGAAGCTTGACAAGCGGATTCCCATCATTTTTTTAACCGCCAAAACCACCCAACAAGACATCATCAAAGGATTTAAACTGGGAGCCGATGACTATATCACCAAACCGTTCAGCATGGACGAACTGCTGATGCGTATCCATGCGGTTTACAACAGGACCTCGCTGGAGGTGCCAACTCCCACCACTTTCAAGCTTGGCAGCTTTGTCTTCGATGCGCCTCGCCATCTCCTGAAAAGGAATGAAGAAACCCGCAAACTCACCTCCAAAGAAGCGGACCTGCTCCTGCTGCTGTGCGAGAACATGAACGAAACGCTTGAACGGTCTGTGGCACTTCAAAAAGTGTGGTGCGAAGACTCCTACTTCAACGCCCGCTCAATGGATGTCTATATCACCAAATTGCGCAAGTACTTCAAGGACGACCCCAAGGTGGAACTCGTCAACATCCACGGCGTGGGATTCAAATTAGTGGTCAAAGACTAAACTTTTATTAATGGAAACGGGAGGCAACTGCACCGTGGTGTCGTTGACGAACTCCCACAACGCATCTCCCACCACACCACTGTCGGTGTTGGTGAGCACAATGAGTGTGCGCCTCTTGGCGATGTCGCGGATGAAGAACGAACGGTAACCCTTCCACCACCCGAAGTGGAACAACACCCCGGGATGATTCTCATTCATCCGCCAACCGAACCCATAGTTCTCGCCTTTCTTCCAAAGGGGTGAACCCGGTACAAAAGCCTCCTGCTGGATGCTGTCGGGCAAAAACAAACCGTAATCGATGGCGACACGGAAACGATACAGATCCTCCACAGTAGAGTACATGCCCTTGTCACCCAACACCCCGTTCAGATAGTCGTCCTGAGCCCTCCTCGCCCCCTTGCGAAGCAGGTCGTGCCCCTGCACATCAGTCTCAACGTAGGTCTTGATCCTGTCAACTCCTCTCAAGGAATAAATGAAAGACCGCTCCATGCCCAAAGGAGCAAACACCTCGTCCCGCATGAAGTCCTCAAAATGGCGCCCAGAGACCTTCTCCACAATATTGGCCAACAACGCATAGTTCACGTTGGTGTAGTGAAAGGTGACATCAGGCTGGTTGTACGGATCGGGCTTGTATTGGGCATAAAGCCTGATGATGTCGTCGTTGCTTACAGGCACCCCACGGTCGGGCCAGCGCTCATCCGCCAAGGTCTCATACCGGGAAAGCCCCGAACGATGGTTCAGCAGATTGCGGATGGTAATGCCTTGATAAGGGAACTCAGGCAAATACTTTGTGATGTCGTCATCATAATCCAACAATCCTCGCGAATACAATAGCATCACCGCTTCGGCAGTGAACATCTTCGAAACCGAGGCTAACTGAAACTGGTCGTCAAGCCGGATGGAGTCTTTCTGTTTCACCAAATTGCGCCATCCGTATGCCTTTTTGAAGATCACTTGCTCACCTTCGGCATACAAGACCACGCCATTCAAGTATTGGCTTCGGTGCATCTCGTCAAACGCCTTCTCTGCCATGGCCACCCTGCGCTCTACCTTCGCCTTGCCCAAATCGACAAACAGACTGTCTACCTTCAACTCTGGCACAGGCCCGTGAGGCCTTTCTTTACACGAGGTTCCCATCAGGCCCACTAAGACCATCAGCCACATTATTAATATGCCCCTAACCGCATTCTTCATAAAAACTGACAAAGGTAGAGAAAAAATTTGTAATTTTGCCGCGTTTTTCAAACATCATATTTATTTCATGTCACAATTTACAGATTTTGGATTGGACTCCGCTCTGTTGAAGGCTATTGGGGAGCTGGGGTTCGAAAATCCTATGCCAATCCAGGAACAAACGATTCCTGTGTTGTTGGAACGCGACACCGACTTCGTCGGTCTCGCCCAGACGGGTACTGGAAAGACAGCCGCTTTCGGACTGCCATTACTCCAGAAGATTGACTCCTCACAGCGCTCAGTGCAAGCGCTGATCCTCTGTCCTACACGTGAACTCTGCATGCAGATCACCAAGGACCTCCGTAACTATGCGAAGTACATCCCCGAAATCCTCATCGTGCCGGTCTACGGCGGCGCCAGCATCGAACTGCAGTTCAAAGACCTGGCTAAGAAACCCCAAATCATCGTGGCTACCCCGGGCCGTCTGCGCGATATGATTCGCCGTAACCGCGTGGACTTTACCAACGTCCATACCATGATCCTCGACGAAGCCGACGAGATGCTCAACATGGGCTTCCAAGAAGAAGTCGACGACATCCTCGAGTATATGCCCAAAGAAGGAAGACATACCATGCTCTTCTCAGCTACCATGCCGAAAGAGGTGGAAGCCATCCTCAACAAGTATATGACAGACCCCGTCAAAGTGGCTGTAGGTGAACGTAACTCGGGTACCGCCAATGTCGACCATCGTTACTATATGATGGCCGCCAAGGACCGCTATTCGGTACTGAAACGTATTATCGACTACACCCCGTCGATCTACGGCATCATCTTCTGCCGCACCAAACTCGAAACCCAGGAAATCGCCGACAGCCTCATCCAAGACGGCTATAACGCCGCAGCACTTCACGGCGACCTCTCACAGGCCATGCGCGACAATGTGATGGACCACTTCCGCAAACGTAGCCTGCAACTGCTGGTCGCCACCGACGTCGCCGCCCGTGGCATCGATGTGAAGGAATTGACCCATATCATTAATTATAATCTTCCCGACGACATTGAGACCTACGTCCACCGTAGCGGTCGTACAGGTCGCGCCGATAAACGTGGTATCTGCATCAGCCTGGTCCACCTTCGCGAAAAACACAAGATCAAACAAATCGAGAAAATCGTAGGCCGCCCCATCGAACGTGCCATGATCCCGACAGGTAAGGAAGTCTGTGAAAAACAACTCTTCAATCATATTGATAGAATTGAACATGTCGACATCAACCGTGAGGATATCGACGACTACCTGCCAGTCATCTTCAAAAAATTGGAGTGGATGTCGCGCGAGGAACTGATTACCCGCATGGTGGCCTTGAACTTCAACCGTTTCCTCGACTACTATAAGGATGCCGTCGACCTCAACGCTGACGACAAAGCCGAGAAGAAAGACAAAGCCGAGCGTAAGAAGGAACGTGACCGTATGGACCAGACCATGAAACGCCTGTTTTTCGGCATTGGTAAAAACGACCACGTCTTGCCACAGAAACTTATCGGCTTGATCAACGATGTCACCCACACCAAAAACATCCCGATTGGCCGCATCGACCTCTTTGCCGATTATTCCTACGTGGATGTCGAAGAGAGCTTCATCCCCATGATTCTGGAATGCTTCGCCGACCCGCGCCGCAACCCCAAAGGCATCGTGGTGGAAGTAGCCAAGGATCAACCCAAACGCGAGAAGAAGACAAACGATACCGAAGGCGAGAAGAAAGAACGTCGTGAGAAGAAAGAACGTCGTGGCGAAGACCGTCCGAAATATAAGTCGGAACGCTCCCGCGACGGACACGAATGGCTCGACCCCGACTGGCGTGAACATCTGGAAGATATCGAGGTTTTCATAGACGAGGAAGACGAACGTCCCTCCCGCAAAAAACGTAACGAGGAACGTGGCTTTGGCGCCAAGAAGGATAAAGGCTCCAAAAAAGAGAAGCCTTCTTCGAAAAAGGAACCCCGCTCCTCCCGCTCTTCCAAAGCCTCGGGCTCTTCCCATTCCTCTTCCTCCACCTTCCGCTCCAGCGACTACGACATAGGCCCTCGCCAATCCGGCCGTGGTCGCCGTGGCGCCGCACGTCATGAGGATGATTACTATTCTCCCAAACGCCGTGGCGGAGGCCGTCGTAAATGATGGATGGTTTTAAAATATGGTGGAAAGCAGCACGACCTCGCACCGTGCTGCTTTCACTTTCCGGAGTGTTGATGGGCAGCTTCCTGGCCCTTGCCGAGAACCCCCACCTCAACCCTTTGACCATAGTGTTCTGTGTCCTGACCGCCATCATCCTTCAAATCCTCTCTAACCTCGCCAACGACTATGGGGATTATAAAAAAGGAGTGGACAACGCCCATCGTACCGGCCCACAAAGAACCCTTCAAAGCGGTGTGCTCACCGAACGTCAAATGCGTATGGGCATCTCCATTACCGCTGTTGTGGCATTAATATTTGGCGCATTATTAATCTTTGTTTTCGCCCAACTCTCATTGCAAGAACTGGCAATCTTTGCCATCCTGGGTGTTGCGGCTGTCTTGGCGGCTTTGCTTTACACCTTGGGTAAACATCCTTACGGCTACCGCGGACTCGGCGACTTCTACTGTTTCCTGTTCTTCGGCTGGGTAGCCGTGGCCGGAACATTTTATCTTGCCACAAAACAACTTGATTTCACCATTCTTCTGCCTGCTACCGCCATGGGCTGCTGCTCCAACGCCGTGTTGAATATCAACAATATGCGCGATTACGAGAACGACAAAGCCTCGGGTAAAAACAGTCTCGTGGTGAAAATCGGCCTGAAGAAAGCCTTTGTCTATCATTGTCTGCTCATCGGAATAGCTTTTCTTAGCCTTACGCTATTTCAAATTCTGAAACAGGCTCCGGCCTATGGCTACACCTTCTGGCTGCTGTTTCCGCTTTTTCTAAGGGATTTGCTAATCATTAATAAAACCCTTGAAACAGGCGTCCCCGACCCCCTGCTCCCAAAGCAGGTGGTGAATACGTTTTTGCTGACCTTGGTTTTTGGATTACTGCTTCTTCTTTGAGCGTCTCAGGGAGAAGCCATATCGATAACCCCACACCAGCGTAGCGCAGTGTCGGGTTAAAAAAAAGGACACCAGATAGCTCTGATGTCCTTTATTGTCGGAGCGGCCCGACTCGAACGGGCGACCGCTTGCACCCCATGCAAGAATGCTAGCCAACTGCACCACGCCCCGATTGCATTTGCGGCTGCAAAGATAGAAATGTTTTTTGAATTGTGATGCACTTTGGCAAAAAAAAGTTATTTTTGCCTCAAAATAACTATTAACTTTTATCTCTTATCTCTTATCTATCTATGGAACACATCGAATGCCTCATCATCGGCTCCGGTCCCGCCGGTTACACCGCAGCCATCTATACCTGCCGCGCCGACATCAAAACAGTTGTCTATGAAGGAATGCAACCGGGCGGACAACTTACGCAAACCACTGAGATCGAAAACTTCCCAGGCTATCCCAAAGGCATCAACGGTCCCGATATGATGGAGGAGATCCGTCAGCAGGCACTTCGCTTCGGTGCTGAGATCCGCGAAGGCGAAGTCACCGCTATCGACGCCTCACAACGGCCTTTCAAGGTGACTACCGAATATGACGGCGAACTGCTGGCCGACAGCATCATCGTCTCAACAGGGGCCTCGGCACGCTACCTCGGCATCCCCAGCGAAGAGGAATTCAAAGGCGGCGGCGTGTCGGCCTGCGCCACCTGCGACGGCTTCTTCTACAAAGGAAAAGATGTGGCAGTGGTAGGCGGCGGCGATACCGCATGCGAGGACGCCACCTATCTGTCCAAACTCTGCAACAAGGTCTATCTCATCGTCCGCCGCGACGTGCTCCGTGCCTCCAAAGCCATGCAACACCGCGTGCTCAATACGCCTAATATCGAAGTGCTTTGGAAACATCAGACCAAGGAACTCTTCGGCGAACAGCAGGGCTTCATGAAGAAACTCAAAGGCGCCGTGCTCTACCATAGCGACACCAAAGAGGAACGCACCATTTATGTGGATGGTTTCTTCGAGGCTATCGGCCATACCCCCAATACGGAGCCGTTCAAAGGTTTGTTGGACATGGACGAAGAAGGATACATCATCACCAAGCCAAAGTCAACCGCTACCAACGTGGAAGGCATCTTCGCTTGTGGCGACTGCCAGGACCGCATCTATCGCCAAGCCATCGTGGCCGCCGGCACCGGCGCCATGGCCGGCATCGAAGTGGAGCGCTATTTAATGTCTGTTCGTTAAGCGCACCCCATCGGGGTGCCACATCGGTAGGAAAAAAATGTTGTTCAGAACCGAAATTAATATCACCCCTCTTTCCCCAACCATCTCTTACGGTGATGGCATCCTCTTTCTTGGCTCCTGTTTCGCCGACGAAATCGGCTCCATCTGCCGTGGTCTGGGGTTCAACGCCTTGGTGAATCCCTTCGGGGTGCTTTACAACCCCTCCAGCATCGCCCAATCCATCAAACGCCTGCAAAAGGGAACTCCTTTCACCCATGATGATGTCATCGAAGTGGGAGGGGAGTTCTTTTGCACCTTCAGTCATAACACCGACTTCTGGTGTCCCTCCGAACAAGCTTTGCTCGAAAAGGTCAACACCCATCTCGCCGAAGCCTACACCCATTTTCATCAAACCAAATGGGTTGTCGTGAGCCTGGGCACCTCTTGGGCCTTCCGTGATAAAATCACTGGCGGGGTGGTCTCCAACTGCCACAAACTCCCCGCCAACCGCTTCGAACGGGTGTTCCTTAGCACAGACCAGTCCGTTACCATCATGAATAAATTGCTCGAGGCTTTTCCTGACAAGCAATTCATCTTCACTGTATCACCTCTTCGCCACCTTAAAGACGGACTCCACGAGAACCAGTTGAGCAAAGCATCATTGCTCTTGGCTGTTGATCAAGTCAGCAAATCCTACGGCAACGCACACTATTTCCCTGCCTACGAAATCCTTCTCGATGAACTTCGCGACTACCGCTTTTACAAGGAAGACATGGTCCATCCTACCGACCAAGCCGTTCGCTATATTTGGGAGAAGTTTGTTGAATTTGCCATCGACCCTTCGGAATACCCCGCCATGAAAGCCGCCGAGGAACTCAAGCAAATGCTCCAGCACAAGCCTCTCTTCCCCGATAGCGATGCCTATCGCAAGTTTGAGGCACTTAAAGAGCAAAAGATCAAAGAATTTAGGGAAAAATATCCGAAAGTCATGCCACTTGTTGGTCGATGATTTCCTTGAATTCGTCAAGCATATTCGGTGTATGGATGAGCCTCATGATCTCACCACTGCCTAAATACAAGATTTTGATTCCTTTTTCCGACTCGCGTAAGGCCTCCAAATAGACGCTTCGCTTGATGTGCCCTGTAGTGAAAACGACACCGAGATTGCTGTCGCCATTTGATGCGGATATCTTTTTGTTAAAAAGGATGAAGTCGTTTTTGCTAAACCCTAACTCTGGTCTGTTTTTGCATTCCACGAAGAGGTATCTCCCGAATTTGCTGAAGAAGGCGTCGTTGAGGTCGTTGCGGACGATGAGGTCGATCTCGTTGCTTGCTTTGTCGCGAACCCGAGTTTCAATATGGATGAATCCCATCTGTCGAAATAGCCCCACTACAAACTCTTCGAACATGCGTCCTTTTTTAGCTGTGTTAGGTTCGTTTTTGGCATTGGCGTAAAGGTCTTCGAGGATTTGTATGGCAAAGGGATTGAGGTCTTTGTTGAAATAACCTTCAATTATTTTGGTGAGTTCCGGGACCCACACATCAAGGTCCTTCTTTTCTGAAATGGCAAGAACCGCTCCTCTGGAAATGTATTCGGAGATGCGTGTCATGTACTCGCTCATGTAGGCAGATACAATGATGATTTTGGCGTATGGATTGGCAATCATGATTTGATCCATTACGTCAAATCCGTCAATGCGGTAATCCTCCATCCTTAAATCCACAATAGCCACAGAGTAATACCTTGTGATAACCTTCGTCAGAATATCTTTCTCTTCGGAGGCACGGCATATACAGCAATCATCCAAAGTTGTTTGCAAAGCGCTGGATAATTCCTTTGCTTGGCTTTCTTGGTCGTCAATGATGAGTATCGATTTGTTCATCGTTTTCTTCGGTTTTTTACCCTGCAAAGATATGGACTTTTTTAAAAATGTCAAGTATTTATGTAATAAAAAATTATTCTTTCTGAAATAGTAATGGAGTATAATCATTATTAATAATAATCGATATATTAATAATGAAAAATTTACTTTATGATGTTTGATAATGAGTAATGTAAACAGGGAAGTGCTGAAACAGCAAGGCCGCTCCATTACCTGGCTCGGCAAGCAATTGGGCTGTTCACGGCAGAATATCTACAAGATACTCCGCCGTAACTGGATTTACACCGATATGCTGCTCAAAATCAGCGACCTGCTGGATTATGATTTCTTCAAGTGTTTTTCGGAATTTCGAGAACAGAAAAAGAGAACTGAGAATTGAAATTAAATATATAAAATAATAGTTGTAATTTAAAAATTTTGATTATTTTTGCCTCCGAGATACAGTGAATTTCGGGTAATTTGAAACGAATAAAAGACCCGCCAAGCGAACCATTAGTGTTGCTGGCGGGTTTTATTTTAATAACTGTATCATGGAAAGCGAAAGAATAATTACTATTATATCAGCACCAAAAGATCACGGCTTCAAGAATTTCGCTGAAGCACGTAAATGGGCTAAGAAACACATTGTTGGTAGTGCTCAACAACCCGAGATTGGCGAAGTGAACATTTCTGGAACAGCCGTTGACAAATACTTGAGTCAAAAAGCGGTCGAAAAAAGTGACAATAAGGGTGTCCACTTATCGGCATTGCGTGTGCTTCCCAAAATAATCGAAGAATCCATTGTTGGCAAGATACACGTCGACAGGAATGGTAATGAGAATCTAAAAGATATTGTAAGACTTTATGGAGCCATCATAATTTGCGGTATTTTTTATCGTGTGAAAACTACGGTAAAGCGTTACACCAATGCGAATGAGAGAACTAAAGCTTATAGCTACGAGGTAAAAGAAATAGAGCTGTTAGATGGGACACCTGGAGACGATCACAACAACCCTCTCCCCCGAACATCTAACAACTCTATAACTGCTGCAAAGTTATTACAAATTGTTGAATCTAGCAATAGTAATGACTAAAATTTTTAATCCTTCTCAAAAACCTCGGTATAATCTTTTCCTTCGGGCGTTTTGGGTAGATCCTCTTCGGAAACGACAGTGAAAACGTAAACCAACTCCTTCTCGGTCTTGGCCTCTCTGAGGTATTGTCGCTTCAACTTCGGCTTCACTTCTGATAGACCAAGAACTTCTGACATCTTCCGCTTAAGTGTCTTTTCGGGGGTGTCGCCAAATGCTACATGCCACCAGTAACGCCGTATGGTCTCTCCATTACTGTTAACGACATGCAGGTGTACAACGGGGTGTAGCATTTTGTTTCCATTGTGCAACTCCACATACAAAGCCCGGCCCACAATGATTCCCCGCTCGTTGATGATAGGCAGGAACTCCATGGGATTCACCTCGGGCTCAAACTTTCGTGGCTCGTCCGTTGAGGAAGGTGAGTCAACATCATCGATGGTCACTTCTTCTGGCGTTTCGGCAATCTGATCGATTATGGTTTTAGGGCCTCTTCTTTCCGCTGTCGTTCCTGTTTCCGTTGGTTTTTCTCGAACCATCAGTGTGAGTTCCATCGGCTCGTACGACACTTCCTCCACCACAATCCGCTCGGTGCCCTTCAACTCAACGACGTCACCTGCCTTTTTCCCCGTCAGCGCCTTGGCTATGGGAGAAGTGAATGAGATCAAGCCTTTATTAATGTCTGCCTCATCAACCCCCACGATCCTCACTGCACGGCCATTGTAGCGCACCCACGCCCCAAAGCTCACCACGCCCTTGTTGGCCTTGGTGATATCAACCTCCACGGCACTGCTGATACGATTAATGAGCAACTTCATCTTTGCCTGGATGAAGTTGCTCATGATGTAATTGTCGCCCGCCTTGGCAAGCTCTGCCTCAAGGTCTCTCAACTCCTCGTTGAGAGCCGCCAACCCTTCTCTTGTGACATAGTTGGGCACGCCTTCTGGCAGATAAGCCCTCGGCGGTACCATTGGAATCTCTTCCTGATCACCTTCCTTGATAAAACCTCGGCTCATCAGAGAGGAACGTCTTATTTGATCACCAACTCCTTGATGATGTTGTCGCACTTTCCGACTTTCTCAATGCACCAGAGCAGGTAGCGGGCATCCATGCAGATGGTACGCTGCACCTTGTTCTCGAAGCTGAGGTCGCCACTCATGGCCTCCCAGTTGCCGTCGAAGGCCAAACCGATGAGGTTGCCCTCGCCGTCGATGACGGGACTGCCGGAGTTGCCTCCCGTGATGTCGTTGGTGGTGATGAAGTTGACGACCAACTCACCGTTTTCGTTGGCATAGCGGCCATAGTCTTTCTTGGCCACGAGGTCGCGCACATCCTGCGGGATATCGAACTCCCAGTTACCAGGCACATACTTGGCCATCACGCCGTCCATAGTGGTGTAGTAGTTATAGTTGACGGCATCGGCGGCCTTGTAAGGCTCCACAGTGCCGTAAGTCAGACGCATGGTGAAGTTGGCATCAGGATAGAAGTTGCGGTCACTCTGCATCTCCATCAAGCCCTTCATATAGAGGCGCTCGCCTTGG